>Ga0265798_10003810_pt1 | contig 21201 bp, 15 predicted proteins | sample P3T30metagenome_FD_192430 | JGI IMG/M metagenome (GOLD analysis project Ga0265798, IMG submission 192430) | Plant litter microbial communities from East Loma Ridge, Irvine, California - P3 T30 | ecosystem: Environmental > Terrestrial > Plant litter > Unclassified | place: USA: California... | reverse complement strand
AAGATGCCTGTGCACAGTTTAATACCCAAGATGTAAGTTATTATCAATCCCGTGGTCAGATTTTAATGGATTGTTATTAGTTGTGGTTACGGGTTACCGGTTGCGAGTTACAGGTACATGTCAAGTGTTTTATACATTATGTTTATACGCCCAGACTTTCAACTTTTAACATTCAACTGTTTGTTACAGATTGCGAGTTACAGGTGCCTGTCAAGTGTTTTATACATTATGCTTATACGCCTCCCAGACTTTCAACTTTTAACCTTCAATTGTTTGTTACCGGTTGCGAGTTACGGGTACATGTCAAGTGTTTTATACATTATGCTTATACGTCCAGACTCTCAACTTTTAACATTCAACTGTTTGTTACCGGTTGTGAGTTATAGTTACATTTATCTATTCCCCCTTCTTCCATCATCTATTTTCCCTCAAACAATTCTGTCAACCAAATGCGGAGAATAAAGATGTTATTCTCCGCAAAAATGCGGAGAATAATTTGTCTTTTGCGGAGAATAGAAGTACCTTTAGTGAAAGGTTGCGGAAAATAAGATGTATATATATCAACATAAAGCTTGGCCAAATTTTACCTGGGATAAAGAATCACTTTCCGATTCATTAGCGCATATCCGGTATAAGCAAGGTAAGCTTCTAGGGAAAATGGAAGGGTTTGGCTTCGATTTACAAGAAAATACTACCCTGGAGAATCTCATTCAGGATGTGTTAAAATCTAGTGAAATTGAAGGCGAAATACTCAATCGTGAAGAAGTCCGTTCCTCTATCGCCCGCAGATTAGGGATGGAAGTGGCGGGGATGGTACCTTCAGACCGGCATGTAGATGGCGTTGTAGAGATGATGTTGGATGCAACACAGCAGTACAGGGTAGCCTTAAATGCTGAACGTTTATTCGGATGGCATGCTGCGCTCTTTCCAACAGGTAGAAGTGGTATATATAAAATTGTAGTTGGCCATTGGCGTAACAATATAAAAGCCGACCCTATGCAAGTGGTGTCTGGAGCATTAGGTAAAGAAAGAATTCACTTTCAGGCACCTGATTCACAGGTATTGGATAGAGAAATGCTTCAGTTTATGGATTGGTTTAATCACAACCATGAAATTGATCCTATAATCAAGGCCGCTTTAGCACATTTATGGTTTGTTACGATTCACCCGTTTGATGATGGGAATGGCAGGATTGCCAGGGCGATAACGGATATGCAACTGGCCCGTGCAGATGAAACTTCGCAGAGATTTTATAGCTTGTCTACGCAAATTAGATCGGAACGTACGGCCTATTATAGCATTTTAGAGAAAACTCAGCGTGGTTCATTGGAGGTAACAGCTTGGTTATCATGGTTTCTTGCCTGTTACGATGCTGCGCTTTCCAATACTAATCAAACACTGACAAAAGTGGAGCAGAAAGCCAGTTTCTGGGAGAATTCTGCAACTTTTGATATCAATAACCGACAGAAACTGATGTTGAATAAGCTTTTAGATGGTTTCGATGGAAAGTTAAATTCATCTAAATGGGCAAAGATTGCAAAATGTTCTCAAGATACGGCCGGTCGGGATATTAATGATTTAGTAAACCGTGGCATTTTGAAGAAAGAAGCCGCAGGAGGCAGAAGTACAAGTTATGTTCTTCGTTGATGTAGCAACAATTTTTAGAATATCTTAGCGTCCTTTTTTCCATTGTTTGATTATCTTCTGGCTTAGATTGCCAGAATGGTAAACCTGGCCATCATCACCGAACATGATGCAGCTAAACTTTGGAAATTGATTGATAAATTTCAGTCCGGCTTCTTTTCCTAAAACCATTATGGAGGTGCTGAAACCATTTGCCAGTTCTGCATCTGGCCCAAATACTGTTACGCTGGTCAGGCCGGTAGCCGGATAACCTGTAACCGGATTAATGATGTGCGAATATCTTTTTCCATCCAATACTACAAACTTTTCATAGTTTCCTGAAGTAACCACAGCACTATTTTTTAAAGGAACAATAGCGTAAAGGCTATCCTTATGAAATGGATTGGTGATGCCTATGGTCCAGTAATGGCCTTTCGGATGTTTACCCCAGGTACTCATGTCGCCGGAGCCATTTACAATTCCAGCTTTAATCCCTTTTTTTAACATCATATTCCGGCATCGATCAGCAGCATAACCTTCTCCAAGGGCACCAAAACCAATCTTCATCCCTTTTAATTTCAGATAAATGGTGGAGTTTAAGCTATCCAGGATGATGTTCTTATAGCCTACTTTTTCGACGGATTTTTTGATTGCCTCGGCAGTTGGCATTTCCGTCATGGAGCCATCGAACTTCCAGATTCTATCCATCGCAGCAAAGCTGATGTCGAATGCGCCATTGGTAATTTCAGATAAGTAAAGTGCCCGTTTGGTAAGGTCAAAAACTTCCCTGTCAACCTTTATCGGCTTGATGCCCGCATTGCTGTTCACCTGAGAAATCTGGGAAGCTGGCTTCCAGTCTGAAATTAAGAATTCGATTCTGCTGATTTCATTGATTACCGTATCAATATTGTTTTCGGCTGTCCTGGCATCTTTCGCAACAATGGTAATTTCGAATTTACTTCCCATTAACAGGGTCGTTCTCTTTCGCAACACCTGAGCGAAGGTAGTTGTGTTTAGTAGCAGGAAAAGGGCAATCAGCTTAACTTTCAAAGGAAATTCGTTTGGTGATTAATATTCAAATTTAAGAAAGCAATTGTGAAAGATTGTCAATAACAGCCAATAAAAAGGCCTCAAAGTAATACCATTACCTTGAGGCCTCAATGCTGAAAAGCTATTGTCTAGAATTTATAAGATAGGGTAGTCATGAACTGGCGTGGCGGAATTGGATTCACACTGTAGTTTTCATGAACAAAATAATTTAACTCATTGGTAATGTTGGCAATTTTAGCCAGTAAAGAAAGTTTTTTCCAGCTGTAACCTGCAGAAAAGTCGAATGTAGTGAAAGCATTTAATGGGATTAACCTGCTGTAAGCCTGGATTTTTGAATCATTGTATCCGCCGTTGCGTGCACCAGTATAATAAGCAGATGCACCAAGTTTTAAGCCTTTAACACTTCCATCCTGAAAAGTGTAAAATAAGGTTCCATTTGCGGTATTTTTAGTCGAACCAACTAAACGCTGACCTTCAATAATCCCGCCAAGTGTTATGGTTCTTGTTGCATTTGGTTGCGCGGTTGTCGGTGCCGGAGCGATAAGAACGGTTCTGTCGCGTGTTTGTGTATAGCGGATATAGTTGTAACTATAACCTGCAATAAAATTCAAACCTTTCACAATCGTACCGGTAATATCGAGTTCCAAACCATCACTCAACGTTTTTCCGTTAAGTTCTTTAATGTTTGCATCAGCATTTACTCCGCCTTGCGCATTCAGCAGTGCCTGTTGTGCAAATTTATCGTTGGCAATTCTATAGACGGTTAGGTTAACGGACAGTCTTCCTTTTAACAAGTCATTTTTAATACCAGCTTCGTATTGATCAACAGTCGACGGATCAAGTGGTGCGAGATTGATGTCGGTACCAGTATTTTGAATAAAGTTACTGGCATAGCTTGCGTAAATTGAAGTTGTTTTTAACGGTTGATAAATTAAACCAAATTTGGGTGTGAAAGCACTTTCTACTTTTGATTTATTTAAGCTGTTCACGCTAAGGGTTTGTACGCCAGAGGCGAGATTGGTTGCCACTGTTCTAGGCGTTTTCTGGAACGTATAACGCACACCTGCAAGCACTTTAAACTGTTCGGTAATGGAGATTAAATCCTGTGCGAAAGTTCCCATCCGGTATAACGGAGCAAAGGTTTCTGTAACCAAATTGGCAGTTGGCTCAATTCCTGAACCGAAATAAGTGTTTGGATCTAAAAGATTTACATTGCCATAATTGAAAGCAGTAAGGTTATTGTTGAAAGTGAAGCCGCCGCTTGTGGTACGCGATTGATCTGCATCCGCACCTACTAATAAAGTGTGTGTAATACTTCCCGTTTTGAAGAAACCATTTAAGTTAATCTGCTCATTATAAGTAAATTCTTTTGTTTTAGAACGGGTAACATTACGTGCTGCAAAACCAAACGGAAGCGGATTAGTTGCCACTTTAGTATCGGCAAAAGGACGTTCAGCACTGAAATAATTTCTATTATACGATTGGAAATTGGCGATAATATTTAATTTCCAGGTGTCATTAAAACGGTGATTAATATTTAATTGTGAAGTTACCGTATTGGTTTTATTGTACGCCCAAGGTGCATTTACAAATGTGCCGCGACCAAGGTCAACAATTTGATTTTCCACTGTACCGATTCCGAAATCAGGAGTCATATCACTTTTTAAGTAATCTCCCTGAAGCAAAATATCTGTTTTTTCACTGATTTTATAAAGCAATGATGGGTTTACATACACCCGATTCGACTTTACAGAATTTCTAAAGCTTGCAGCATCTTCATAAGTTCCAATTAAGCGGAAAGCAAGTTTTTTGGAAATCGGGCCATAAATATCTGCAGTTGGTTTATAGAAGTCGTAGCTTCCGGCACGCATTGATACTTCGCCACCATATTCGAATTTAGGTTTTTTAGTCACCATATTAACCACTGCACCACCTGTTACACCTCCATAAAGTAAAGCAGCGCTTCCTTTTAATATTTCAACAGATTCTAGTGTACTGGTTTCGGGCATACCTCCGCTACTGGCACGTGAGCCATTTTTGAACACATTATTAGCACCTAAGCTATAACCACGAGCAAAAAAAGTTTCACCACTTACAGATCCACGATTTTCGCCAAATGCAACACCATTAACATTTTTAAGTACATCGCTTAAACGATTTGCTTGTTGATCGGTAATTACCTGGTTGCCAATAATCTGCACTGCTTGTGGAAGATCCATCGGTGCGATTGCAATTTTGCCTAAGTTTACCGGCTTTTTATTTGGTGTTTTATAACCATTTACAGCTACCTCATCGAGTTGAGAGGATGACTCTGCAATGGCAAATGACACTTGTGCATCTGTACCGGCAACAACCGAAACTGATTTTTCTTGTGCAGAAACACCAATGGCTGAAACTTTTATCGTATAGTTTCCGGGAGTCACATTTTTAATGTTAAAGTTTCCTTTTTCATCTGTTTGAGCAGTTTTGTTCGTGTTTTTTAAACCAACACTCACAAAAGCAGCCGGATTTCCATCACTGGTTTTAATGGAGCCGGAGACCGAACCATTTTTTGATTGCGCATATGCGGCGACAGTAAAAAATATAAAGAGAATAGTTAAATTAAAAATCAGGGTAAATTTTTTATACATCTTATTTAGATTAATTCTTAGTTGGCGCAAAAGAAAGAAATTAAAACGAGATTAGAAAACTATATTTAATTATTCTAAATAATAATAAGAGTTGAGGGGAGCGATTTTTCTTTGGCTATTTATAGCTCGAACATTATAAGAGAGATGTTGATTATAACATAACTATTGCGGCCTGTTGAAATAGACCGCCATGAAATGGATGGTGCAGATAGCGATTGATTTAAAAAGGTGTTTCCAGGATCAATTCTTAGGAAGGGCAGAAGTTCTGGTACGGTCTGCTGAAGCAAACCGCCATGAAATGGATGGTGCAGATAGCGATTGATTTAAAAAGGTGTTTCCCGCGTCATTTCTCGGAAAGGGCAGAAGTTCTAGTGGGGTCTGCTGAAGCAAACCGCTATGAAATGGATCGAGCAGATAGCGATGGTATTAAAAAGATGTTTTCCGGATCAATTCTTCAGAAGGGCAGAAGTTCTAGTGCGGTCTGCTGAAGCAAACCGCCATGAAATGGATGGTGCAGATAGCAATTGATTTAATACCAGTATATTCCACTTATCTTTTCTTAATGCCTTAATATTTATTTACTTAGAGTTTGCAAAATTTTATTCAAAATTGTATCGCAAACTATTGCAGCCTATTAAATAATACTTCCCTTTTCAATATTTGATGTTGAAAAGATAAATCAGCTGAAGCTGGTGAGGCAGTTATCCGTGTTTTCTTCGTGCAGTTGCCAACGGAAGTCAATATTTCAAAATGCAATTTCCTGCGTTTATTAAACCAATTGTATTTGCTATTTTTGGCATCTATGTTGCTAAGCGACAGGTTCCCACTTCAAAATTTCAATGATAACTAAAAAAACGTTTTCCATAGCGGTTAGAAACTTTGCGCTATTGCTTTCTATTTTCTTCGTAAGCGAGGGATTTGCCCAAAAGAAAATCCAGCTAGATAAGGATCAGGATGTGTCTATTCTCAGTGATTCTGCCACATTAACCAAGGGCGACTATCTGGTGCATTTGGAAAAAGTATTTGAAACCATTAATAAAGTTCCGGTTACCGTTGGCTCATTTAAAAAGCTGAAGGGGATGGAAGCACATTTAACCCAGGATGAAGCCGCACTGGCACTTCTCAAAAGCAGACTTACACAGTCAGATCGTGCCCCAAATCTTCATAACCTTCAAATGGATGAGACCTTGCTCGAAGAATTGCAGAGCAACAATCGTAATTGTTTACTTGATCTAGATGAATACGATAAAGCGTTAAGGGCTTTGAAAACCGAAATACTTAATCTGCGCAAAGATACAGTACTGATTAAACTGTTCACCACGCCTTCTGTGCGCATAATGTTTAAAGATCAGTTTGCTGAACTTAAAAAGAAACACGCGCGCACAGATAGCTTAATTAAAACGGCCACATTGACCATCAATAACCTTCATGCCAGAACCTCTGCCAACCTGATTAATATTAAAGAGTTAATGTACTTAACAGATAGCCAACTGGATGCCGTCAGTATTAAAGCGTTTGGTAAAGAGCGGAGATACCTTTGGGAATCGGTAAACCGGCCAGCAAATAGAAGCGTGGGTTTTCGTAAGTTTCTTCAGGGAGAACAGGAAATTTCAGGTTATTATTTTGCCTATACGCGTAGCAGCAGGTTTTTGTTGCTTTTTATCTGTGCTGTATTTTTCTTCTGGGTATTTTTCAATTTTAGGAGTGTACAACAGCGCGGTCGGTTAGAAATGCTCAATGACTTTTCGCTAATTAGTCCGCAGCCTTATCTGATTACGCTTATCATGATTTTTGCACTGGCACCTGTTTTCGACCTCAGGGCACCAGCACTTTATATAGAGGCCGTACAGTTGATACTGGCTATTTTGCTCTCTTTATTTCTACGAAAGAAGCTCAGCAAAAAGCAATTTTACTATTGGTGCCTTTTTGTGGTACTCCTTTTAGCGCCTGTTTTTCTTCGCCTATTAGGCATGCCGCCGAGATACCAACGCTGGCTGTTATTGTTTATGAGTATCTGCTCTTTAGCTTATGGCGTTATGGTGTGGAGATTGCTGGATGAGAAAATAAAAAGATATAAAATGATCTTATTTACCGGTTTCATTTACACCGGATTTGCTATTGTAGCCATTTTCTGCAATTTATTTGGTCGTTTTACCCTTACACAAATTTTTTACTCAACTGGCGTGAGCGCACTGCTTAATGCCATTTCCCTGACTATCCTTGCTAAAGTGTTGGTAGAAGCTTTTTTACTTCAGATGAAAAGCAGCAGAATCCGCAAGGGATTCCCAGAATACTTTGAATGGCAAACCGTTGCCGCCGGGCTGAAAAGGCTCACTGGCATCGGCGCAACAGTGATCTGGGTGGTTATATTTACGACTAATCTTAATATTTTTAACGGGCTATATGAATCTGCAATGGTTGTTCTTACTGAGAAAAGAACCATAGGCAGTTTCTCCTTCACCTTTGGTGGTATCGTGCTTTTTTTAGGCATCATTTGGGTAGCTAATTTCCTGCAAAAGTATATTGCTTATTTCTTTGGAGATACGGGTGATGATACTTTTGATGATAACAAAGGAGAACGCTCTAAACTGCTGGTGACGCGTTTGGTGTTACTTATCGGCGGCTTTCTGATTGCGGTAGCTGCATCCGGACTTCCTATTGATAAAATTACCGTTATACTCGGTGCATTAGGTGTTGGTATCGGGTTGGGTTTGCAAAATATTGTGAGCAATTTTGTCTCGGGCATTATCCTGATTTTTGATAAAACCATCCGTATCGGCGACATTGTGGAGCTGAGTAATAAAAAGGGTAGAGTAAAGGAGATCGGTGTTCGTGCCAGTACCTTATTAAGTGATGAAGGAGCGGAAATTATCATTCCAAATGGTTCCATCTTATCTAATAACATCATCAACTGGACGTTGAGTAACAATCAAATGCGGGTAGACATTACGCTATCCGTTGCCAAGCCATTCAATTCGACGGAAGTGGTGAGCCTGATCAGGGACATAATTATCGAAAACAGTAATGTATTTGTAAGCAAGGAGCCTATTATTTTGATTAGTCCGGTAAGTAAACTGAACAGCAACATCAACATTTATTTTTGGTGTAAAGATATTTCTAAAGCAGATCTGACCAGAAGTATCATTAATGCACAGATTTTTGAGGCATTTGAAGAGAAGGAAATCGAGATTTTGTAGGTGATGGTTTTGGGTTAAAGTGGATAAATAAATTGAGGTCGAGAATGCCGTTACATTCCGGAAACGATCACCGTTGAAGCCGTATTAAAGCGACTGGAAGCAGAATAGAAGTTTGTAATACCAAAATATCAATACTTCATGTTTTTAAAGTATAAAATGTTATGTATTAAATTCAAAAACCGGCAGCCTTATTTCTGCCGGTTTTCAGTTTATTCCGTGTATTGACTTTTAATTAGGAGCCAGTGCCTGTATTGTCATTGTTTGACGGAGGTGTTAAACCAACTGTTTCTACAGATGGGTTTTGATAGGGCTCAGAATTAGCTGTAGACGATGTACCTGTTGATTGCTGTACAGGATCAGTTGGAAGTGGTGCTACAGATCTACTTTGTATTGTTGCTGGTGAAATACCGGCCGGTCCGCCATTTGCAGCGGCCGAATCAATGGAAGGATCATTTTCTTGCGTTTTCAAAGTTAAGTAAGCCGCACTGCTGATGCCGGTAAGCCATAAAAGCGTCTGACTGAGTTCGGGTAAGGCACAGCCCGTTTTTATGCTGTATACTTTATTCAGGAAAATGATTACAGCAATCCCGGTCCAGACCACTTTCTGGAAACGATGTACACTGATGCCGTTATCATCAGAAAGAATATCAACAAAAAAACCTTCGGAAGGGCTGTTTTGATGGCGAAAGCGGCCGTCTTGTATTTCCCGCTTATCTATTATAGTACCTCCGGCAGCCACACCAGCACTAATTCCCATTAGAACTAATGCCGTTTCATTCAGTCCGGTATCATTGCAGTTACCCATGCAAAGCTGTAAGTAAATGTAACTACATGATATGACAACTGTCCAAATACCCAATTGAACTCTGGACAGGCTAAACGGATTAGTGCTTTTAGGTAGCAAAGAACGTCTTTTAGATTTTGCGGCATTGGCATCAAACGAATGCTGATCATTTACTTCATCGCGAAGCATATTTGTATATGAAGCCAAAGTAAAAAAGGCCAGGATGATTACCAGTATAATAATGAGCGCCAGAGTTTGGTGAAGGTCATACGAGTGATCATTCCCTTTACAGCCAGTTATTAGTCCCGTAGCAATCAGGGCCAACATTTGTCTCGAAATCTTTTTCATAGTATGAGGAGTTAAATTATGGTAAAGCCGGGTTAAAAGGTGTTAAACGGCTGAACCACGAACGTTCAAACTGGGCCTGGGAAGGGTTATTTGCGATAATGGCCAGGTAACGCTGTTTCCTGATTGCAATCACCTGATTGTACAGTGCCTCTTGCTGGATGCTGTTAGCTGCAGCAAGGGTTTGTGGTCCAGTTACCCCATCTACTGTGAGCCTGCCAAGGATAACATTGTTTACCGCCTGCTGCAAGAAGCGCGAAGCAGTCCCAACGCCCATATTTACAGCGGTATCAAATAGCTGGTTGGCGAGCTGTTGCCCTTTTAGTTGATCCAGACCTATAGTATCCCAGAAATTTTCTTTATAAAAAGCCTGTACCTGATTTTGCACCTCAATATTGAGTGCCAGTGTAGCATTGATGTTTTGTGGGTGTGCTGAAACTGCCTGATCTACCGCAGGCCAGCCAGCCCAGTTTGGCCAGAAATTTCTGGCGATGCCTGCGTAGGTTTCACCTCCACTATCATTTGGATTGTTAGCGTAACCACCTTCGTTACCCATTGTAATTTTAAATGCCGGATTGAAAATTGCCATATTTAGATATAATTAAGTTTTAACTTTTTATTATCTATACGTCAATGATCCCTGATACATAATCACTTTATGAGGATGATGATCAAAATTAAAGATTATTGAGCGCGTTAACTACCTGTTTACGACAATACGAATTTGTAAATCGCGTTGTGTTATCTGCAACAAGTTAGCCAAATATAGCTTTTCATTTTTACTTTATAGGAGAAATGAAAAGCAAAATTTATATAGTAGAAATCTTCAGTGATAAGAAGATTTTTAAAATTAATTTTGATCGGTTTAATACTTATATCCAGTTTTTCGAGATGGTTACATCCGCGGGCTGATAATTAATATACTGTACAAACCTGGGCTTTGAAGAAGTATTGGGACGGCTGCCATGAGGTAAAGCCTGGTGCCAGATAATAAAGTCGCCTGCTTCTGCGGCAATAGGTAGACTGCCGAGCGTATGCAGGTTTTCGGTTCGTGGATTGGTACCTTCGGTAAGGGAAAGCAACCATTCCGAAATGCGATTATGAAATCCGGGAACCAGTGTAAAGGCACCCTGGTTTGGTGCAGTGTCAGCCAGATAAAGCAAGCCCTGCAGATTAAAGGGGATTGGTTGGTCAAGGCTGCAATCCCAATGCAAATCCGGACCAGGAAATTTCCAGTTATCAGTTTCCGGCGGGTTAAAACCAACCCGATCTGTAGTTACCCAAAGATCTGAACGCTGCCATAATTGTTGATAGGCCATTTGAATATATTCTGATTGCCTGTTTTTTTGTAGTAAGGGGTGCTGAAACAACTGAACCATAATACCCTGACGTGAAGTATGAGGTCCATACCAGGTTTCAGGCTCATTAAGTTTTATTTTCAAAAAATCACAAATTAAATCAACAGTTGCCTGGCAATCTGATTTTGGAACAGCATTTTTCAGAATTAAATAACCGTTTTGTGCCCAAAAAGCCAGTTCTTCATCGTTGAGCACGGATGGTACGGTCCGGGTAAATTCAGGTGCTTTATGAATCAAATCATTAAACTTATTGATCTGTTCGTCTGAAGGAATACCTGCAGTTAATATGATCCATTGTTCAAATTCCTCAAATGCCGGAACATGCTGAAAAACATAGGTCAGTGTTTGTTCAAGACCAAGCCCTAAAACGCTTAGTAAAGTTCTATCTAATTGCCATTCCTGCTTCCACATCTCTTCATCCAGCTGGTTGGCTCTTCTAAGCATTATCTTGCTCCAAAAACGTTTTAAGTGCATCAAACCCAAAGCCCCGGTTTGTAGGGAAGATGGTATAGTAAAATCTCTGATCATCTTTATTCCTGTATATTGGTATACATATTTTGTTTACATGTCCAGTTTAACATTTGCGGAAAGGAGAGATTAGCTTCCTGATTTGAAGCATAGGTCATGCCGTTCCATTGCAACAAGGGAACACCAAAAAATCTGCCCTGGGTAAAGTTTTCAACTATATTCTGGCCTCCACCTTTATATCCGTTTTCATGGAACACAAGGTGAGGGTCGATACCCAGGTGTACTGCTGCTGCATACGACCATGCAATAGCCATAAGTTCGCCCCCATCATTAATATTATTCGCTGGCAGAGAATCATTCATATTTGCGCGGATTTCGGGAGGCATACAAGCCAGATGTCCGGCCTCGTGCAAGATATCGCCTGGATAGCGCAATTTTTCAGTATCGATATTTAATATACCGTCTTTTAATTTAAGGCCGGGTAAAAAGGTTTCTCCATCTATTTTCTCTATCTGGTATTGCAAACCGATCTCTACAATAAAATCAAGAAATTTAGCAATCAACTGATTATTCTTTAATTCCATTTCCATTTGATCCGCCAGTACATTTGAGAGATCATTATTTGCCATTTTAAGGCTTGTAATGATTTGTTGAGTAGTGTCCGGATCCTTTTTTAAAAAGATTGTTTTTTTTCTGCCTGCAGTAATCATTTTGGTTAGCCATTCGTTCACTTTACAATCAATAACCAGGTGTATTCTATCGGATGTGCCTTTGTTTGCCACACGGTGCCTGATATTGGCATTGATGTACCAGCATTCGCCTTCATTCATCACAACGCGGTCTTCATCCACATAAAATTCAACGTCGGAGTTGGTAAATATCGGCACATGTAAGCGGGCTTCACCCTGTTCAAAGGCAAGTTCAATATCCCTATGTGCTTTAATGACCGATCCTGCATGGAGGTTGAGCAGCCTTACAGAAAGTTTTTCGCACTCAATTTTTTGCAAAAATCTGCTTGTTTCCGGGAGGCTGTTCAGTAGTGCTGTAGGTTCAAATTGCTCGTGGCTAAAGAGATCGGCGTATGGGTTGTCACTGTGGCCACCGGGTGTACGCAAAGGCAAAACATGCCAGTTGCCTGTATAATGAGCAGTGTTGTAATGTGGCATCCATTTACTGCCGGTTAATAAATTGTTCAATTCTTGTTGCAGCAAATGAACGTTAATGTTGAGGTTTAATTGAGAGAAGCAAATCATGACGCTTACAAATTATGAAATTATTTAATACCAATATATCTATTGCACCGGATAAAAAAAGTGATAAAGCTTCGGCAGGTGTTTCAACTATTGGCATTCCTTTACGGTTAAGTGAAGTATTTAATAAAACACCGATACCAGTTTTTACTTCAAAATCGCCAATAAGCTGATGAAAATCAGCATCAAATGCCTGAGTTACGGTTTGAACGCGGCAGGTACCATCTTGGTGAACGATGCCATTAAGCTGATTTTTCCATTCGGGCTTTATTTCATCTATTAAGATCATATACGGGCTTTCCCATGCATGAATAAAATATTTTTTTACCTCTTCAATTCTTACAGTCGGCGCAAATGGCCTAAAATCTTCCCTGAATTTAATGGCGCTGTTGATATGGTTTTTTATGCCGTTGATGCGCGGATCTGCCAATATGCTGCGGTGCCCTAATGCTCTCGGGCCAAATTCGGCACCACCCTGAAACCAGCCCACCACTTTACCCCGGGCAAGTTCAGCAGCCGTAAGCGCGACAAAATCTGGCGTTTGTATAACTGAAAACGCTTCATTACTGCCAATTTTCGCGTTATCGATTGCCTGTTCCACCTCTTCATTAGTATAACCATGCCCGAAAAAAACATGATCTGGATTTGTCATTTTCGCCTGGCCCAATATGGCGTGCCAGCCATAATAAGCACAACCAATTGACAGGCCATTATCTCCTGCGGCAGGCTGAATGTATAAGTTTTTTACAATGCCGGATAGCAATAATTTATGATTGGCTACTGCATTTAAAGCTACACCACCAGCATAAGCTAGCTGTGTGTGTGGAAAAAGTTTAGACCGTTCCTGAATCAAGTAAATAATTGCTTTTTCCGTTTCATCCTGTACCCAGCTTGCAATATCAGCATAATGCGCAAAATCTTTTTTAAAAGACTCATATCCTGAGGAAGGCTGGTTAAAATACTGATCAACATTTTCATAAAGCACTTCTATTAATCCATTCTCCAGTTTAAATAGCGGAGGTTTGCTGTTCAAGCTGCCATAGGGAGCCAAACCCATCAGCTTCCCGACATCATCAAGATTGCCAAAACAATAATGACTGGCTGCATGATAAAGTCCTCCTATGGAATGATAATTGGTTGGTAATTTTAACGACGCTGTATCTTGAAACAACTTAACTTCAGAAAAATCTTTAAATAGCGGAGTAAGCGTTTTGCCATTGAAATGATAAAAACTATCTTTTTCACAATACATGCCGTTATTAAACGTATAGGGGGGTACAATTGCAGCTTTAAGATCTAAACACTGATTATAGGGACTGCCAGCGCCGTCAACTACCATCACATTACATTCTTCAAATGGAGACATACCTGCAGCACTCCAGGCATGTGCGAGGTGGTGCGACAATGTAATAACAGGTGTTTGGATATGTTTATCAAAATACCTCGCCCCGGAATATTGGTTGGGTGAAATCTTGTTTTCAAAATTAGCTACCTGCACAATTAGTGCTAAATCTCCTGGCGTAATTCCGGCAAAATCCAGGCAGTATTTAACGGTATCAAAATCGTTACCTCCATCATGCTTCCTCCTGCTTAATCTTTCTTTCTCGATAGCGACTAAAATTTTACCGTTTTTCAGCAGGGCTGTCGAACCATCATGTGAAAGGCCTGTTCCGAGAATATAAGTATCCATTTGCACTCAATGTTAATAAATGTGGTAAAACCTGAACATAAACATATAAAGAATTTTAAGATGATAAGATGTATTTTCAATAATACGTATTGTTAAGGAGAACTACTTATTAATTAAGCTGGTTAATTGTTAAAAAAAAAGTAATAAACTTACTTTTAAATATAAAAGTTATTAATAGCTTTACAACTATCTAAATCGCCCTCAAAAATGAACGCTCCCTTCATAGACGCAGATATAAAAAACATGTGTATTTTAAATAATACATATCTGCGTATTCCACAACTTCTTAGTGATGAGGATTTTAACCAGATCAACCTTCTTCTAAAATCAGGTACATTTGACGATGGGAAATTAACGGCTCACAGTGCTGCTAAAAATGTAAAAAGTAACCTGCAACTGAATAATCAAACGCAGGAGCATGCTGTTATCCAGCAATTTATTTTGAATGCGCTTAACCGTAATGCGCTTTTCAGGAATGCTATGCTGCCCCAAAGTATACATCCCTTTATTATTAGCAAATACAAATCAGGCATGTGTTATGGCTGGCACGTAGATAGTCCTATTATGGGAAATATGATCCGTACCGATGTTGCCATTACTATTTTTCTAAATGATCCTGATGAATATGATGGAGGAGAGCTTGAACTACAGACGGCAACTGGAAACGTATTATATAAACTAAATAAGGGAGATGCCATTTGTTACCCCTGTACTCAGGTTCATCAGGTAAGAGCGGTAACCCGGGGCGAGCGGAGCGTAGCCGTAAGCTGGATCCAGTCATTAGTTAAAGAACCTGAATACCGAAAGCTTTTATTTGAAATTTTCCAGATCACGGAGAATTTGCGTGAAAAAAATGTGGCCGGAGAAGAATATCTCTATTTACAGCAACACTATAGTAACCTTTTACGTATGTGGGCAAATTAATTATTAGAATTAATGGCAATTGAAAAATTAACGGTAGGCGTTTTGCTTTCCAACTCAACGATCATGCCGATGGCCAGGCAATTTAGTACAGGATTAAAAACTGGATTAAGAGCGCTAAGCCCTGAGGTTGAACTAGAAATTGTACCCGAATTTATCGGGCAAGGATCCCGGGATCTTGCTGAAGCTGCCATTACCAAGCTGGTTAGTTTTGATGATGCTGATGTAATCACTGGTATAGTTTCGAATAAAGTCGGTATTGATCTTTCAGAAAAGATAGCAAACGTTAAACGGCCGTTCATTATTAATAACATTGGTGAGCATTTGCCAGATCCTGAAAAATTTAATGATTACATGTTCCTGAACTCGATTCATACCTGGCAGCAACTGTGGTCAATTGGCCAATGGGGGGTTAAAACTTTTGGTAAAAAAGGCATGTACGTATCTGGTTTGTACGATTGCGGATATTCATTTCAAAGCATGCTGATTGCGGGCATGGAATCAGCAGCAAGTGGCGTAACGATGCCATTTGCCATCGCACCAACGCCTAACCCTAAAGAAACCGGTGATATTTCTGCAGTATTTGAGCATATCCATACTTATAAGCCTGATTTTATCCTGGCCACTTTTTGTGGTAAAGAGGCTGAAATGTTCTTAACAAAATATGTGGAACAAGGCCTGCATAAAATAACTCCGCTGCTCGGTCTGCCATTTCTGCTGGAGCCATTTACAACAGTTGAGTCGGTTGAGGTTTACACAACATTGTCGCTAAACCGTGAACTTAAGCCAGAAGAGCTGGATGAGGTTAGTGATGTAATGGTAAATCCCTTTACCCAGTTTGGTTATGAAACCGGGTTATTAATTGCCCAGGCAGTTAAAGACCAGGGCGGAAAATCTTTACAAAAAGCCATTGCCGATGCAGCGATTAAAACAGACCGCGGCCATGTTGATGTTGAACCCCGTTCTAATACCACGGAAAGCAGGGTTTACCTGGTTAAAAATACATTTAACGGAATTAAAGGCAAGATCTCGCGGCAACTAATTGGTGAACTAAATACCATAAAAATAGATCATGAAGATGTAAAGCGAATTAACAGCCAAACCTCTTCCTTTTGGATGAACCCTTATCTCGGTATCTAAATATGAAAATAGCGGTTATTTGCAACTCAGATTCGCTTGCATTTCCAACGGTTCAGGCATTAGCTGCCCAGGAGCTTTTAGGCGGTGTTGCCATTCTGAAGCGAAGCAGCAAAATATTGCTGGGACCGCTACTGGCTATGGGCTTATCTGGTAATCAGGTATTGCAATTAAGTCATACATCCTGGCAACAGGAGATACAGCAATGGTTAACCGCATCAAGTGTAGATGCCGTTTGGGTATTTGGTTTTCCCTGGATGATTCCTGACCACCTGCTGCAAAGTGTACGCAAGGGTTATTTAAACTTTCATTTTGGCGAATTACCTAATTACCGCGGAGCTGATCCGATATTCTGGCAACTCAGAAACAATGAAAGCTTTGCCACCCTGACGGTGCATCAAATGACGGCAGATATAGATGCAGGTCCGGTTTTGTGCTCAAAGCAGCTACCCATTATAAAAGGTGAAAATTATGGGTTGCTTTGCCAGCGTTTAGGATTTCTGGCCGCTGAGATGGTAACTGCACTGGTAAATAACAGTAGCCCTTTGCCTCTTATAAATGAAAATAATAAAGATGTAGCCAGGTATGAAAAAAGACCAGATCATCGGGAACTTGCGATCAATTGGAAACAGCACGCTGCAGACGAAATAGAGTGCCTGATTAATGCAGCCAACCCAAAATACGGCGGCGCTACAGCCTGGATTAGAAATGCTGAAGTACGGATCCTGGAAGTTTCACCAGCCGAGATTCAGTTACCCGAAGGGGCGAAGCCTGAGCCAGGCACAGTAATTTATGCCGATGCCATTTATGGATTGATTGTGGCATGTCTGGAAAATCGATTTTTAAAGATCAATATTTTGCACATGCGCGAGGGCTATTTTTCAGGAAGTAAGCTCTTCCAGATGGGGATACAAACAGGAGAAAAATTTATAAACCAAAATTAAAATTATATGGAAGGAACAATTGCAGAAGTAAGAATTTTTGCGGGCAATTTTGCACCAAAAGGCTGGGTTTTATGCCAGGGACAGCTATTAAATATAAACAGCAACCAGGCTGTTTATTCCATAGTAGGTACTTTATATGGCGGAGATGGTCGTACCACTTTCGGATTGCCGGATTTACGAAGCAGAACCGTAGTAGGTGTAGGAGCTGGTGCGAATTTATCTGTTTATACACCAGGTCAAAAAATAGGGGTAGAAACAGTACCGCTTACTGAAAACCAGATACCTGCACATACGCATGCTGTGGCGATTACTCCTGGAACAGGGAGTGGAACAGGTACTGCCACATTCTATGCCAATTCAGGTTTGGGATCCCAGCCAAATGGCCAAAATGCTTATATCAGCGAGGATCAAAGTGGTCAGATTGTAACTTATGTTAATGGGGGTACGCTAACTGCTTTAAATAGTAAATCTGTGGAGGTTACGAATGTTAGCATAGGTAACCCAAATGTTGCATTACAAACGGCAGGAATGGGAAATGTGCACAATAATATCATGCCAAGTATCGCATTAAACTACATCATTTGCTTGCAGGGATATTTTCCGTCAAGAAATTAATTATTAGACTTAAATAATATAAAAATATGGAAGGAACAATTGGCGAAATCCGTGCTTTTGCAGGCAATTTTGCACCAAGAAACTGGCATTTTTGTCAGGGCCAATCATTACAAATAAATGATTACCAGGCGCTTTATTCGATAACTGGAACTTTTTACGGTGGCGACGGCGTAAATACCTTTAATTTACCCAATATATCTAGTCGCATTGTAGTAGGCACTGGTCAGGGAGTTGGCCTTAGCAATTATACTTTAGGTCAGCTTAGTGGTGAGGAGAATCATGCGTTAAATTCATTAGAACTACCAGCCCATAGCCATCAACTATCTCCTACTTTCAGTACAACTGCGGGTTCGGTAAATATTTCCTTAAATGCAGTTGCTTCGCCAGGTGATCAACCAAGCCCGGCAGGCAAATACCTGGCTCAGGATCTAAATGGTAATGATAATATTTATGCTAGTGCGGCTAATTCTCCAAATCCTGTAAGCCTGAACAGTAATACTGCAAAGGTTAGCAACCTGTCGCCACCAATACCACAGGTAACTATCGGGGTATCAGGCAGCAGCTTACCGCACAACAATATACAACCTGTGCTGGCCGTAAATTACATTATTTGCATAGAAGGAATTTTCCCTTCTAGAAACTAAAAATTGATCAATACTAAATTTTATCAAAATGGAAGGAACTATAGGAGAAATCAGAATGTTCGCCGGAACATTTGCACCACTGAACTGGTCTATCTGTAACGGGCAAACTTTAGCAATAGGTAGTTATACCACCCTTTATGCTGTAATTGGCACTAGTTATGGTGGTGATGGTAGAAGCACATTTAAGTTGCCTGATCTACAAGGGCGTACCATTGTAGGTGCAGGACAAGGTGCGGGACTGACAAATTACAATATTGGTGACTCAACAGGTACTGAAACGGCCACGCTTAGCCTTTCACAAATGGCAGCACACAACCATCTTTTAACCTATACACCCGCAGCTAGTACGGCAACAGTAACCATTAAGGCCTCTGCTGATCAAAACGATCAAATCAGCCCTGCAGGAAATCTTTTAGGTGCGCCGTCTGGAATAGGTGAATCATTATATGGGATACCGCAGACACCTGCACAAGAGGTTCAAATGGCTGATGGAACACTCGGTATACAAAGCGTAACCGGACCACAGTTAACCAGCCTGGCTCTAGCAGTTTCAGGCTCAACAACAACGGCCATCCATGAAAACCGTCAGCCTTTGATGGCACTAAATTATGTCATTTGTATGTATGGGATTTTCCCATCCAGGGACTAAAATCTGAGGTTTAACAAATTATTTCAAAAGTATAACTGGTATACTTCAATCCTGGTTATACTTTTTTTATCTACCGCAATGTATTGTATTGAAGATTTAGAAAAGTTATTTATATGAAGAAATTTTACAAAAAAGTATTTCGTTATTTATTTATTATCCCGTTGCTTTTGATTAGCATATTGAATGCGCGGGCTGCTTTATCTAAAGGCGATCTTGCGGTAATTGGAATGAATAGTGACGTTGATGCATCAGGTTCAACCATACGTAGTTTTGCGGTGGTGGCGCTTAATAATATTGCTGCGAATGAGGTAATTTTTATAACTGACCGTGGTTGGGTTAACCCTTTTGGTTCATCTCCAGGAAGTTTTACTTCCAATACTACATTAGATGGAACTATTCAATGGAAGCCATCTGTTGCTGTACCTGCGGGCACGGTGATCATATTTAAGGTTAACATGGCATCAGCTACTTCAAAAACTGTTTCAGCCGTTAAAGGAGATGGTACCGCTTTTCCCTCAGGAGATTTTTCAATAGCCTTGGGGTGGACCAATTCCATTGTTACCTCGTTACCATGGAATTCAACAACGGGAGATCAATTGCTTATTTATCAAGGCAATGATAGTAATCCAGCATTTATATTTGCTTTTAATAACATAAGAACGACCGGTACCACTAACAGCTCTGGTGGATGGTTTACAAATCCTACAGGTGCTACCACTGGAGTGAATACTGGAACAACCAGTATTATTTATAGTGAACTACCTTCAACTCTGGGTGCTAGTTATGCGGTAGGCTTTATTTCCAACAGCACAACTGATGCACGGTTTCCAAACGAAAAGTATGTTCCTAGTTTATCAAGCGGGTCAAAAACAGCAATTTTAGCGGATATTACCAATACGGCTAATTGGACTAACCCAACTACAACTGCTACACCATATGACTTTAGTCTGGGTTTTGGCGCTGATAATATAAAACAATTCAACTTAGGCAGCTCGACAGCACCAACTGTTACAGCTGCAAAGATCAGCATTAGCGGCGCAAGCGGCACAGGTGGTGCATTTAAGATAGGAGATGTTATAACAGCAACCTGGGACAATACAGCCAGCGGCGATAATAATTCAGGCCTTACAGGCGTAATAATAGACTTTAGTCAGTTCGGCGGCGGTGCTGCAGTTCCGGCTACCGACAATAGCGGCACCTGGACAGCAACCTATACGATTGCAGCCGGTACCATTGATGCCACAAACAGAAATATTTCAATAACCGCCACAAGTTCAGTCGGGCCAACAACTACGGCCGATGATGCGAATGCTACTGTGGATAATATTGCCCCGACGGTTGTAATCAGCAGCAGTGCAGGTGCTACTGGCGGATCAACAAGTACTTCGCCAATTCCATTTACAGTTACTTTTTCGGAGGCTGTAACCGGATTTGTAGCAGGAGATATTACCCCAGGAAATGCCACCATCAGTGGTTTTTCAGGAAGCGGAACAACTTATACTTTTAATGCCACGCCAACAGCCAATGGTGCAGTAACGATAAATATTGCGGCCAATATAGCACAGGACGATGCAGGTAATGGCAATGCAGTTGCAAGTCCGTTTTCGGTTACCTATGGACAGGCCGTCGCCGCACCAACGGTAACGGCCTTGAGCCCAACCGGCGGCCCGACCGGTGGAGGCACTAGCGTAACCATTACCGGCACCAACTTCAGCGGGGCGACTGCGGTGACCTTTGGCGCTACGGCGGCTACAGGATTCACCGTTAACTCGGCAACACAGATCACGGCGACTGCACCAGCAGGAACAGGTACCGTTGATGTCCGCATCACTACAACAGGGGGCACCAGTGCGGCCAATGCCAGCGACCAGTTTACTTATTTCACAAGACCAACGA
>Ga0265798_10003809_pt1 | contig 21212 bp, 18 predicted proteins | sample P3T30metagenome_FD_192430 | JGI IMG/M metagenome (GOLD analysis project Ga0265798, IMG submission 192430) | Plant litter microbial communities from East Loma Ridge, Irvine, California - P3 T30 | ecosystem: Environmental > Terrestrial > Plant litter > Unclassified | place: USA: California... | reverse complement strand
TCTCGACGCCCTCGGGCGCATCCGCGACGAGCAGCGCGCGCAGCGCGTCCAGGTCCTGGGCGCCGTAGACGTCGGGCTCCCGGCTGCCGAGTCGGCCGAGGTTGGGTCCGTTGAGCACGAGCACGCGGGTCATGCCGGCAACTCTACCGAGCAGCGGATGCGCCCACGGCCGTGTCCGATTCCCGCTAGCCCCGCACTCCCCCACCCCGCAGGATGGAGCCATGGACTTCGCGCAGCGCTACCGGATCGTCGCCTCCCGCGACCGGCGCTTCGACGGCCAGTTCGTCACCGCGGTGACGAGCACCGGCATCTACTGCCGGCCCTCCTGCCCGGCGCGCACGCCGAAGGAGTCGAACGTGCGCTTCTACGCGACCTCCGCGGCGGCGCACGAGGCCGGCTTCCGCGCCTGCAAGCGCTGCCTGCCCGAGGCGGTGCCCGGCGGTCCGCGCTGGAACCTGCACGGCGAGACGGCCTCGCGGGCGCTCGCGCTCATCGGCGACGGGGTCGTCGACCGCGAGGGCGTGCCGGGGCTCGCCGGGCGGCTCGGCTACTCGACCCGGCAGCTCGGCCGGCTGCTGCAGACCGAGCTGGGCGCGGGTCCGCTCGCCCTGGCCCGTGCTCGGCGCGCGCAGACCGCCCGCACGCTGCTGACGGCGACCGATCTGCCGATCGCCGAGATCGCGCACGCCGCCGGCTTCGGCAGCATCCGGCAGTGCAACGAGACCGTGCGCGAGGTGTTCTCCCTCACGCCGGGCGAGCTGCGCGCCCGAGCGCCGCGGACCACCGGTGAGCCGGGCGTGCTGCGCCTGCGGCTGCCGGTGCGCGAGCCCTTCGACGCGGCGGGGCTGCTCGCCTTCCTCGCGGCGCGCGCGATCACCGGCGTCGAGGAGGTCGACGGCACCCGGTACCGCCGCGCGCTGCGGCTGCCGCACGGCGCGGGGCTGATCGAGCTCGACCTGGCCGGCGGCCCGCCGGACCTGCTGCTCGAGCTGCACGACCTCGCCGACCTCGTGCCGGCGCTCGCCAGGGTGCGCCGACTGCTCGACGCGGACGCGGACCCGCTCGCCGTCGATGGCGTGCTCGGCGCGCACCCCGCGCTGCGCGAGCGCGTGCGCGCCGTGCCCGGCATCCGGGTGCCTGGCAGCGTCGACGGCACCGAGATGCTGGTGCGCGCCATGGTCGGCCAGCAGATCACCGTCGCGGCCGCGCGTACCCAGCTCGGGCGCGTCGCCGCCCTGGGCCGCAGCGACGACGCCGGAGCCCTGCAGCCGTTCCCGGAGGCGGCGGTGCTCGCCGAGCGCGGCGCCGAGGCGCTGCGCGGGCCGGGGCGGCGCATCCGCTCGATCGTCGAGGCCTGCGCCGCGATCGCCGCCGGCGAACTCGACCTCGACGGCGATCGGGTTGCCGCGGAGCTGCGCGCCGCGCTGCTCGAGCGGCCCGGCATCGGCCCCTGGACCGCCGACTACCTGCTGCTGCGCCTCAGCGGCGCCCCGGACGTGCTGCTCGACGGCGACGTGGCCCAGCGCGCCGGTGCCGCGACCCTCGGCCTGCCCTGGCCGCTCGGTGCGGAGGGCACGGCATTCTCGCCCTGGCGCTCGTACCTCGGCATGCACCTCTGGCGAGCCGCCGCTCGCGCCCCCGCCCCCACGAACGGAGACCGACCGTGACCACCCTGCCCCTGCTCGTGCTCGAGACGCCCGACGGCCCCTTCGGCATCGTGACCGCCGAGGACGGCGCCGTGCTCGCCTCCGGCTGGTCGGACTCCCCCGAGGCGCTGCGCGTCAGGATCCACCCGTCCCTGCGCCCGGACGCTCTCGCGCTCACCGCGCAGCACGGGGCGGCGGCGGATGCGGCGCTCGCCTACTACGCCGGCGACCTCGCCGCCATCGACGCCGTTCCGGTGCGCCAGCACGCCGGCGGCGAGTTCCGCACGCTCGCGTGGGATGGACTGCGGCGGATCGCACCCGGCGCGCCGCTGACCTACGCGGGCTTCGCCGAGGCGCTCGGCCGACCGACGGCGGTGCGCGCCGCGGCCGGCGCCTGCGCGAGCAACGCGCCGGCGCTGTTCGTGCCGTGCCACCGCGTGCTGCGCACCGACGGCACCCTCGGCGGTTTCGCCTGGGGCCTGCCGGTCAAGCGCGCGCTGCTCGAGCGCGAGGCCGCGGACTGATCAGGCGGAGCAGGCGCCCGTCGCCACCGGCGCGCTCCAGCCGGCGGCGCCCGTGAGCACGTCGGAGGCCTCCTGCACCGTGGTGGCGTAGCCGATGCGCTGCTCGTCCGCGCCTCGGGCGAAGATCACGCCGACGACCTCGCCCTGCTCGTTGAGCAGGGGCCCACCGGAGTTGCCGGGGTACACGTCGGTCGCGAGCGCCGAGACGCCGCGCGGCGAGGACGCCCCGCCGTAGATGTCGGGCACGGGAACCTCGCCGACGGCGACCACCTCGGCGCCGACCGTGCTGAACGGTCCGCCGTAGGGGTAGCCCTGCACGACGGCCTGCTCGCCCACGCCGAGATCGTCCGCGATCGCGAGCGGGGCGCCCTCGAGGCCGTCGACGGCGATCACCGCCAGGTCGTCGACCGGGTCGAAGTAGACGACGCGCCCGGGTAGGGCGGCCTCGCCGGGCAGCTCGACGACGGGGTCGTCGACGCCGGCGACGACGTGCGCGTTCGTGACGATCCGGTCCTCGGCCACGACGAAGCCCGTGCCGCTGACCGAGCGCCCGCAGGAGTACGCGATGCCGGTGATGCGGGCCACCGACTCCCCCGAAGCCTGCAGCGCGGCGCTGCTGGCGTCGACGGCCGGCACCTCCTGGCCGTCGATGCCGGTGAAGAGCTCGCCGAGCTGCGGCAGCTGGCCGTCGAGGATGGAGGTGCGCACCCGCGCCAGCGCGCCGGCGACGGGAGCTGGCGTGAGATCGTCGATCGCGCGGACGACGGATGAGGCGCCGAGCGCGCTCGAGACCACGGGCACGCCCAGCGGCACCACCGTCGCCGTGATGAGGGATGCGGCCAGCGCACCCACGACGACGCCGGCGAGGCCACCGAGCAGCCGTTCGAACCAGCGCAGCCCGACCTTGCCCACGACGCCGCCGAGCAGCCGGCCGATGCCCTCGCCGAGGGAGGAGCCGATGCCGAGCAGCACCACGGCGGCGAGCACCGCCGCCGGGCCGCGCCAGACGGCGGAGGGCACCGCGGCGATGACGAGCGGTACGGCCCAGTAGGCGGCGATCGCGCCGGCGACGAGACCGGCCCAGAGGCCGAGGCTGCGGAGCAGCCCGCGCCGCAGCCCGGCGACGAGCGCCGAGATCAGCACGACGACGATGAGCACGTCGGCGACGACTCCGAGCTCGATCACGCGGTCACCTCTCCCTGTTCCGGCACCAGGCTAGAACTGCCCGGCTGGCGACCTCCTGGACGGCGACCGGACGCCCGGGACCGGGCGGCAGGAACTCAGCTGCCGACCTCCTGGTAGGCGGCGAAGAGCAGCGAGTCGTCGGGCCCGGTGACCGTCGTCGGCCGGCCGATCGCGTCGAGCACGATGAAGCGGAGCATGCCGGCGCGGGCCTTCTTGTCCCGTCGCATGACAGCCAGCAGCCCCTGCCAGCGACCGACCGGGTAGCTCGTCGGCAGCGAGAGCGACTCGAGGATGCTGCGGTGCCGGTCGACGGCGGCGTCGTCGAGCCGGCCCATGAGCCGGGCGAGCTCGGCGGCGAAGACCATGCCGATCGCCACGGCGGCGCCGTGCCGCCACTGGTAACGCTCGGCGTGCTCGATCGCATGGCCGAGCGTGTGCCCGTAGTTGAGGATCTCGCGCAGCCCGCCTTCTTTGAAGTCAGCGCTGACGACGCGGGCCTTGAGGGCGATGGCGAGCTCGACCGCGCGGCGGAACTCCGGCGCGGTCGGGTCGGTGGCCTTGTCGACGTCGGCTTCGACGAGGTCGAGGATCTCCGTCTCGGCGATGAAGCCGGCCTTCACGACCTCGGCGTAACCGGCGAGCAGCTCGTTGCGCGGCAACGTATCGAGGAAGGCGAGGTCGACGAGCACGCCCTTGGGCGCGTAGAAGGCGCCGACGAGGTTCTTGCCCTCGGCCGTGTTGATGCCGGTCTTGCCGCCGACGGCCGCGTCGACCATCCCGAGCACCGTGGTCGGCACCTGCAGCAGCGCGACGCCGCGCAGCCAGGTGGCGGCGACGAAGCCGGCGAGGTCGGTCGTGGCGCCGCCGCCGAGGCCGATGACCGCATCCGTCCTGGTGAAGTCGGTCTGGCCCATCACGCCCCAGCAGAACGCCGCGACCTCGACCCGCTTGGCGGCCTCCGCATCCGGCACCTCCGCCAGCAGCACCTCGTAGTGCTCGCTCAGCTGCTCGCGCAGCGCCTCGGCGCGGGCGCCCAACGAGGGCGCGTGCACGATGAGCACCTTCGCGACGCCGGTGCCGAGGATGGCCGGGATCCGGTCGAGGATGCCGCGGCCGACGGTGATGTCGTAGCCGTCGGTGCCGGTGACGGAGATGGTGGTGACGTCGCTCACGCGAGGTGCTCCCTTGCTCGCACGCGGTCGGCGAGCTCCGCCGCGATGTGGTCGATGGGACGGCGCGAGGTGTCGACGGTGTGCGCCGCCAGCGCCTGGTAGGTCGGCAGCCGCTGCTCGAGCAGCTCGATCCAGGCCTCGATGCCGCGCTCGGCGAGCAGCGGGCGCTTGCCGTCGCCGATGCGGCTCTCGACCGCCTCGGCGGTGGTGGTCAGCAGCACGACGTCGTGTCCGGCGAGAGCCGCGGCGACCGACGGGGTCATCGGAGCGCCGCCGCCCAGCGAGACGACCGCGTGCTGGCCGAGGGCCGCGATGACCGCGGCGGCTTCGAGGGATCGGAAGTGCGGCTCGCCGTGCTCGGCGAAGACCTCGGCGACCGGGCCGTGCTCGGCCACGATCACCTTGTCGGTGTCGATGAACGGCACCTCGAGCAGCTTGGCCACCCGCTTGCCGACGCGGGTCTTGCCCGCGGCCATCGGTCCGATGAAGACGACGAGCGCGCCCGCCATCAGTCCTCGTCGCTCGGCGTGTACGGCACCGACTCGGCACCGGTCGCGAGCGACGCGGGGATCGCGGCCAGGTAGGCCTCCAGGTTGCGGCGGGTCTCGGCGACCGAGTCGCCGCCGAACTTCTCGAGCACCGAGTTCGCGAGCACAAGCGCGACCATGGCCTCGGCGACGACGCCGGAGGCCGGCACCGCGCAGACGTCGGAGCGCTGGTGGTGCGCTTTCGCCTGCTCGCCCGTGGCGACGTCGATGGTCGGCAGCGCGCGCGGCACGGTCGCGATCGGCTTCATGCCGGCGCGCACGCGCAGCACGGTTCCCGTGGACATGCCGCCCTCGGTGCCGCCCGCGCGGTCCGAGGCGCGCACGATGGTGCCGTCCTGGAGGTGCAGCGGGTCGTGCGCCTGCGAGCCCGGGCGGCGGGTGGTCTCGAAGCCGTCGCCGATCTCAACGCCCTTGATGGCCTGGATGCCCATGATCGCGGCGGCGAGCTGGGCGTCGAGGCGCCGGTCCCAGTGCACGTGCGAGCCGAGGCCCGGCGGCAGGCCGTAGACGAGCACCTCGACGACGCCGCCGAGGGTGTCGCCGTCCTTCTTGGCCTGGTCGATGCGCTCGACCATCGCCGCGCTCGTCGCGGGGTCGTAGCAGCGCACCGGGTCCGCGTCGAGCAGGGCGACGTCCTCGGGGCGCGGCAGAGCGGCGTCCTCGGGCGAGCGGACCGTCTCGATCGCGAGGGTGTGGCTGACGAGGCGGATGCCGAGCTCGCCGAGGAAGGAGCGGGCCACGGCGCCGAGTCCGACGCGGGCCGCGGTCTCGCGAGCGCTCGCGCGCTCGAGGATCGGGCGGGCCTCGTCGAAGCCGTACTTCTGCATGCCGACGAGGTCGGCGTGCCCGGGGCGCGGCCGGGTAAGCGGGGCGCCGCGGCCGCGCGACACCTCGGTGAGGTCCACCGGCTCCGCGCTCATGACCTCGGTCCACTTCGGCCACTCGGTGTTGCCGATGCGCAGCGCGATCGGGCCGCCGAGGGTCGATCCGTGGCGCACGCCGCCCGAGAAGTGCAGTTCGTCCTGCTCGAACTTCATGCGCGAGCCGCGGCCGTGGCCGAGCTTGCGACGGGCCAGGTCCTCGCGGACCTGGTCGAGCGAGACGGGGACGCCTGCGGGCAGTCCCTCGAGGATGGCGATGAGTTCGGGGCCGTGCGACTCACCGGCGGTCAACCAACGGAGCATGATGTTCGATCCTAGTCGTTGCGGAGGGGCCGCCTCCGCGGTGTTCGAGTGCTGGGACGGGTCAGTCGAGGCCGACGGCGGCGCGCATCGCGGCGACGACCTCGGGCTCGCGATCGAGGCGGACGGCGGAGTCGCCGGCGACGAAGATGCGCACCTGCTTGAGGGCCTGCTGCATGAGCATCTCGACGCCCGGGATCACCTGGCCGCCGTCGGCGAGCCACTCGCTCGCCCGCTGCGTCGGCCACGGGTCGTAGGCGACGTCGAAGAGCACGGAGTTGTGCCGCTGCTCCGGCGTGTACCGCGGTGCGAGCTCGATGCCGTTCGGCAGCGTGCTGATCACGGCCTCGGGGGCACGGCTCGGCGGCTCGTCGAGGCCGCGCAGCCGCACGGCGATGCCGAGGCGCTCGCCCATCGCGACCGCGTCCTTCGCGCGGGCCGGGTTGCGCACCGCCAGCTCGATGTCGCGGGCACCGAGCACGCCGACCGCGGCGACCGCGGACTGCGCGGTCGCACCGGCCCCGAGGATGTCCACGCTGAGCAGCGAGCGCACGCCGTGCCGGCGGAAGCCCTCGGTGAGGCCGCCCACGTCGGTGTTCCAGCCGCGCACGCGGCCCCCGTCGACGCGGACGGTGTTGGCGACGCGCGTGATGCCGACGAGGTCGGACCCCGAGTCGAGCAGCGGGATGACCTCCTGCTTGAGCGGCATCGTCAGCGAGAGGCCGCGCCAGGCGTCGTCGAGCCCGGCGAGGAAGCCCGGCAGGCCGCCCGGTCCGACCTCGGCGAGCTCGTAGCCCCAGTCGAGGCCGAGCACGTCGTAGGCCGCGGCGTGGAGTGCGGGCGAGAGGGAGTGGCGGATGGGCGAGCCCAGCACCGCGAGTCGGGTCGCGCTCATCCGCAGGCGCCGAATCCGCTGTTGGCGCTGCACCAGTCGCGCAGCTGCTGCACCGCGGCCTCGTGCTCCTCGAGCGTGGTGGTGAACACGGTCTCGCCGGTCTCGAGGTTCACGGTGACGAAGTAGACCCAGTCACCGGCCGGCGGGTTCAGCACGGCGTCGATCGCGGCGTCGCCGGGCGCGGAGATCGGGCCGAGCGGCAGGCCCTCGATCTCGTAGGTGTTCCAGGGGTTCTGATCGGTGAGCTGCAGCTCCGACGACCACACGCTGCCCTCGTCGCCCGCGACGCCGAACTGCGCCGTCGAGTCCATCTGCAGCGGCATGCCGACCGCGAGACGGTTCTCAATGACGCGCGCGACGCGTCCGAAGTCCTCGGGCAAGCGCGCCTCGCGCTCGATGATCGAGGCGATGGTGAGCACCCGGTGGCGGTCTTCGGGGGCGATGCCGCGCTGGTCGAGCGCCGAGATCATGCGATTCACCATCGCCGAGATCATGGTGGCCGGCTCGGTGCCGGGGTCGAAGCTATAGGTGGCCGGGAAGAGGTAGCCGTCGAGGCTCGTGAGGTCGGCGGGCAGCGCGAAGTCGGCAGGGACCGCGGCGGCCTGGATGTCCTCGAGCGGCACGCCGGTGTCGGCGGCGAGCTGCTCGTAGATCTGCTCGGCGGTCAGGCCCTCGCGGATGAGCACGCTCGCCGTCACGCGGTTCGCCGGGTCGAGCAGCACGTCGAGCGCGGCCTGCGCGCTCATCTCCCCCTGCAGCGCGTAGCTGCCCGGGAAGAAGGTGGGCTGCGGGTCCTGCGCGAGCAGCAGGTCGTAGAAGGCGTCGTAGCTCGCCACGATCCCCTGCTCCACGAGGTTGTTGGCGATGTCGCTGCCGAGCTCGCCCTCGGCGACCACGAAGTCGATCTCCTCGCCGTTGCCGGAGCCCGTGAAGTCCTCGGTCGTCGACCAGCCGAGCTCCTCGGCGATGCGCTCGCCGTACTGGTTCGCGACCACGACGCCGGCGCCGATCAGCAGCGCGAGAACGAGCGCGACCGAACCGAGCACCCAGGGCCAGCGACGACGACGGCGCGGCGCGCTCTCGTGGCCACCGGGCTGCTCCGGGCGGCGCTGCCGCGGCGCCCTCGCCGCCAGCGCCTCCTGCTCGCGGAGCTCGCGACGGCTCAGCGGCGCGCCGGGCGTCGGCTCGACGGGGCGTCCGTCGCCGGGTTCGAACAGGGACACGTCAGGCTCCTTCGGCCGGATGGAGCACGCTGCCGGGGGCGGCGCCCGAGGCGCGCTCCGCGTCGAGGGCGTGCTGCAGGATCACGACGGCCGCGGCCTGGTCGATCACCGAGCGGGACTGCTTGCTGCTGCGGCCCGAGGCGCGCAGCGCGGACTGCGCGGAGACGGTCGAGAGCCGCTCGTCGACGAGCCGGACGGGGATGCCGCCGGCGGTCAGGAGCGCGGCGAAGTCCTTCGCGTCCTGGGTCGACGGGGTCTCGGCGCCGGAGAGCGACAGGGGCAGCCCGACGACGAGCTCGAGCGCCTCGCGCTCCGCCGCCTCGGCGAGGATCTCCCCCACGTCGGCGGCACCGGCGGCGGCTCCGCGGGCACGGGCGACCGTGCGCACGGGCATCGCCAGCATCCCGTGCGGGTCGCTGGCCGCGACCCCGATGCGGGCTCTGCCCACATCGATGCCGAGACGGACGCCCGTGCGCATCCGGGTCAGGCCTTCAGGGCGGCCAGCACGGCCTCGACCGCGGCGGGGATCGCGGACGCGTCCGCGCCGCCGCCCTGCGCGAGGTCGTCCTTGCCGCCGCCGCCGCCGCCGAGCACGCCCGACGCGGTCTTGACGAGGGCGCCGGCCTTGGCGCCGAGCTCGCGCGCGGCCGGGCTGGTGGCCACCACCACGGCGGGCTTGCCGTTCGCGGTGCCGAGCAGGGCCACGACCGTCGAGGCCGAGCCGAGGCGCTCGCGCACGCTCGTGGCGAGCGTGCGCACCGCGTCCGCCATGCCGACTTCGCCGAGATCGGCGACGACCACGCGGTAGCGGCCCAGATCGACGGCGGTCTCGACGAGCGCGGGAACCCTGGCCTGCAGCGCCTGCGACTCGAACTCGGCGATGCGCTTCTCGGCGGCCTTGAGGTTGGCCGAGAGCTCCTGGATGCGGGTGGTCAGCTGCTCGCGCGGCGCCTTGAGGTTGCTGCTGAGCTCGGCCACGATCGCGCGCTCGGCGGCGAGGTCGCGGAACGCCTCGGTGCCGACGAGCGCCTCGACGCGGCGGTTGCTCGAGCCGACCGAGCTCTCGCTCACCAGGTCGATGATGCCGACCTGGCTGGAGCGGGCCACGTGGGTGCCCGCGCAGAGCTCGCGCGACCAGGGGCCGCCGATGTCGACCATGCGCACGCTGTCGCCGTACTTCTCGCCGAACAGCGCCATGGCGCCGAGCGACTTGGCCTCGTCGAGCGCCATGACGCGCGTGACGACCTCGAAGTCGTCGCGGATCGCGTTGTTGGCGACCTCCTCGATCTCGCTGCGGGTCTCGGGCGAGAGCGCCTGGTTCCAGTTGAAGTCGAGCCGCAGGTAGCCGCTCTTGTTGTAGGAGCCGGCCTGGTGCGCCTCGGAGCCGAGCACCTGGCGCAGGGCGGCGTGCACGAGGTGCGTCGCCGAGTGCGCCTGCGTGGCGCCGCGGCGCCAGACGGGGTCGACGATGCTCGTCGCGGCGTCGCCGACGCCCACCTCGCCGGTGGTCACAGTGACGCGGTGGCTCGTGAGGCCCTTGACCGGGCGCTGCACGTCGACGATCTCGAGCTCGAAGCCGGCGCCGACGATCACACCCGCATCCGCCTCCTGGCCACCGGACTCGGCGTAGAGCGCGGTCTCGGAGAGGAAGACCTCGGCCTCCTGGCCGGCCACGGCACGGTCGACGGAGACGCCGTCGACGACGATGCCGATCACCGTGCCGGGCGCCTGCAGCTCCTCGTAGCCGAGGAAGACAGTCTCGCCCCGGGCACGGAACTCGCCGTAGACCGAGAGGTCGGCGAGTGCCTTTTTGTTCGCCTTGGCGTCGGCCTTCGCGCGGGCGCGCTGCTCGCTCATGAGCCGGTCGAAGGCGGCGCGGTCGACCGTGAGGCCCGCCTCCTCGGCGACCTCGAGGGTGAGGTCGACCGGGAAGCCGTAGGTGTCGTGCAGCAGGAAGGCGGTGTCGCCAGCGAGCTGACCGCGGCCCTGCGCCCTGGTCTTCTCGAGCGCGACGTCGAGGATCTCGGTGCCGCCGGAGAGGGTGCGCAGGAACGCCTCCTCCTCGCCGTAGGCCAGTCGCGAGATGCGCGCGAAGTCGGCCTCGACCTCGGGGTAGGACTCCTTCATCGCGTCGCGCGACGCCGGCAGGAGCGTGCCGAAAGTGGTGCCTTGCACGCCGAGCAGGCGCATCGCGCGGACCGAGCGGCGCAGCAGACGGCGCAGGATGTAGCCGCGGCCCTCGTTCGACGGCGCGACGCCGTCGCTCAGCAGCATGAGCGAGCTGCGGATGTGGTCGGCGACCACGCGCATCCGTACATCGTCATCGTGCACCGCGCCGTACTCGCGACCCGAGAGCGCAGCGGCGGCGTCGAGCACCGGGCGCACCTCGTCGATCTCGTACATGTTCTCGACGCCCTGCTTGAGGAAGGCGACGCGCTCGAGGCCCATGCCCGTGTCGATGTTCTGCTTGGGCAGCGGACCGACGATGTCGAAGTCGACCTTCGAGCGCACGTTGGTGATCTGGTACTGCATGAAGACCAGGTTCCAGATCTCCACGTAGCGGTCGTCGTCCGTCGCCGGGCCGCCGTCGATGCCGTAGGCCGGACCGCGGTCGAAGAAGATCTCCGAGCAGGGGCCCGCCGGGCCGGGCTGACCGGTGTGCCAGTAGTTGGTGTCCTTGCCGAGATCCTGGATCCGCTCGTCGGGCAGGCCGGCGATGCGCTTCCAGAGCTCGCGGGCCTCGTCGTCCTCCTCGTACACCGTGACCCAGAGGTCGTCGGGCGAGAAGCCGAGGCCGCCGTCCTCCTCCGAGGAGGTCAGCAGCGTCCACGCGTGCGTGATCGCCCCCTCCTTGAAGTAGTCGCCGAAGGAGAAGTTGCCGTTCATCTGGAAGAACGTGCCGTGCCGAGGGGTCTTGCCGACCTCCTCGATGTCGTTGGTGCGGATGCACTTCTGCACGCTCGTCGCGCGGGCGTACGGCGCCGGGACCACGCCGGTGAGGTACGGGATGAACGGCACCATGCCGGCCACCGTGAAGAGGAGCGAGGGGTCGTCGCTCACGAGCGAGGCGGAGGGGACGACGGTGTGCCCGTTCTCCCCGAAGTAGTCGAGCCAGCGGCGGCGGATCTCTGCGGTCTTCATGATGTCCAGGGTCGTTCTCGTAGGAGGACGGCACCGGCCCCTGTCGGGTCCGTGCCGTCCGGGAGGTGGTTGCGGACTACTTCGCGAGGTCGCCGAGCGCGTCCTCGGCGTCCGCGACGGCGGCGCGGATCTCGGCCTCGCGGGCCTTGTAGCCGTCGACGACGGCGTCGCCGAACTCGCGCGCGCGGCCGTCGACCTCGGCGAAGAAGCGGGCGCCCTGCTCGGTCTTGCTCAGCTGGTGGGCGGCGATGAAGCCGACGCCCGCACCGACGGCGAGCAGCAGGAGGTTCTTCATGGTCGAGGTCCCTTCAGACGACGGAGAGGCGGAAGCCCAAGCCTATCGGGTACGACGAAGGGGGCCCGGCGAACCGGACCCCCTTCGCACCGTGCAGGGTGATTACCGCGCGGCGTAGTACTCGACGACCAGCTGGACCTCGCAGGTCACGGGGATCTCGGCGCGCTTCGGGGCGCGCACGAGGCGGGCCTGCAGCTTGTCGAGCTCGACCTCGAGGTAGCCGGGGAGCTTCGGCAGGACCTCGGCGTGACCGCCGGCGGCCGCGACCTGGAACTGCTCGGAGCCCTCGGAGCGGGCCTTGACGTGGATGAGCTGACCCGGCTTCACGCGGAAGGACGGGCGGTCCACGATCTTGCCGTCGACCAGGATGTGGCGGTGCACCACGAACTGGCGGGCCTGCGACGTGGTGCGGGCGAAGCCGGCGCGCAGGACGAGGGCGTCGAGACGGGTCTCGAGGATCTCGACCAGGTTCTCACCGGTCAGGCCGGCGGTGCGGCGGGCCTCGGCGAACGCGATGCGCAGCTGCGCCTCGCGGATGCCGTACTGGGCGCGCAGACGCTGCTTCTCCCGCAGGCGCACGGCGTAGTCGCTGTCGGCGCGACGCTTGGTGCGACCGTGCTGGCCGGGGCCGTACGGGCGCTTCTCGAGGATGGCGGCCGCCTTCGGCGTCAGGGCGATGCCCAGAGCGCGCGAGAGGCGGGTCTTGCTACGGGTCCGGGAGTTCTGGGCCACGTGTTCCTGCTTTCGTATGAGTGAGACATCTGTCTTCGCGGGATCCGGGCGCACGAGCGTGCGCGCCCCGATCGGGGTATGAAGAGGGATGCTGTCGATGGCGGCCCGGCTACAGGGCCCGCTTTCTCCGGAACCCGTTCGCGCAGCCGCACGCGTCAGGGAGGAGTCCGACCGCACGACTCTAGCAGCAGAGGGACCCCGGCACCAGCGCGCGACGCGCCGTTCAGCCCTTGCCGCGGATGATCTCGAGCAGGCGCTTCCACCGCACCGAGATATCCCGCTCGTGCCCGTTCTCGGTGGGCACGTAGTACGCCGTGCCCTGCAGCTCGTCGGGCAGGTACTGCTGGGTGGCGACGCCGTGCTCCGCGTCGTGGGCGTAGACGTAGCCCTTGCCGTGCCCGAGGCGCTTGGCGCCCGGGTAGTGCGCGTCGCGCAGGTGCTTGGGCACCCGCCCGAAACTGCCGGCCTTGACGTCGGCGACGGCGGCGTTGATGCCGTTGTAGGCGGCGTTCGACTTGGGCGCGGTGGCGAGGTACACGGTCGCCTCCGCGAGGGGGATGCGCCCCTCCGGCATGCCGATCAGCTGCACCGCCTGCGCGGCCGCGACCGCGACCTGCAGTGCCTGCGGGTCGGCCATGCCGATGTCCTCGCTCGCGCTGATGATGAGCCGCCTGCCGATGAAGCGCACGTCCTCCCCCGCCTCGAGCATGCGCGCCAGGTAGTGCAGGGCGGCGTCGGCGTCGCTGCCGCGCACGCTCTTGATGAAGGCGCTGATGACGTCGTAGTGCTCGTCGCCCTGCCGGTCGTAGCGCAGCAGCGCGCGGTCGATCGCGGCGGCGACGATCTCCTGCGTGATCACCGGCGGCTCCGGCTCGCCCGAGCCGTCGAGGTCGAGCGCGTCCGGGTCGTGCTCCTCCGCCGCGGCGGCGGTCGCCGAGAGCGCCGAGGCCTCGAGCGCGGTCAGCGCGCGCCGCGCGTCGCCCGAGGCGAGCCGGACGATGGCGGCGCGCGCATCCGCCTCCAGCACGACCCTGCCGCGCAGCCCGCGGTCGTCGCCGACGGCGCGGTCGAGCAGCATGCCGAGGTCCTCGTCGCTGAGCTGCTCGAGGGTGAGCAGCAGCGACCGGCTGAGCAGCGGCGAGATGACCGAGAACGAGGGATTCTCCGTGGTCGCCGCGACCAGGATGATCCAGCCGTTCTCGACGCCGGGCAGCAGCGCGTCCTGCTGCGCCTTGGTGAAGCGGTGGATCTCGTCGAGGAAGAGCACGGTCGAGACGCCGTAGAGGTCGCGCTGCGAGAGCGCCTCGTCCATGACCTGGCGCACGTCCTTCACCCCGGCGTTGACCGCGGAGAGCTCGACGAACTTGCGGCCGGAGCTGTGCGCGATCGTCTGCGCCAGCGTCGTCTTGCCGGTGCCGGGCGGGCCCCACAGGATCACGGACACCGAGCCGGACTCGCCCGTGCGGTCGTTGGCGAGGCTCACGAGCGGCGAGCCGGGCCGCAGCAGGTGCTGCTGACCGGCGACCTCGTCGAGGCTGCGGGGGCGCATCCGCACGGCGAGCGGTGTGCTGCCGGAGCGGAGACCGGGCTGGGCGGGCATGACGGCAACACTAGACGGCGCCGCCGACACGACGCCTCGACGACGGTCGCGACCGAGCCGTCATCGACCGCTCCCCTAGGATGCTGCCCGGCGACCGGGAGCACCCGGTACGGCCGCGCGAGACGAGGAGTGCAGTGGCTGCGAGCAGGAACCAGGACCGCGAGGCGCGCGACCGGGTGCGGCGGTACGCCGCCCGCCAGGAGGTGCACCGCCGCCAGGGCAGGCGCCGGCTGCGCGACAACGTCTGGGCGATCGCCGGCGTCGTCGTGATCGCCGGCCTCGCCGCGGTCACGCAGATCAGCTACTTCTCGGTCGGCCCGGGCGTGCCGGAGCCGACCCCCAGCGGGTCGGCGAGCCCCGAGGCCGACACCGCCACGGGCGAGAACATCGGCGACGTCCCGTCCGCGGACCTCGCCGAGGACCGCACCTGGACCGGCAGCATCCAGCTCAGCGGCATCGACCTCGGCATCGAGCTCGACGGCGCGGCGGCACCCCAGGGCGTCTCCTCCTTCATCTCGCTGGCGCAGTCCGGTTTCTACGACGGGCTCACCTGCCACCGCCTCACCACCGGCGAGGGCTTCGAGGTACTGCAGTGCGGCGACCCGAGCGGCGACGGATCCGGCGGGCCCGAGTACAGCTACGGACCCATCGAGAACGCCCCGACCGACGACGTCTACCCGGCGGGCACGATCGCGATGGCGCGCGTCGGCGGCGACGCGTACAGCATGGGCAGCCAGTTCTTCATCGTCTACGGCGACACGACCATCCCCGCGGATGCGGCCGGCGGCTACACCGTGCTCGGTACGGTCACCTCGGGCCTCGACCAGGTCGTCTCGCAGATCGCGTCGGCCGGCACCGCCGACGGCAGCAGCGACGGCGTCCCCGCCGCCGAAGCGGTGATCTCCGGAGTGACCGTCCAGTAGCCGACGGAGGCGGCGACGGGGTCGAAATGCCCCGCCGCCGCCCCGTAGGCTGGAGAACCTGGTCCGGGCGCGGTGCCCGGGCGGATGAACAAGGTGAGTGCGTTGGCAGAGAACGAGCAGAAGCCCTGGGGCCGCGTCGATGAGACGGGAGCCGTGTACGTGCGCGACGCCGAGGGCGCCGAGCGCCTCGTCGGCGAGTACCCGGACGGCACGCCCGAGGAGGCGCTGGCCTACTTCGAGCGCAAGTACGCCGAGCTCGCCGGTCAGGTGACCCTGCTCGAGCAGCGCGCCAAGGGCGGCGCGGCCGCGAACGACGTCGCCAAGACCGTCGAGCGCCTGCTGCCGACCATCGCCGATGCGAGCGCCGTCGGCGACCTCGCCTCGCTCACCTCCCGCCTCGAGGCTCTCCGCGGCACCGTCGGCGAACTCACCGAGCAGCAGTCCGCAGCGCAGAAGGAGGCCGTGCAGGCCGCCATCGTCGAGCGCACCGCGATCGTCGAGTCGGCCGAGGCCCTCGCCGTGCAGGACCCGGCCCGCGTGCAGTGGAAGCAGACCTCCGCCAAGCTCGACGAGCTGTTCGCGCTCTGGCAGCGCCACCAGCAGGACGGCCCCCGCCTGCCGAAGGGCGAGGCGAACGAGCTCTGGAAGCGCTTCCGCACCGCGCGCTCCACGGTCGAGCAGCACCGCCGCGCGTTCTTCGCCGAGCTGGACGGCGCCCACAAGGAGGCGCGCACCCGCAAGCAGGCCCTCGTCGCCCGCGCGCAGGAGCTCACGAGCCGCGGCGCCGACGGCATCCCCGCCTACCGTCAGCTGCTCGACGACTGGAAGGCCGCCGGCCGCGCCGGCAAGAAGGTCGACGACCAGCTCTGGGCGCAGTTCAAGGAGGCGGGCGACGTGCTCTACTCCGCCAAGAACGAGGAGCTCGCGGTCGAGAACGAGGAGTTCAGCGCGAACCTCGAGCTCAAGGAGGCGCTGCTCGTCGAGGCGACGCCGCTGCTGCAGGAGCAGGACCCGAAGAAGGCCAAGAACGCGCTGCTCGCCGTGCAGCGCAAGTGGGATGCCATCGGCAAGGTGCCCCGCGACAAGGTGCGCTCCGTCGAGGACCGCATCCGCGCCATCGAGAGCCACGTGAAGGGTCTCGAGGAGGAGCACTGGAAGCGCAGCAACCCGGAGCGCAAGGCGCGCAGCGAGGGCTTCGCCGGCCAGCTGCACGACGCCATCGCCCGTCTCGAGCGCGAGCTCGAGGACGCGCAGTCGCGCGGCGACCAGCGCAAGATCCGCGAGGCGGAGGCGGCGCTCGCCACCCAGCGCAGCTGGCTCGGCGCGATCCGCGACTGATCGACGCTGCCGCGCTCTCCACAGGGCGCGGCAGTGCACACATCCGGCTGCTCGCCGATCGCAACGAGGTCCTCGGCGCATCCTGAGGGCATGGCCCCTCGACTCGATACCGTGCTCGGCACCCCCGAGCTCCCCCTGGCGGAGCTCTGCGCCGCCCGTCTCGACGGGGAGCTGCTCGCCTGCGCGGGACGCTACCTCATGGTCGACGCGCCCGACACCGCCGAGGTGCGCGCGGAACTCGCGCACGCGGGGCGCAGCGGACGAGTGATCGTCGAGCGCCGCAGCGCCGCGTGGGTGCACGGTGCGCTGGCGGTGCCGCCTCCGGTCCCCCAGCTCTGCGTCTCGACGTCGGCGCGCACCCGGCGACCGCTCGCCGGCCTGCGCGAGGTGCGCTTCGACGACGGCGATCTGGTCCTGCTCGGCGGCGTGACCGTGACGAGCCCGCTGCGCACGGTCCTCGACCTCGTCCGCTCCGCGGAGGACGACGAGCACGCCGAGGATCGGTCCGCGCTGCACGCCCTGCTGGCCTCGGCGGGCATCGCCCCCGAGGACGCGGCTGCCAGGCTCGACGAGCGGCGCAAGCTGCCCGGCAAGGAGCGGGCGCTCCGGCGCCTCCGTGCGCTGGCTCAGCCCGCGGAGACCCGGTACACGTCGTAGACGGCCTCGATGCGGCGCACGGCGTTGAGCAGGCGCTCGAGGTGCGTCGTATCGCCCATCTCGAACACGAAGCGGCTGATCGCCAGCCGGTCCGTCGAGGTCGAGACGTTGGCCGAGAGGATGTTCACGTGGTGCTCGCTGAGCACGCGGGTCACGTCCGACAGCAGACCGGAGCGGTCGAGCGCCTCGATCTGCAGCTGCACGAGGAAGACGCTCTTCGAGGAGGGCGCCCACTCGACGTCGATCATCCGCTCGGGCTGATCCAGCAGCGCCGTCACGTTGTTGCACGCCTTCTGGTGCACCGAGACGCCCTGGCCCCGGGTGATGAAGCCGACGATGTCGTCGCCGGGCACCGGGGTGCAGCACTTCGCGAGCTTGACCAGGATGTCCGGCGCTCCGCGGACGAGCACACCGGAGTCGCTGTTGCGCAGCGGGCGCGAGCGCCCCCTGCTCGGCAGCGTGAACTCGGCCTCCTCCGACTCGGCCGCGCTCTCCGCGGTGGCGAACGAGACGAGCTTCTCGATGACCGACTGGGTCGAGATGTGCCCCTCGCCGACGGCCGCGTACAGCGCCGAGGCGTCCTCGTAGCGCATGTTCGCGGCGAGCTCCGAGAGGGGCTCCTGGCCCATGAGCTTCTGCAAGGGCAGGTTCTGCTTGCGCATCGCGCGGGCGATCGCGTCCTTGCCGTGCTCGATCGCCTCGTCGCGGCGCTCCTTGGTGAACCACTGGCGGATCTTGTTGCGCGCCCGGGCGCTCTTGACGAACCCCAGCCAGTCCTGGCTGGGCCCGGCCTCGGGGTTCTTCGAGGTGAAGATCTCCACCATCTCGCCCGAGTTGAGCTCGCTCTCCAGCGGCACGAGCCGGCCGTTGACCTTGGCGCCCATGGTGCGGTGCCCGACCTCGGTGTGCACCGCGTAGGCGAAGTCGACCGGGGTCGCGCCGGCGGGCAGGCCGACGACCTTGCCCTTGGGCGTGAAGACGTAGACCTCCTTCGCGCCGATCTCGAAGCGCAGCGAGTCGAGGAACTCGCCGGGATCGGCGGTCTCGGACTGCCAGTCGCTGAGGTGCGCGAGCCAGGCCATGTCGGTCTCGCCGTTCGCGGGCTGATCGCCGCGGCCGGTCGCGACGTTCTCCTTGTACTTCCAGTGCGCCGCGACGCCGTACTCGGCCCGCTGGTGCATCTCCGTCGTGCGGATCTGGATCTCGACCGGCCGGCCCTGCGGCCCGACGACCGAGGTGTGCAGCGACTGGTACAGGTTGAACTTCGGCGTCGCGATGTAGTCCTTGAAGCGGCCGGGGATCGGGTTCCAGCGCGCGTGGATCGAGCCGAGCACCGCGTAGCAGTCGCGCACCGTCGCCACGACGACGCGGATGCCGACCAGATCGTGGATCTCGTCGAACTCGCGACCGCGCACGATCATCTTCTGGTAGATCGAGTAGTACTGCTTGGGCCGGCCGACGACCTTGCCGCGGATCCGCGCCGAGCGCAGGTCGTCCGTGACGTCCTGGATCACGCTCTGCACGTACTGCTCGCGCTCGGGCGTGCGGTTGCGCACCAGGCTCTCGATCTCGACGTAGAGCTTCGGGTAGAGCACCGCGAAGGAGAGGTCCTCGAGCTCGAGCTTGATCGCCTGGATGCCGAGGCGGTTCGCCAGCGGCGCGTAGATCTCGAGGGTCTCGCGCGCCTTCTTGGCCGACTTCTCCGGCGGCACGAAGCCCCAGGTGCGGGCGTTGTGCAGGCGGTCGGCGAGCTTGATGACGAGCACCCGGATGTCCTTGGACATCGCGACGATCATCTTGCGCACCGTCTCGGCCTGCGCGCTGTCGCCGTACTTGACCTTGTCGAGCTTCGTGACGCCGTCGACGAGCATCGCGATCTCCTCGCCGAAGTCGGCGCGCAGCTGCTCGAGCGTGTAGTCGGTGTCCTCGACGGTGTCGTGCAGCAGCGAGGCCGCCACGGTCATCGGCCCGAGCCCCAGCTCCGCGAGGATCTGGGCGACGGCGATCGGATGCGTGATGTACGGCTCGCCGCTCTTGCGCAGCTGGCCGCGGTGCGCCTTCTCGGCGGAGACGTACGCCCGCTCGATGACGGCGAGATCGGCCTTCGGGTGGTTCGCGCGCACCGTGCGCAGCAGCGCCTCGACCGCGCCGGCGGGCTGCGCCCGCGAGAACAGCCGGGGCAGCCGGGCCCGCAGCGTGGAGAGGCTCGAGTTCTGCAGCTCGGTCACGGCGTCGCCTCCCGGCTTGAGGCGGCGGATGCGCCCCGTCTCCGAGACGCTAGCACCAGCCGGGTCCGCTCCCTGACGCGTTCGCTCGGGGCGCGACCAGATGCTCATGCGGCGGGGCGTCCGATCAGGCCTGAACCGCCGCGCGCGCCTCGAGGGTGCGTGCGGTCTGCTGGCGGATGACCGGCTCGCGCTCGCGCAGCAGCGAGTAGGCCGGAGCGGCGATGAAGATCGTCGAGTAGGTGCCCACGATCGTTCCGACGAAGAGCGCCAGCGCGATGTCGACCAGGGTCTCGGCGCCGAGCACGAAGGCGCCGACGACGATGATCGCCGCCACGGGGAGCGCGCCGACGATCGACGTGTTGATCGAGCGGACCAGGGTCTGGTTGACCGCGAGGTTCACCGACTCCTTGAACGTGCGCCGGGACTCCGGCCCGTCCTCGGACGTCGTCTCGCGGATCTTGTCGAACACGACCACGGTGTCGTACAACGAGTACCCGAGGATCGAGAGGAAGCCGATGACGGCCGCCGGCGTGATCTGGATGCCGAGGATGCCATAGATGCCGACCGTGATGAGCAGGTCGTGCCCCATGCTGATGACCGCGGCGAGCGACATCTTCCACGTGCGGAAGTAGACCGCCATGAAGAGTCCGACGACGACCAGGAAGATCAGCAGTCCGCGCAGCGCGCTGGTCGAGATGTCCTGGCCCCAGGATGCGCCGACGAACGAGGAGCTCACGCTCTCGCGCGGCACGCCGTAGGCCTCGGCGAGGGCTCCGGTCACCTCGGCGCTCACGGAGTCGGTCAGCTGCTCGGTCTGCACCCGCACGGTCTCGTCACCGAGGATCGCGACCCTCGGGGCCGAGTCCGGCGCGATGGAGAGCACGGAGTCCTGCGCGATCGACTGGTCGATCTCGCCGTCCGTCGCCGTGACGTCCTGCACCGTGAACTCGCTGCCGCCCGTGAACTCGATGCCGAGCACGAAGCCGCCGCGCAGCCACGGCACGGTCGCGGCGATGATGATCATCGCCGCGGCGATGGCGAACCAGAGCTTGCGCCTGGCGATCACCGGAACGCTGCGCTCACCGGTGTAGAGGTCGTTGCCCCACTGGGTCAGACCGGCCATCAGGACTCCTTCTCCCCGTCGCCGGCCTGCTCGGCCGCGCGACGCTCCGCGATGGTCTGGCGCCGCTGCGCCTCGCCGGCGCTCCGGCTCTTCTTGCCGCCGACGACCACGGGGGCTCGGAACTGCGCGCGACCCCGGTAGACGGCGCCGAGCGCCTTCGGGTCGAGACCGCTGAGGCGGTGCCCTCCGCCGAAGAAGCGCGTGCGAGCAAGCAGCTGCATCATCGGATGCGTGAACAGGCAGACCACGACGACGTCGATCAGCGTCGTGAGTCCGAGCGTGAAGGCGAAGCCCTGCACGTTGCCGACCGCGACGATGAAGAGCACGACGGCGGCGATGACGTTGATCGCGTCGGACGCGAGGATCGTGCGGAAGGCGCGCTTCCAGCCCGCTTCGACCGACGACTCCAGGCCTCGACCGTCGCGCAGCTCGTCGCGGATGCGCTCGAAGTAGACGATGAAGGAGTCGGCGATCGTGCCGATGGAGATGATCAGACCCGCGACGCCGGCGAGCGAGAGGCGGAAGCCCTGACTCCAGCTGAGGATGTTGACCATCAGGTAGGTGACGATGGCGGCGACGATCAGCGAGGCGACCGTGACCATGCCGAGGGTGCGGTACTGGAACAGCGAGTAGCCGATCACCAGGATCGCGCCGACGAGACCCGCGATGAGGCCGCTGCGCAGCTGATCGGAGCCGAGGGTCGCGGTGATCGTCTGCTGGCTCTGCACCTCGAAGCTCACCGGCAGCGCGCCGTACTTGAGCTGGTCGGCGAGCGCCTGCGCGGTCTCCTGGGTGACCGAT
>Ga0265798_10003808_pt1 | contig 21212 bp, 25 predicted proteins | sample P3T30metagenome_FD_192430 | JGI IMG/M metagenome (GOLD analysis project Ga0265798, IMG submission 192430) | Plant litter microbial communities from East Loma Ridge, Irvine, California - P3 T30 | ecosystem: Environmental > Terrestrial > Plant litter > Unclassified | place: USA: California... | reverse complement strand
TGAATAACCTGGCTGACATGCAGTGTGACGACCCCAAAAAGACCCTCAAGGGATCAGGAGACGCTAGGAAATGTGAATACAACTGCGCCCCCGGATGTTCATTCAAGAGTTCAATCTGTTGCCCATCCGACTCATTCGAGATGCACGGTAAATGTCAATGTAACGACCCCTCCAAAGCTCCCAACGCCGACAACACCAAATGTGAATCGAAATGCACCAAAGCCGGCGAGAAATACACCAATGGCGTATGCTGTAAATCCTACTTGACTGGTAAAAACGGTCAATGCGCCTGTCCCACTACTGGTCAAATCGACGATGGAACCAAATGCTCCGCATGCCCATCTGGTCAGAACTACAACTGGATCACTAAAGGATGTGATGCCCCTTGCACCAAAGCTGGTACCTCGTACAAAGTAACTCGACGAGGAAAAGGAGTTTGTTGTCGATCCGGCCATACCGCTTGTGAAACCGTCTGTTGCCCATCCGGTACCGACGAAGTTGGAACTTCTGGAAAGTGCTGTAAACCCGGATCTACCCTCGACGCTCATGGAAACTGCCTCGAACCATCTCACGTCCCGCGAGCAAAGAGGAACGGTCCTGCCGAGATTCAACTTGAAAACCCATCTACCTACTTTGGTCTTAACGGAAATGCCAACAATGCACTTTGTCCCGCTAAAACCGCCGCTTGCCCCATCGAAGATAGGGGTGATGACGCTTACGAATGTATCGATACCGCTTCCGATCTACAATCTTGTGGTGGATGTACTTCCATGGGTCAAGGTGTCGACTGTACTTTGATCTCCGGAGCAAAGTGGATGGGATGTGTCAAGGGACAATGCGAAATTTACTCCTGTACAAAGGGTTACAAACTCATCGATGGATCATGTAGGCGTCCTTAGGCGATCAGAGCCGAGTCTGGAGAAGGGGAACAAGACATTTTGGACATTTCAACATATAATTTCAATCACTTCAGTCATTCTATAGATTTCTCGGGATTCACTCCCTCACACTCATTCGCGCAAAGCGCTTTATAGTCAAGTTGTAAACTAGATCATCACGTATAATGCATTTCCACGATCTTTCTCACTTCTGCTTCTGTTCCCTTTCTCTGCCTTCTCATCCTGCTGTCTGCCTTCCTTGTTCTCCTCTTCGTCTTGCCTCCCGTCTTTCGGCCCAAACCTACTCAATACAATCGGCAGCTCACATAGAAAGTCGCAGGCATGCATCAAAACAAGATTACACTATTACTATATATCGTTATACACGTCATTAGCTAACACTCCCCTGATAGTCCATATAGCCCAGCCTACGAGACTATCGCCTTCGTCGGGGAACAGGTATATTCCCCAAAGCCTCTCCGAGCGGCACAACAACCCTCTCCTCATTCACTCCACCACTCAGATCCAGCTTATCGCCTTTTCCAGTCATGCCCATGGGTTTCTTCATCTTACTACTGTAATTGACAACAGAAGGGATAGATTCAATACTAGCCACTGTGGGTAGTACTTCTTCAGGGCTAGTCGGACGGGACGAGCTTGATGTCTCTTGCTCATGGCCCTCGGCATCGACTTTACGACGGCGGAAAGCTTCAAGAAGAGCTTCTCTGGGCTCGGTACGTTCCCAAGATTGTTGAACGTTCCATGTTTTCTTCTTTGGTGTGATTCCAGTAGGTACATCATCGACGATACCAGATGACAAGAAGGTTGATGTAGAGGCGAGCACGGATTTGACGCTTTTACTGGATTCGGCATATGTTTGGTCGAATCGATCAGAGGCGGTCGCATGCTGGTTGTCAGCCAAGGTCTCAAAAGGAGCAGAAGAGCTTACAGAATCAATAATGTTGGTGGAGAGGGTGGACGCCGACTCAGCGGACTGGGCAGAACGGGTTTTTAGATCACCAAGTGTCGACGAAATAGTAGAAGACATGCTGTTGAGTTCGCCAGATTGACTCTCGGCAGTGATTGCAGCTTTGCGTGAGACTATAATCAGTACGCTACCATCTCTCGCAGGCATAGGACTCACCTTCAGAAGCAACTTCATCGAGATGTCGACAGAACCCATCGACCTCTTGCACATGCTCACTGGCTTCTCCTCTGGTCTGCTGGCCAAACAATTCCAGTCGACTTCGTACACCGGTAGTAACCTCGCCAAGAGCCTGAATATCAGCACACTGTGTCGCATCATGTCACCACTGTCCGTCACTCACATGCTGACCATCGACCCTCTGCCTCTTTGCAGTACTCTGCAAATCACCCAATCCTTCCTCGACAAGCTCAGCCCGGCCAACCTTCTCCTCCCAATCCTCCTCTACAAGATCACCATACTTCTCCATCTCGCCCATTCCCTCTTCATTAGCCTTCTGGACGCCTTCAACAGCTTGCGTCCACGAAGCATCCTGAGCATCGGTGAATCCAACAATCATATTGGTCAAATTCTGGACCAACTCCGTACGTAATTTGGCCGTCTTTGTCTTTTCCTCCGATAAAATGCGAGTGAGCATATCGTTCTGAGCTCTCAGGCGGACAATCTCTGCAGCAGCAGTCTGATGAGCGAGTGCTTTTGATCGTTCGGCGGCTTGAGCTTCGGCCACAAGATGTTGACGGGAGGTATTGATGACATTGTCGACTAAATCGGCGGTCGATCCCAAGACAGTCGACACCATGGCGAGGTGATTCTGTTGATGATCCAGAACGTCATCGACCATCTTCGTACTCCTGTCGCTGACTCCTCTTGCCCAGTCTCGGACAGATTGCTGAACAGAGTTCTTGGCTTCCAACAGAGATCGACTGGCCTCAGAAGCATCGATGTTTCCACGTTGAATAGAGGTAGATAATGATTCGGCAGAAGTCGCAAATGTAGCTAGAGCAAGATCAATCGAAGCGATATCCTGTTGAGATGTCTATCATCAGCCCATGACCCAATGACCGACTCACCTGCTGGCTTTGAGAACTCAGAGATCCTAAATCCGCCTTTAACGTCTTGCCAAAGTCATGCTGTACATGATGTAGCTGTTTTAGACCTTTACGCAGATCTGCCGAGATGGAATCGATACCAGTACCAAAGCGGGTAGCGGCATCAGCATTCGAGCCGAGAACTTTGGCTTTTCGTGCTGGAGAGTCAGCTTCGGCTACCACCAAGAAAGAGAGGGTCAACATACCAAGCTTCTCAAACAACCCTCCTACATCCGATACACTTTCCGTAGCGACCTTTCTCAGATCATCTGCGACCTGCCCCACTCGTTCCTCTCCCACTTGGTACGCTTGAGAAACAACTTCTTCCTCTTGTAGTCTCACCCTAGTCTCTTCCAACTCGACTTTGGCCTCTTCCATCATCTTGCCCAGCTGCCTCTCTGCCTCCCTAGCCTGTTCTAGATCCTCGACGGTCGCGAGGAACTTTTCGCTGATCTCGTCGAATTCCCTTTTACGCGATGTGAGCTCGACCGTAATGGCATTGGAGCGCATGACAGCCTCGTCGTGATCAGACTTCATTTTCGCTTGATTGTCGTGCATCTCTTTCCATTGTTCCTCCGGTATATAGATTCCATTCTTATCCCTCGCAGCCATGAGTTCACCTTTCAATCGATCGATATCGCCCATGTATTCCTTCAGTAGACCAGCTTTGGTGAGATGAGCATTAACTTCTGGTCGATTTCGAATTGATTTAGCTCGAATAGCGTAATCCAGAGTAGAAAGGGTTTCTTCTAGATTGCTTCGGGTTGGCGAGACTGTAGCGACGATACATGTTTTTGTTCTTCCTCCGAGTGAATCTTGCAGTAATCGAGTGAGTTTCGATTCTCGGTATGGGATATGTGAGCCTTTTTCGACAAGGGCAGAAATAACTCGACCAAGTGTGAGAAGGGACTGATTGATCATTCCTGCCTCTCTTGCTCGTTTGTCGGTAGCTCCTGATCGACCAATGGCCTCTGATCCAGCAAGATCGACCAAATTGAATTTCCCAATCCTCATCATATCCTCTCCGCCGGTAACGCTCGTTTCCTTGACATGTACAGTAATGGAAAAGATTGTATGCGATCGCCTGATACATCAGTCCCAACCCATGTATGCTTCTTGTCAACACGTACGAAGATTCAGTGTTCATCTTGGTCTCTGCGACCTGCCTCCTCTGCACACCCTTATTGACAATTCCCAGTGCCTCCTTCAAATTCCTAGCGGCACATTCCTCCAGTCCTTGAATGTTGACCCCTTTCTTTCCGTCCTCATACAGCTTCAAGCCTCCAGGCTGTTTATCGTTATTCTGCGACATGCTTGATCGCTCGGCTGCGCTGGCGGGATTGTAATCTGCCGAAAGTAAATCTCGGAGTTCCTCGTTGTAGAGTTCGACGTAAGAGCATTTGACTGAGAATTCGGTATTGTCGGCCGCTTTCAGGAGGGAGAATAGACGATGTAAAACTCGAGGAACTATACCAGCTTCCATCTTTGGTGCTGAAAGGTTAGTGAGTTCGAGGTCACCCTGCATGGTATATCTTTCTGTTAGCTGATTCTCGAGCATCCGATAAAGGTAGCTTACGTCTTTCCGGTACCAGTCTGACCATAGGCAAAGATTGTACAGTTGTATCCAGCCAGTACCTCCCTCAACATATCTTCTGCCACTTCATTGAACACCGTCGTATTGTCCGCCTCTGGCCCAAACACCTTGTCGAAGGGATATGTTTTCGTCGTTGGTGCATGCGATGATCCGCCATACGAGGAAGCGGTAGTGAACGTCGATGACGAAGACGAAGCAAGTGGGGTGGTCTCAATAGTGATATTCTTGGAAACAGCGCCATCGGTAGTAGTGATCAATGGCGACATGCTAGCTAGCTCCTGTGGTGACCGACCCCTGCTCATCAGTATATTCCGGGGACATCCTTGAACACGAACCTGAGTCTGACGACGACTTGGATATTGATCTCGCCACTGCCATTTGCATTAGATGCAGACTGTGCTACCGTCTTCCTTCCCTTCTTCGGACTACTCGCTCTGCTACCTCCTGCGACTTCCTGATGTCCATTGGTAGAGGCGGAACTTGCTGATCTTGAATTGGACGGTATACGAGGCGGGGGCATAGCTATAGAAGCTGACGAAGCTGTTCTAGCCAGAGTAGTCGAAGGGGCCCTCATACCCGAGGTAGTTGTTGTCGGTCTGCGCGACATGGCTCTGTAAGATATATGATTGTACTGATGTATAGGGTTGAATGAAAAGCAGTCGCGTAGAATGATGTTTGTTTACTCAGTAGTACCATATCTAAAGTGGGAGGATGAGATACATTCTGCTACTATCGGATATATCCGTTACTGGAATCTACTGTTGCCAAGCCGAGTGAGCCGAAGATGAGAGGAGCAGACCTTTACACCATAGATATACAACAATGATTCTAAGAGCAAGAGGGGTCATACATGGCCTCAGTGCGCCCCGAGCCACATATACGATAGCCGGTAGATCAATAACACGACAGAGCTCACTTGGTTCATGCCCTGCGGTAGCTGGTCATCACAGAGTCTTTTCGGGCACTCGGTCAATACGAAAAGTCAACGACGCGAAGGTGCAGCGTAAGAAGGACGACAGCTCTTCGTTCAAGGGTAAGCTCCCTTGGCATTCCGATCTATCTGAGCTGACTATCAGATCCTGCCACGCGGTACCAGTACCTGATAGATACTGGTGTTCTGAAGCCGGACTCGCACCAACAGAGCATCATCCAGCGTTTGCAGCGCTTATGGACCGACTTGAAGACGTATGATCCAGGAGAGATAGCATCTGGTAAAGAAGAGATCAGTCCAAGCTTTGTGAGTTATTCTTGTGAATGGCCAAATGCAGTTGCTGATGAAAGTTTGGTAAATTCTTCTCGCGCACACCGTCCACGCCCACTTCTACGATAGATATCGACAAAGTCCCAAAAGGACTATATCTCTATGGATCAGTCGGAACTGGCAAAACGATGTTGATGGATCTATTCCACTCGACACTGCCACCTCAATTCAATAAAGACAAATTCGGTTCAAAGAGGATTCATTTCCACTCATTTATGCTGGATGTGCTTCAACGGCAGCACGAGGTGAAAGCTCGTTATGGAGCTCTGGGATCTTCTGAGAAGGATGCTATGCCTGAAGTCGCGCGGACTTTAGCTGAAGAGGGGAGAGTACTGTGTTTTGACGAATTTCAGGTGAGTCTGCGCAGTATCAGAGATAACGGTACTTATTGTAGGTTACGGACATCGTCTCTGCGATGATCCTGCGGCAGCTGATAGAGCGCCTGATGGCCTTTGGAGTGGTCTGCGTCATGACTTCCAAGTGAGTCTGGTAATGAATCCATGAACGGACCTGACAAATAGTCGTCATCCAGACGAATTGTACATTAATGGGATTCAGCGAGAATCCTTTCTTCCAGCCATCCAATTGATCAAAGATCGTTTCGAGGTGGTCGATCTAAATTCTCCAACAGGCAAGTTCTCTTCCTCTGATATCAACTTGAACTTATGCATTAGATTACCGAAAAATCCCCCGAGCCCTATCCAAAGTCTACTACGACCCCCTAGACGCATCGAACCGTACCGAAGTCCACAAAATCTTCACTTCTCTAGCATCAACCGACCCAGTCTCATCCGATATCCACACTAATGTCAAGTTAAAATTATGGGGTCGAGAATTGATCGTACCGGAATGTTCAGGATCTATAGCGAGGTTCAAATTTGCCGATTTATGTGATAAACCACTTAGTGCCGCTGATTATCTGGAATTGACGGGTAAATATGGGACTGTTATCGTTGAGGCTATCCCTAGGATGGGATTGGGAGAGAGGGATCAGGCTAGAAGATTTATCACTTTTGTCGATGGTAAGCTTTTCCGACTTGTTTGTCTGTTGAATTGAGCTGACAGTGATAGCTTGTTATGAGAACAAGGTTGGTGCACATACATACAATTACGCTAGAGGGCACAACTAATGGGTCAGACAAAATTATTCGCTTCGTCAGAAGTACCGATATTCCAAGTATTTTCTGATAAACACGGCGACACCTCAGCCAATTCAAATGATAAAATGCAAGAAGGTATGTTTACCCATACTCCAAGGTAGTAGGTAGTGAAGCTGACAGGTAGTAATGGATGATTTGGTACACTCGTCCACCCATAGCCCGGGACCCAAGCTGATCAATAGGGTCTTGATGCCAATGCCGTTGGCTCTTCCTCGCTGTTTAGCTCAGATGAAGAGTTGTTCGCCTTTGCAAGATGTGTCTCCCGACTGAGTCAGATGGGGTGAGTCGGCTCCCTTGTCTGTTTGTAGTGACTGACATTACAGTACAAAAGAATGGTCAGAACAGTCTCGGACATACAGTCTGTAGTTCATTTGTTTCAATCACAGCACAAGCACAGTCTCGCTTGATCATCCACCTTGTAAGACACTTGACTCCACTGCATATGCATGCATACTGTATTGATATGAGTGAGCGTGTCGCTTTGAATTTCTATGCTACAACTGAACCACGCCCTTCTTCTACGTCTACATCTATCTATGCACTTCCAGCCCATCGCTCTAGAGGCCTCGTATCTATCCAATTTCCAGCTGCATCCACAATAGTCCAAAGTAGGCCATGCGTCAACATAGATCGAGCCATTGATACCCCAAGTCTACTCGTCAGCATGACAAACAAGACGGAAGGCAGGATCGGCTCACCCTCTGTATAATCGCCCTATACCCGCTAGGAGGGGTTTTGGATTCTCTGGATCTGTCCCTCTTACCAATCTAGTGATCTGTACAAGAGGTGTTCGGGGTTCCAAACCAGATAGAGCTCTCAATTGGGCTTTCGTCTTGATCGCCTGTTGGTCAGCTCGCGCTCCAACGAGGAGAGGAACGGAGCGGAGGAAGGGAGCGAGACGAATCAAGTAGCTAAGAGAGAGAGACTCACATCAACGGGATAGATCAATGCCCAACTAGTCACTCCCGCCAAACTTCCACACAAGAATGGAATCAACCCTTTAGGTAACCAACTCCTAGCCCATTCCGGTACATCCCCTTGTACAAGTCCATCTCCCTCTCTACTACTAGTTCCATCCCTTTTCCTACCTAGTAAATGTCGCATAACATCATATTCCGCAAAATACAATGCCGTCCCCAATGTATCTCTTACGAAATGAAGTCTCCAGCCTGTGTAGAGACCACGATATCCAGACGATTTAATAATCATGCGTACAGCCTGAGCTGTTGTTGGTGGGACGAATGGAGGTGGTTTTACAGCTGAACCCGATTTCGGAGGGGTCAGGGATCCATGGATTATCGAAGCGGATGTTCCGGCTGGATGGTGTGATAAGGAGGTATTCGGAGGTGGATGGACAGATGTGGATGGAGGGGGTTTCTCGAAATGCGTAGGATGTGAATCACGGTAGATTTGGTATTCAAGTTGTCGTCGTACCTTTCCATCAGTCTCTGTCCTTCTCTTTCCTTTATTTGACCAAACAATCCAGGAGAGAGGGTGCCAGTCTAGCTAAAACTTACTTTGACAAGTTCAAAAGGAGCACTTCCAACGCAAACAACAGCTCCACTAGCCCCTCCAGCCATTAAACTGGTCATAGCAACATCCTTTGCTGTATTTCCAGTAAACAACCCCAACTTCAAATCAACCCAAGGTGCCTCGACCTCTTTCTCCTTCCCCTTGCGTGAAGTCGTGGCTTGAGCAGTTGGGGATGAATTGAGGATCCGTTTAGTCGAAGTGTATATTGTGAATGAGATTGTCCGGACTATTGATATAGTAATCAATGGTAGACTATCATCAGTCTCGTCTCTTCACTTGACTTGACATTCCGGAAAGGGGATGGATGGGAGCAAGGGGGACATACGGGAAACCACGCCATAATCCACCTAAACCCTCTTCATGAACCACTTGAGCCGCTAATCTCGGGATAGATAGATTCTCCCTAGAAGACTGAATACGTGATTTGAGCGAGTCGAGCTATCATTAGCCTCTTTCTCGCCATCTTGAGCGACACTGAAGACATACAGGAAATCCAGCAAAAGTAGAGATGAGTGAAGCGGCAGTTGCTGAGAATACCTAGATATCAGTCACTACTACTCCCTTATCCTCGGAGTCTTAGCTTACCACCTTGTGTTCTGTATATTAGCTCGGCACAGATGCTTGTGAATGTGGACATACGTGACATCCAGAGATCAGCTTGACGAGCACGATTCGTCCATGGCCCCTCAAAGGGCGGGCTGGTCATTAGTGTCATACGTCACGATAAACGCTAGGTAATCGGGATAGTACCTAGTAGCCGCCATGCCCTATCTCTCTCACTGCTGATTGATCTCGGAGACCTCAAAACTCGTTCCAATGGGCACCTGACAGCTCCTGAGTGTCGTTGATATGTATAGTGTGTAAAAAGGTAGTGTAGTATAGTACTGAATCGGATGAGTTGAATCGCCAGGAACCCGTAAACCAAGGAGCCATCTTATCCTATCCGCACCCACATATCTACTCTCCTTTATCAAAGCCATGCTACAGGGTATAAGCAGGACATGCACCTCCTCGCCTATCTTGAGGAGATGTAATCGATGTACGCAACATGCAGGGGTTCGCGGAGGCCGCGAAGCGCATCAGGTCCTCCGTCACAGGCGGACACTCTCAGGAATTGCGACGGAACGGAAAGACGATCATCCGTCACCTACTCTCAAGCCACATGAGCTTGCCAATGCGGAAGCAGGGCCAAGCTCTAGTAGAGTGAAGAACGTATGGAGTGAGCCTCCAACCAGCGGTATTGGATGGGCACTGATAAGAAGCCAAAATGCAAGAATCTCCAAAACGACAATGTATCCTGACTCGCAAAACCCTCCCAGCCGGTATGTCATCCGCTAGTATGAGGAATGAATATCGTAGAAGCACGTACAGAACCAAAGTGCTGACGGGATAGATTACCTACTCAAACTCAAACCTCGTTCATACCCCACCCAAGATGAAGGCGATGCCCAAGGGAGGACATACCTAACGCCCTCGATCGTGAACAAGTGTGATCCAGGACGGTCTTTCTACTTGACCCTCCATAAAGAGGTGATAGCAAGAATACATGAACCAGGTATGTCTCCCTGTTCCATGTCTACATCCATTGATGGCCTTTGCCAAGGGCGACGATTGAGAGTGCTGACAGATAGGACCACACCTAGGAATACTGGCTCAGCATAATTTCCAAATACCCGGTAAAATCGACGAATGGATCAAAGGCCAATTGGAGGAGAGGATCATCAAGGAACTCGGACTACTAGTCAAGAAATTAAGAATAGCAACGAGTCGAATCAAGAATCTCGCTCCGGCCCTACTCGGTCAACAAGCTAGTGGGGTCATTTCGAGAGATGATCACCTTGGAAACGACTTGGACCGGTTGACACTTCATCTACCTTCCACCTCCCCTCCTTCCGCCGCATCATCTTCGACCTCGAGCTCTACTTTGGACTCAGAGACATCAATCGATCCCTCAGTGATCGACCTTCGTACTCTTTCTTCCCCTCACCATTCGACTTTGTTCGAAAGCCTAAACCACCTCCTGGCGACTGATCGGAAATACCTCATTCGTCATGCACTCGCCAATCAAACGCGTTTCTCGAAAGAACTGGTTGGGAGGCATGATCCCAATGCCATACTGAAGGAGGGAATCATTTCCCTCTCATCAGGTTCTGAAAGGGGACAACTGGTTCTACCTGTGATGACGGCGTTATTTCGCTTAAAGTTATATTCAGGCAAAGGATGGGGAACGCAGCTCTGAATTGTACGAGTACGCCAGGTAATTGTTGTCAGAGAAGTACAGATACAGGCCCTGGTATATATGATATGATAATTCATGACTATACACTACTTGTTTATCTCCAAGCAATCGAATGGACTTTACATCGTTTTCAAGGATTGCTTCGACAATTTCTTTATTTCCTTCCGCCATCCGTCATTTCATCTTTCTTCTCCTTCATCACCTAGTTTGCGTATGGATTACCTACTCGTCAGCCCACCTCCATATCGCAGCCAGAAAATGTAGAATTAGAAGGGAATGACTCACAAGCGTAAACGACCAAAACAGGTGGACTCTTGCTCATATCACTAGTAATAATAACAGGAACACTCATCAATTCCTTGATATCTTGAATCTGATGCTGGCCAGCTTTCCTTAGACCCTCGAATGGAATATCGACATCTCCACTAGACGATTTCAAGTACTGCTTTGATGATTCTGCAGAAGCGCCAGAGGAGAATAAGGCCTCTTTATCGGTCGTTTGAGTTGTCAGAGTCCCAGTGATTCGTCGGTCGTAAAGAGTTTTGATCCTATGCGTGTGTGGATCGTCGGAGGTTTCGGCTAGGAAAGAGATTGTATCTTTCTTTGTCCAGTATAGTCTGGAAGTCAGCGAGAGATCATTGGGCAAGAAGGCAGAGGAGGAGAGATCGGTGCGGGGTGTAATTGGAAAGGGACATACGCTAAGATGTCTTTATGCTCATCAAAGACAGTATTGCTCAAAGGCATCTTATCAACATGAACCCGTTTCTCAATTCCAAATTCGGGCTATTTGTCAGCCGGCTCATCGTAGGCTGCGGTCGTGACTTACAATGAAGATATCGAAAGCGGCGTCCAAGACACCCGTAACTCTACCCTCCCTGACGACAGGTCCATATCGTTCAGTCAAATCATGAATGAGCATACATAGATGCAAATGAATCGATTGTTCTTCTGCTAGCTTGGCGCTTTCTGTTCATTAGTTGAGTACAGCATGGAGACGTACGTTTCTTCATATTGCACTGTTGGGCACACTTGGCTACTTGATCTCGGTCCATGTGGAATTTGACCTCGTTGGGATTTGCTGGACATCAGCTTGCGGATCAAACAGGTGACGATTAGCTTACGGCTGGTAATACAAGCATCGAGCATCCGATGAACGAGAACATCCGCCTAGGCATTAGCTTACTCCCGGACAAGCTCATTTTCGAAACGCACATATCGCCTAATTGGAGACTACAGGATCAGCTAGCAATCCATGTATGAAGTATAAAAGAGCAAAAGCTGACATACAGTGAAATGAGTATATAATGGCACATTCAATGCCCAGTGAGAATACTTTGCAATATCAAGCATACCAGTACAGAAGTATCTTGCCCTTTTCATTAGCTAAAACATCGATCAGTACTCAATAGCTTACGATTGCATCGATTTCCGCTTGAGCAACTCCAAACATAAGGCCGCATTAGGATCTTCAACTTTATCGAATGATTTCTGAAGAGCGATGGTCGACGATGGATCCATTTCAAAGCCAAGTTTACCGGCCCGCTTGACGAATCCATCAAGTCGCCTTTCAAGAGGTGCTTCGTGTCTTCTCAAGAGAGCTTGTTCGGGTAGACCATTAGCGATAACCTGCGACACATGCAGGTTGGCAAGTAACATGAACTATTCATCAGTTGAATTCTTCACGGGGAGAAAGAGAGAGCTGACCTCCTCAACTAGATGATTCGCTTCTTTAGTCTCGTATGGTTCACAATCGATCGGACGTTTCTTGTCATCGAGGCTGAATTTGACTTTCAACTTCTTGCTGAGCATGGCACCTGCAGCAACACGCCTAGCTCGTAATTTGGAAGCGAGAGATCGGAGGTTCTTGATATCCTCCTCGACCTCTGATGACTGATGATCACCATCGACCTTGACGTCCAATTTAGATCCGTCGATGACGTTCTGCACATCTCCGTAAGACAGCTGAGCACACGATCTAGTCATTAGCTTTGTCGCATCCCAAACAAGGGCCAAAAGCGCTCACTTGATGATACTCCTCTTGAACTCATACGACTGGACATTGGCCTCGGCATCAAGTGTGAAGGTGACGGTAAACGTCAAACGCTCAGCACCGGGGACAAGAGAACAGAGCTCTTCAGATAGCTGGGGTGGTAGCATAGGCACAGCCCTCTGAACGAGGTAGACACTCGTAGCTCTCTTTCGGGCTTCACGGTCAAGGGCAGTGTTTGTCTTGACTATATCTCGTCAGCTTTGCTCACGTCAGGTGGCGGCAAGCTTACCAAAGTAAGAGACATCGGCAATATGGACTCGGACCTTGAAAGTCCCATCTTCTGCCTTTTTGATATCGAGCGCGTCGTCCAAGTCTTTGGCGGTAGCTGGATCGATCGTGAATACTCGATCTGCCCTCAAATCATCTCTAGATTCGAATTCTCGCTCGGGGATACTGCTGATTAGCAAGGCATGAGACACGCGAAGGAGAATACGACTCACGACCATGGCAGAGGAGGCAAGCACTTGATGGCGAGCTCATTGAACTCCTCAGTTGGGAAATTGCAGTCCTTGAGCAGAGCACTAGTCTCGACTTCGGCGTCTCCAATTGGGCCAAGCTCCTCCACAAGCGTTCCAAAGGGATGAAGCGAGGTACTACTGATCAGCTTGTGCTGTTCATTGAGACAAGATATAAGGAGCTTACATAGGCCATCGCTTAATGGTAGCGACAAACAGTCTCTCTGAGTAGGCGTCTGGATTATCGATGAAGTCTGTAGGAGCCTGCTCGGTAGGGATTGCAATGAGCGGAACCCGCTTGTCTGTCGGCTTGAACCAGACGATCCTAGGTTTGGTCTCCGGTTCATCCCGCCTAGTACCCCTATCGCCTTCTCGTTCCCTTCGCTCGATCTCTTGCTTCTCTTTGGTAGCAGCAGATGAAGGTCGGAGGACACCAAGTTGACCAGAGAATAATTGTCCTGGCATTCGCTCGACCTGCATGTCAGCTTGTGTTCGGTTGCACATAATCCAGCTGACTTACGACAGCAACGACGTGACCGGCGTATTTAGGTTTGGTATCATCATCAACTTCCTCATCGTCGAATAATGTCAATCCCTGTCCTTCGACCTCGACGTCATCCTTCTTCTTCTCGAGTTTCTTGACAGTAGCGGGTTTGAGATCGTAAGCTGCATTCTCCTCCTTCCTCTTCTTCTTTTCCTCCTTCTCCTTCTTTGTTCCCCAAACCTCATCGACATCAAGTAATTCGATAGCAACAATATCGCCCTCGAGAGCTCTGTTCCGGTCTTTGGAACCACAAATGTAGATATCGGCATCAAGGACATCGGTTGCGACATATGCGTCGGACCTGTTTTTCTTGTTGACTCGAAGGAAACCGACTACCAATTTACCAGCTTGGAGTAAAGGTGGAAGAGATGCTTGAGGGAGGTAAGGAGCAAACAACGATTTCCTCTGGGGCCCATGGGCGTTTTGTTGCAATTGAAGCTGGAAAGCCTGTTGTTGCTCAATAAGCGATTGTCCAGCGGGAGTCTGTAGTGTGGTAGCAGCGAGGATATTGGGCATCATGTTTGGGAAAGCGAAAGAAGCCATCTTCTGATGACCACCTCCAGCGGCAGCTCGGAATTGAGCAAGCGATTGGAGTTGAGCTTGAGCAGAAGCGAGATCGGTAACGGGACCTTGAGCGACATTTCGCCAGTTTCCAGATTCGAAACCAGATCGACTACCTGATCGTTGATGACTTGGGCCTGGGAAACCATCTTCGGGGATCTCGCTCGACATGCTGCCAAATGCGGATCCATAGGTGGATTGTCGGTGTCCTTTGGTGACGGCGTTACTTTGCTTCCTGGCGTGACTGGCGGTAGGTACAGGTGGTGGACCCATATCGCCAAATCCACGAATGACCTGTCGAGGCTGGCTCGCAACATCTTCTGTCAAAGTCTCGATCTGCTCGGCTGGTACTTGGGAACTGGATGGAGCTCGTCGATGGCCAACCGAGGATGTTCGCTTGTGTATGGCCTCGCTGAGCTGGTTGAGCACGGTTGATCTGTCGGTCTCATTCAACGCTTTTTGCCTAGCTTGCAAAGCTTCAATCTGGCTCTGAATGTCGAGCTGATATCAGCCACTGCTCTGTGCAAATGGAGATAGCTTACCTGCTCCTGCATAGCTGGAGTGACTTCACTCCCAGTCCTCTTGTGTGCTCGGGCTGCCAATCCGGCCAGACCAGTCGCGGCGGCTCCTCCGATCCCTTCGCTTCGATTGATGACGGGAGCGTTAGCAGGAGGAGACATTGATTCTCTCGCAGCCTCTTGCTGTCGCTTGGCACCAAAGGTAAAGTTCGGGTTCAACTGAGGTCGACCATTTGTAGCGAGAGGAACGGGTTTTTGTTCCGGAGAATCTTCTTCGAAAACAGGTGGAGCATTCGCAGCTGATTGTCCCAAGTTGCCCTGAGCCTCATTGGCTTGTTGTAAGACTTGCAGTGCCTGGGTCTGATACATGTGTTGAGCTTGCTCGTGGGCTTGGTGAAGCCTGGCTTGCTGCTCTTGCTGTTGTTGGATTCGCTGAGCGGCCAGGGCCTGGAATCGAGGTGCACTAAACGGGGCAGACTGGCTTTGCTGTTGTTGTTGAGCTTGTTGCTGGGCGATCTGGTTGGCTTGGATCTGAGCTTGCAGAAGCTGGATTTGCTGGTATTGAGCAGCAAGGAGCTGTTGCTGGTATGCAAAGTCGACTCCGTAAGGATTGATACCATCACTATCGGTCTCTGGCAGCCCAGCGAGAGGGTTCTGGTAGGCTAACCCTGCGGCAGAGAAAGAGCCTGATCCGGTAGATAGGTAGTTGCTCATGGATGCCGAGATTGAGGTCGAAGAAGTCCGTCTTTCGCTGGTCCCAGCAGCAAACGAGGCAGCTCGAGGCGGAAAGGCGCCTGCAGGCGACAAAGCTGAGTTGGCAGTGTTTGGTGAAAGAGATGGCTGGAAGCTTGGAGCATCGGCCTTGAGCTTCTTCCCGCTGGAAGATGGGATCGACTGAGATGTACTTCGATCGCCTTGGGACTGCGACATGCTCATCGATCGTCCAGACGTTGATGCGGAAGGCAGAGATGGTGCTGCAGCCGTGCTGGGGGAAATAGCCTTGAGGTCGGAAATCATCTTTTGCAGACTGGTCAAGGCGTCTCCACTACCATTCTTCTCAAGGAGCTTCTTGTGCGCGACTTCGAGAGCGGCATCCAAAGCCGTACGAGGTGGCGAGACGTGCGCATGCAAAACGCGTGGCTGTGATTCTGATCGAGAAGAGTTGGCGGAAACAGATCGAGGAGGTACTCCTCCGGTGTCGATGGGTTGAGGGCGCTTGCCTTGGTTTCTTCCCTGCTGTCCACCATTCTGAGCCTTCTTTCCTTTTCCTCTATCTTGACCTTGGTTGTTGTTATTCTTCGTCTCTGATGTTCCATTACCTCCTACTTTCCCATCGTCCCGGTTGACGGGGGATCCGAGCTTGACGCCTCCACCGATGGTAGTGGTATTACCGCTACTGACTCGGCTATTGCCATCACCGCGTGACGAATGCGAGTTCGAGCGGGACGTTCCTCCGGACTTGCCGCCGTTGGAGCGACCTCGTCGAGAGGAGTTGGAATTGGCTGAAGACGGACGCGAGATTTGGGAAGGTGGGGCGAGTGTCGCGCCGGAGGACGGATTAGGCTTGGCAGCCGGGTCGGTGGATGACATGGTGAATGGAACTCGGTATGAGTGAGAGTGACAGGGGGGAAGATCTATAGATGGACAAGTCTGTGAGTGTGAGCTGATTTCGGAACACGAGCTATGGTCGCGATGAGACGAACAGTGGAGCACAGCTTACCTACGGGTGCGTAGTTGCGATGGCCTCCTGGGAAGGGGAGGTGATGGTGCTTGTCGAAGCGCTGATGTCTCGATGACAAGTCTAGGTATGCTGTTGACAGAGAGAGGGTGTGTGCGAGGGAGGAAGGGGGTGTCTAGAATGAAGAGTAGAGAGAGATAGTGAATGACACCTTATTCCTCTCCTTTCCTTTCCTTATTCTAAAGTGTCCGAGCTTAACTGAACCAGTTACCGAATCGTCACCGACGCGTTCATTTGTGGCACAAAGATAACACGTGTCGTGGCAGAGTTGCAAAGCCTTGGCTTGGCGTTGGATACACTGTAGTCCAGTCAAATGTGGTGAAGAGATTCACTTATACGTTGTGGTGGGTTCTGCACTCATGCAAAGCATCACCGGCTGAGCATTCGATGGTATGGAAAGGCTCGGCAGTCTGTATGTGAGTCTCGGTCTTGACGGGCTGAAACGTCCAACAGCGTTGGACAAAGCCCCTCCCAGGCTTACTGTGACCGGTCGTTGGACACATCCCGCTGTTCAAGCCGCTTCGTGCTCAGCAAACGTCTGGTGACAATCCGCCTCGCATAGTAGAGCCACTGGAACGAATGGCCTTGGACTCATGACATCGGGAAGCTAAAGCCAAGATCGCTTCAACAGCCGGGCGGGAGGGCCCGTATGACAGGGGGAAAGTCGGCCTGTGGCGCCTATTGACTCGACAGCTTTAGTGCACGATAAGTCACCAAGCTCGAGCGTCATAGCACTGCGCCCAGTGGCTGGCTCGCATCGATTCCAACGGACTTAATCAATGGTGCTCGACGATCATGACGCGAAAGATGACGAAACCGACGATCATGTCAGCGTCTAAAACAATGTGCCTGCTTAGCTGTGTATTTCAGAGTTTCAAAACTGATAATGCTTACTCGAGCACTATTGCTCAATGACGAGCTGCAGATATACGCATATGCACAGCCTAAAGGTATTGGTCGAGTCAAACCATGACGACGATGACGATGGGTAATTTCTGTTGTCTCCTTTGCCAAACATCATTCAAATTGGGGTATATATAGTGACTCTCGGTGGACCTCTGCTCTTGATTCACTCACTTCGACATAACAAACAAGATGTCAGATGTCAATGCCAATATCGCTAGGACCGTCGACAATTTCAACGGAGGTGAACATAGTAGATCCGACCTTGCACCCGCGATCGTCTTTCTAGTTGTGGTAAGCCCTTTCCACTAGGTATGTTCACTCATCAGGCTGACTTATAGCTCGCTCTCGCGTTGCCTGTTCTCATATGGAGGGCTATATCCCGGAAACACAGATGTCGAGAACTTATCGGAGCGGGTCTCTGGTTCATCACTAGGACTATATCTTTGATAATGCGGGCCTACATGTCTCGACGACCTTATGGACAAAAGACCTTGAGTGAGTGAATGTACTTCGCATCCCTCGAGTTCACGGCGTTGATCAGCTAGTTGCCGAACTTATCCTCACTTCCATCTCTCCCCTTTTCCTGATCAACTCCCTCGTCGACCTCTGGCAGCGGCACATGGAGACGCGAGACGCTTACTCTCACACCAATACCGCCCGCAACGGTGTCGATACCACACACAGTGGTGTCAACAACGACATCGCCACCGACAGAGAAGGACGCAAGAATATCACATGGGTCAAAATTGTCTCTGCGTAAGCTTTTTAATTCTAATCCTTCGGACGCCCGCTGACGTTCAAGCCTTCTCAAACTCATCCTGGTCGTATCTCTCGCCACTGCCATCGCCGCCGGCGTGCTAGTCGGCAAAGACCTCAACGATGAAGCCCGACGAAGGGTTATTGCCAACTTGCTCAAAGCCAGTTACGTTTTAGCACTCGGTAAGTCCTCCACACTTCGTACATGATGCGGAACTGACATGTAGCTGTTACTGTCATCTCCCTTCTTGCCAAGCTTGCCACCCACAAAGCCAACGGAAGAAGTTTGAAGAAGCAAATGCTTGTTTACGCCTACACCCTTCCTCTCCTCGTACTCAGTATCTACCGAGTCGCAAGTTCTCTCGTCCACCACCAGACCTAGCTAATGATCAGATTCAGGTCTTCTCCGGCTATCGAGCAAAATCCCGAACGCTGGCGGCTTTTTATGTGGCCATGATTCTGTTTGAGTTGTAAGTCTCCTTCACGTCTACTAAAGGACTCGATCTAATGAGCAGTATCGCCTACGGTATCCTCCTTGCAGTCTCCATTCCTAAATGGTTCCGATCGGCTCGGGATCACGTCGGACACTCAGGGGTGGAGAAGGGTCACAGGCATTCTGATGATCATTCCACCATGACCGGTACTGCGGCCTAAGACTCGATTGACGGATCATTATCATTTAGCTCATCGTAATACAAGGACGAGAGCATGTATACACGAATTGCGAACGGATCCCAACTGGCAGTACTCTTCCTTCTTCGTGCTTCTGCATGCCTGTGTCTGATGGGTATGATGATCTCAAGCTTTACTGCCACGAGCGAGCATAGACTCATCAAGGTTGCAGCACTGCATGGGGGCTTGCAAGTCACAGGTCCATCCGATAGTATTTGCATGGTGGAAATATCGTTTCCAAGTCCCTTCTCACGAAATGGAGTTTTATGTACAGCGTAGTCAACTACTCTTATCCTCTGCCGCTCCTTTGAAGCTACGACATAAGCCACTCCTGACCTAATATAGACTTTGTATAGACCGCCGTCAGACTACCTGATTTACGGACGGCGAAAAGTATCCAGTGTAGTTGCTTTCCCCAGCTGTTCCCGCTGGTACGATCGTCTTACAGCCAAGCGGTACCTGAATTGTGGTCTCATCGTCACCGCGGTTGGCACTTCTCCAAATATCGGTGACCTCGTCTGTGTGGTTGTTTCCCTCCCGGATAAAATTCTCCCACCCGTACACAACCCTTGGCCCTGCCCCGTCGTCTCGAATATACGACCCTTTCCCTTTGGTTGCTCTGTCGAACTTCCCATTGGTATCCCCGATTGTGAAATCAGCCATCTTCCCACGACCTTTTTCAGTCCCGACCGAGCCGTCGTATGTGAGTACTTCTTGATTAATCTCGAATTCCGTCGGGATTGCTCGGTAGATAGTGGGGACGAATACATCGCCGTCGTTTGTAGGAGGGGTTATCATTTGAATTGGTCGGATCAAGGAGACCTCTCTAGTCTGTGGGTCCATGATCCCCTCGTGGCCCTGTGTGCCAACGATAGCATAGATTATTCGCTCCCTGTGGGGTCGGAGACGGTTTACGACCGATCTGCGGGTAAGATCGACATACCCTCCGCATTCGGTTCCATCATCAGCCGCCCAGTGGCAAGTCGAGAAAGCTTGTCCCATCCTGTAACTTATGGAAATCATACCAGAACGGCCGTCTTCGGTCCTGAACCTGCCATCATGACCAACAAGAATCGGATTTTCAATAGCACTGGGAAACCGAGATTGGGTGGCAAAAGGTGCCTGGCTCGCTGCAGACTGTGTAATGACTTCTACACCAGTCACGTCGACCTGGATCGGTGGTGGGAATTGCTCATCGGAAGTGATGGGGGGATTCATGGTTACTTAATGGATATACGCTGGTGGTCGAGAGCTGTGGCGAAGATGGGTTTATTGTATCGAGAGTGTCGGGTGATATGACCGATGTCCTATATACATGTATTATGTAAGAGCTCCGGTCTCGCAGAGTCCGTCGTCATGCTGTGTCAACATGAAGGGATCAAGAACTGGATGTCGGGTCAGAAGGCGCATTGTATGCAAAGGAAACGCCAGCATCGCCGAGCTGCGCAATCAGAGTCAAGCGTCAAGACTCAGGTCTCAAGCCGACATGGGGATTTAGTCTGAGGATGGAGCTGGATTCCATCCTTTCATCTGAAAGCCGAAGCTCCGTCTTCCCATTCAATGACATTCAAGAGCTTGGATCAAAGGATGTGTACATAACGCCCGGGAAACACAGGAAAGCGGCGAAGTCGATCAAGAAGCATGGGAGCTGTCAGTAGATCCTGCCCCATCTGAGGATCCCAACCCTCTCAGTTGTAGCGGTCGCATATGGCACAGCAAGTACGTCTGAGCCAGCGCAGCTCTCTTTTCGTGTGCGTTCTTGCGTCATCCAGACTACTCAAATGACGGCGACTACACATCTACACAAGGCCTCCATTCGTTGATCGAGTACTGTAGCCGAGTCTCGACTAGACACCCAGATTACTTTCCGAATCCCCGACGCTCGAACGGCCCGCGGTACGACGTTACGACCTAGTGTTAGTGGTCACAGCGACACACCATGACTTCTAATCGCCTTTAGGCTTTCCGGGCCAGATTGTCTCCTCAGCATCGTATATACATATGATGAAGCACCGGTAGTTGGACAACCACCCATCGGTGCACGATCCCTTCCACATCCAGATAACGAATGATATGTACATTGTGAAGTATTCCCAGGAGTCCCTGTAGTCAGAGACCAGCGCCCACACTGACTGGCCCCCTCTTCCCCCCGCTTCTCAACGCCATTGAGTTATGCGCTGAGTGTTCGAAGGCTGGTACAGTTACGTTCAATACCATGGGCACTTTCTTCCCCGTTGTAGTAGCCCGGCACCTCTACGATACGAGACGGGGTTT
>Ga0265798_10003806_pt1 | contig 21219 bp, 16 predicted proteins | sample P3T30metagenome_FD_192430 | JGI IMG/M metagenome (GOLD analysis project Ga0265798, IMG submission 192430) | Plant litter microbial communities from East Loma Ridge, Irvine, California - P3 T30 | ecosystem: Environmental > Terrestrial > Plant litter > Unclassified | place: USA: California... | reverse complement strand
GGCGCGATATGCACGTGTAGTTACGATGCAGCGCTTCGCGAGCACGGGATTTCTCACGGCGTTTTCGGGCGCGCCTGAGCGGGTTGGATTTGCTGAAAATCCGTTCAGCCGCTTCTTTACGCGGCGTGTGCCGCACATCATTGGCGATGGCACGCACGAGGTGCAGCGCAACCTAGGGCTGCTGACGGATGCTCCGCCAAATGCTGCTACTCTTAAGCTTAAACCAGCACTCTACCCCACCCCAGTCGACGAAGCTGCCGCCGCTCCCTACGCCGCTGTGGGCAACTACCTATGCCTAGCGCCCACGTCGGTATGGTTTACCAAGCAGTACCCGCAGGAGAAATGGTTAGAATTGCTGGCCGCCCTTCCGGCGCACTTGCCCGTGTACCTACTCGGTGGGCCGCCCGACACCGCCGCCTGCGAGCAGTTGGCCCAGGCGGCGGGCCGGCCGGGTTTGGTTAACCTTTCGGGGAAGCTGTCGCTGCTGGCGTCGGCCGCCCTCATGCGTAGCGCAGTGCTCAACTACGTCAACGACTCGGCGCCCATGCACTTGGGCTCGGCCGTTGATGCGCCAGTGTGCGCTATTTTTTGCTCCACGGTGCCGGCTTTTGGGTTTGGGCCGCTTAGCTCGTTTGCGCGCGTGGTCGAGCACCTAGGGCCGCTGGCGTGCCGGCCGTGCGGGCTGCACGGGCACGCACGCTGCCCCCTAGGTCACTTCCGCTGCGCCCGCGAAATCGACACTGCGCAACTGCTGGCTGTGCTGGCCGAGGCGCAGGCGTGGCGCCAGCAGCAGCTTGCCAGCTAGGCGCAGCCCTAGGTGGTTAGATTAGGCCGGGCTGCGGTGGCCGGTTACTTTTGGCAGTTACCTCGCCTTTCCTGATGACTTTTCGCTTTCGTACCACTGGCTCGGCTGGTTTGCTAGTGGGTTTGCTAGCCGCTGCTTGCCAACGCCCCCTCGTGCCTACAACCACCGCCCCCGCCCTACCCGTCGAAACGGGCGTTTCACAAACGCTGGCCGAGGCGCGCAAGCAATTGCTTAGCCAAGTAGCCTATACCCTTGACCTGAACATCCCCGCCCAAAAGGCAGCGCCTATCGCCGGGTCGGAAGTTGTAGCATTCCAACTGAAAGACAACCGCCAGCCGCTGCAACTCGATTTTAGGGCCCCAGCCGACCACCTGCGCAGCGTGGCCGTGAATGGCCGCCCGGTACCCATCGACTATCGCAACGAGCACCTAGTACTTCCGGCTCGGGCGCTGGTGGTGGGGCGAAATGAGGTAAAAATCGAGTTTGTGGCGGGCGACCAGTCGCTCAATCGCAGCGCCGACTACCTCTACACCTTGCTCGTGCCCGACCGCGCCCGCACGGTGTTCCCAGTTTTCGACCAACCTAATCTAAAAGCGACTATCACGCTGTCGCTCACGGTGCCTGGCACTTGGCGAGCTGTAGCCAACGGGCCACTGCGCGACTCGCTACGCACTGGGGCCACTAAAACCTATCGCTTCGCGCCGTCCGATTCCATCAGCACGTACCTCTTTTCGTTTGCGGCGGGCAAGTTTACGCCCGTGCGCCGCGAGGTGGGCGGCCGGCCTATGAATTTTCTGCATCGCGAAACGGACTCGACCAAGATTCGGCTTAGCATGCCCGCCATTTTCCGGCTGCACGGCGAGTCGCTGAGCTTTTTGGAGAAATACACGGGCATTCCCTACCCTTTCCAAAAATTCGATTTCACGGCCATCCCTGACTTTCAGTACGGCGGCATGGAGCACGTGGGGAATATTGACTACAAGGCGTCTAGCTTGTTTCTGGACGAAGGCGCAACTAAAGACCAGCTGCTGGGGCGTCAAAACCTCATTGGCCACGAAACAGCCCACATGTGGTTTGGCGACTTGGTGACCATGCAATGGTTCAACGATGTGTGGATGAAGGAGGTATTGGCCAACTTCATGGCCGACAAGATGAACCCCGAGGCGGCGGCCGGCCCGGCGCAGCTGCTCAAGTTTGTGACTGACCACTACCCCGCCGCCTACGCCGTAGACCGCACCGCCGGGGCCAACCCCATTCGGCAGCCGCTGACCAATCTGCAGGATGCGGGCTCGCTCTACGGCAACATCATCTACCACAAGGCGCCCATTATGATGCGCCAGCTAGAGCGCCTGATGGGCGAAAAGCCCTTCCAGGCCGGCGTACAGGAGTATTTGAAAAAATACGCCCACGGCAACGCGACCTGGCCCGACCTCATCACCATCCTAGACGCTCATACCCCCGCCGACCTGCAAGCCTGGAACCAAGTGTGGGTGAATCAGCCCGGCCGGCCACTATTCGACTACCAGCTGCAACCGGCCACCGGCCAATCCACACAACTTGTTATTAACCAGCGCGCCGAAGATGGCTCCGACCGCGTGTGGCCCCAGCAGTTTGAGGTAACGCTCCTATACCCCAGCGGCCCCGTGGAACTGACTGTGAACATGAACCAGCGCCAAGTGAGCGTGCCGCTGCCCGCCCAAAAGGCAGCACCGACATACGTTCTATTTAATCCGCAAGGCCTAGGCTACGGGGTGTTTCCGGTGGCACCGCAGTTGCTCGACAACCTGTCCACGCTGGCCGACCCAGTGGCCCGCGCCAGCACCTACATAGCCCTCTACGAGAACATGCTGAGCGGCCGGGGGCTTGCGCCGCGCCCGTTGCTCGACCGGTACCTAGGGCAAATTGCGCACGAAACGAACGACCTCAACATTAAACTACTTACCGGCCAGCTAAGTGATATTTTCTGGAAATTCTTGCCACCGGCCGAGCGCACTGCCCTGGCGCCCACGCTAGAAAAAGCACTTTGGCAGGCTATGCTCAATCAAAAGCTGCCCGGCGAGCAGAAGCTGTATTTCAAAGCTTATCAAAGCATTGCCCTGACCCCGGCGGCCCAAGCGCGCCTCTACCAAATTTGGCAAACGCAGAAGGCACCCGCGCAAGTAAAGCTGACCGAGGACGACTACACTAGCCTGGCGCTGGCGCTGGCCGTGCGCGACTATGTTGCCCCGCAACCTATTCTACCGCAGCAATTAGCGCGCATTAAAAACGTAGACCGCCGCCAGCGCCTGGAATTTATGATGCCCGCACTCTCGCCCGAGGTGGCCGTACGCGACCAGTTCTTTGCGTCCCTTAAGGAGGAGAAAAACCGCGAAAAAGAAGCTTGGGTAACGGCCGCCCTAGGGTACCTACACCACCCGCTGCGCCAAGCCACGTCGGAGAAATACCTGCCCGCCAGCCTCGACCTACTAGCCGAGATTCAAGCTACGGGCGACATCTTTTTCCCGGCTTCGTGGCTGCAAGCTACCCTAGGTAGCTACCGCTCGGCCCCCGCAGCCCGCACGGTGGAAAACTTCCTGGCAGCCCACCCAGCCACCAGCTACAACCCGCAGCTGCGCCTGAAGCTGCTGCAAGCAGCCGACGACTTGTTCAGGGCCCAAAAACTGTAGCGCCACGCGCCTATCATGCTGACGCAGGAAGCCTCTTATTGGGTTAGAACCTTTCGTCATAAGATGCTTCCTGCGTCAGCAGGACAGGCGAGAAAGGTACTTCTTATAAATACTCCTAGAGTCCGCGTTACAGCACCGAACTTTGCTGCATTATTTTGCTTATAGCATTAATGTTAGACTACGAAATTCACGAATACCCTAATGGCATTCGGCTGCTGCACAAACAGGTAGTGCACACCAAAATCGCGCACTGCGGCTTTTTACTTGATATTGGGTCGCGCGATGAGAAAGACCACCAGCAGGGCCTGGCGCACTTCTGGGAGCACATGGCCTTTAAGGGCACGCACAAACGCAAGTCGTTTCACATCCTCAACCGCCTCGAAACCGTGGGTGGCGAGCTAAACGCCTATACCACCAAGGAGAAAATCTGCTTCTACGCCACGCTGCTGAGCACGCATTTCGAGCGGGCATTTGAGCTGCTCACCGACCTCACGTTTAACTCCACCTTCCCCGGCCGCGAGTTGGAGAAAGAGCGCGGCGTGATTCTGGAAGAAATGAGCATGTACCAGGACGCGCCGGAAGACGCCATTATCGACGACTTTGATACCGTAGTGTTTGGGCGCCACCCGCTGGGCGTCAACATCCTAGGTACCCGCGAGAGCGTGAGCGGCTTCCAAAGCGAGGACTTTCACACGTTCTACAACGAGAACGTACGCACCGACCGGCTGATATTCAGCTCGGTGAGTAATCTGCCGTTCAAAGAAGTAAAGCGCCTGGCCGATAAGCTGCTGGCCCCGCTGCCGGCCCGCTTGGGCGAGCGCCCGCGCCTACCCTTCGGCAACTACGAGCGCCAGAGCAAGGTCGAGTCGCGGCCCATCACGCAGGCGCACTGCTTGTTGGGTGGCCCAGCCTACCCACTCACCGACCGGCGGCGCATTCCGTTTTTCATGCTCAACAACATCCTAGGTGGGCCGGGCATGAACTCTCGCCTCAACCTGGCGGTGCGCGAAAAATATGGCCTCGTGTACACCATCGACAGCAGTTACTCGGCCTACACCGACACGGGGCTGTTTGGCGTTTACTTCGGCACCGAGGGCAAGCAGCTCAACCGCACGCTGGGCCTGGTGCAGAAGGAATTGAAGCTACTGCGCGAGAAAGAGCTGACCACCAGCCAGCTGCACGTAGCTAAAAACCAGCTCATGGGCCAGCTCGCCATGAGCGAGGAAAGCAATTCGGGCCTGATGCAGCTGCTCGGCAAGAGCACCCTCGACCTAGGCCGCGTAGAACCGCTGAGCGAAATCTTCGGCCGCATCGAAAAAATTACGGCCTCCGAGCTGCGCGAGCTAGCCAACGAAGTGCTAGCCGAAGCCAACCTGAGTTTGCTGCAGTACGTGCCAGAAGGAAAGTAGCGGAGTATGGCTAAGTCGTCGCTCCCTCACTTTGGCCCGGTGCCGGGCATCGCACCGGGCCATGAGTTTGCCAACCGGCTCGAGCTGTGGAGTGCAGGCGTGCACCGCCAAACACAAGCCGGCATCAGCGCCCGCCAGGGCGAGGGGGCCGAGAGCATTGTGCTGTCGGGCGGCTACGAAGACGACGAGGACCTAGGGGCCGTCATTATCTACACGGGCCGCGGCGGGCGCAGCGCCGAAACCACCCAGCAGGTAGCCGACCAGTCGCTGACGGGCGCCAACCGGGAGCTGGCGCGCAACGTGCTCACGGGCCTGCCCGTGCGCGTGACCCGCAAAGTGACCGAAGCCGGCCGCAGCTTTTACCGCTACGCAGGCCTCTACCGCATCAGCCGCTACTGGGCCGAGCCGGGCAAGTCGGGGCACCGCGTGTGGCGCTTTCGGTTGGAAATGCTGCCCGAACTAGCGGAGGCGGCCGAGCACAACGGTCCGCAGCCTGACCTATTTACAGTTACCGCCGCCGCGGAGCCTGCCAGCGCCTACGGCCCGGCACCACGCCGCGAAAGCACTACGCTGCGCCTGGTGCGCGATACGGCCGTGACGCGCCAAGTCAAAGCCCTGCACGATTACTGCTGCCAGGTGTGCGCCATCCAATTACGTAGTGCGGCCGGGCCGTATGCTGAGGCGGCGCACATTCGGCCCCTAGGTGCCCCGCACCACGGCCCCGACGTGCTAGCCAACGTGCTGTGCCTGTGCCCCAACCACCACGTATTATTCGACCTAGGGAGCTTCGGCATTGCCGACGATGGCCAGCTACTGGGGCTGCCGGGCCAACTGGCGCAACACAAGCAGCATCCCATCGAGCCAGCCTTTCTGGCGTATCACCGGGTGCATTTTTACGAGCCGCAGGCGGCCGACCCGTCGCTGTAAGCCCCGCCCATGCCCCTTCCTACGTTCGGCCACGTCGGCACGGCTCAGCCCGGCGACCTCTTCCATTCGCGCCTCGAGCTTTCGCTGCTGGGGCAGCACCGCCCACGCCGCGCGGGCGTGTGCGCCACGGCGGCCCTAGGTGCCGAAAGCATCGTCTTGGCCGACCAATACGAGGACGATGAAATCCACGAGGACTACTTCTGGTACGCGGGCCACGGCGGCCGCGACGCCGACACCGGCCACCAAGTAGCCGACCAACTACTAACGCCCCGCAACCGCGCCTTACTCCGCAGCCAGGAAACCGGCCAGCCAGTGCGCGTCTTTCGCCGCATTGCGCCGGGCGGTGACTGGCAGTTTCGCTACGAGGGGCTGTGGCGCGTAGTGGCGCACACTTACAAGCCAGGTAAATCGGGCTTCCGGGTGTATCGCTTCCGGGTGGAGCCTTTTACCCCACCCCCGGCCCCTAGCCCCTTCCCCCTCCAGGAGAGGGGAGCCTAACGACTGGGTATGTGGGCGAAACGTCCCTTTGCAACTGGTTCGAGGGCCGAGGGCGTGGCAAAAGGCCAGGGAAATTTATCTATTAGCAAGACACATGACTACCGACGACCAAATTCAAGCTTACACCGACCAACACTCTGAGCCTGAGCCGCCGCTGCTTCATCAGCTCTGGCGCGAAACCCACTTGCAGCTGCTGATGCCGCGCATGGCTACCGGCCACTGGCAGGGCCGGCTGCTGAGCATGCTCTCGCACCTTATACGGCCGCGGCGGGTGCTGGAAATCGGCACTTTCACGGGCTACGCCACACTGTGCTTGGCCGAGGGGCTAGCCGAAGGCGGGCACGTGCACACCATCGAAATCAACCCCGAGCGCGAAAGCCGCATTCGGCGCTACGTAGCGGCAGCCGGGCTTTCGGAAGTTATAACGCTATATATCGGCGATGCGCGCGATGTTTTGGCCGGGTTGGTCGGTGAAGTGTGGGACTTGGTCTTTATCGATGCTGACAAGATAAATAATGAACGGTACTTTGAGCTGGTCATGGACCAGGTGAGGCCGGGTGGACTGCTCATCGTCGACAACGTACTTTGGGGCGGTAAGGCGCTGCCCGATTACCCTTTGAAAGCCAATGACCACGATACACGAGCAGTGCGCGCCTTCAACGACCACGTGCAGCGCGACCCGCGAGTGGTGCCCCTCCTACTGCCCGTGCGGGACGGCCTACTGCTGCTGCGCCGCCAGTAATCCCGTCCAACCTTTTGCCCGCGGCTGCGTCGTTAGCATCCGTAATTCCCTGAACCCTATGCGATTTTTACTCTTAGTGGGTGTAGCCTGGCTACTAGCCTTTTCAGCGCAGGCCCAAAGCGCAGTGCGCGGCAAAGTCTTGGATGCGAAAGACCAAAGCCCGCTCCTTGGGGCCAACGTGGTGCTGACGCACCTGCCCGACTCAGTAAAAATCGGTACGGCGGTGGGAACCGACGGCTCGTTTCAAATTGACAATGTAGCGGTAGGGCGCTACCTGCTCACGGTATCATTCGTGGGCTACCGCGACCAGCGCCAGCCCCTGACCGTGCCCGCCGGTGGGCAGCCCATTGCCCTAGGTGACCTAGCATTGCAAACCGGGGGCACGGTGCTCAAGACCGTGGAGGTAACAGGCCAGGTAGTGCAAGTGCAGCGCGGCGACACCACCAGCATCAATGCGAAAGCCTTCAAAACCAACCCCGACGCCACCGCCGGCGACCTCATTACCAAAATGCCGGGCATTCAAACTGATGCTCAGGGTAAAACTCAGGCCCAGGGCGAGGCCGTGCAGCAGATATTGGTCGATGGCAAGCCATTTTTTGGCACCGACCCCGACGCCGTACTCAAAAACCTACCCGCTGAGGCCATCGACAAGGTCGAGATTTTTGACCAGATGAGCGAGCAAAGTCGCTTTTCGGGCTTCAACGACGGCAACACCCAGAAGACGCTCAACATCATTACCAAGCCAGCCTTCCGCAACGGGCAGTTTGGGCGGGCCGTGGGTGGCTTTGGGCCTGGGGCCCTCGGCGACAATGGCCCTTCGCGCTACCGCGCCAGCCTGAATCTCAACGACTTTCATGGCGACCGACGCACCACGGTGCTGGCGCAAAGCAACAACGTGAATGAGCAAAACTTCAGCTCTGACGACCTCCTAGGGGTTATTGGCAACTCGGCCCAGGGCGGACGGGGCGGCGGGGGCGGCAACAATGCCTCCGGCAACTTCTTGGTGAATCAAAACGGCGGCATCAATACCACCCACGCAGCAGGCCTCAACTACTCGAACGTGTGGAACAAAGCCACTGAATTTTCGGGCAGCTACTTCTTCAACCGCTCCAATAACCAGCTCAATAGCACCAATCTACGCCAATACGTGCTGCCAGGGCGCGAAAGCACGAGCTATAGCGCAGTTTCCCAGTCGGGCAGCATCAACTACAACCACCGGGCAAACTTCCGCATCGACCATAAGATTGATTCGGCTACTTCGATATTGTTCCGCCCCCGCATATCGTGGCAGCAAAACGATGCCAACCGACTCTCCAATGGCATTACGGCCAGCAACGGCCTAACCCAGAGCGAAATTGATAGCCGATACCAGTCAAACAACCAAGGCATCAACCCGGGCGGCGACCTGCTGCTGCGCCGCCGCCTGCGCGGCCGGCCGGGGCGTACTATTTCGCTCAACATCAACGGGGCGTACAATGGCCGGAACGGCACTTCGATACTAAATACGCGCAGCGCGGCGGGCACTACCAGCACCAACCTCAACCAACAGTCGCTGCTGACCCAGAATAGCGGCAACATCGGTGGCAACCTAGCTTATACCCAGCCTATTGGGCAGCACGCGCAGTTGCAAGCCAACTATTCGCTCAACTACGCGCCCAACAACTCGGACAAGCGCACCTACAACTTCGACGCCGGCGACCAGCAGTACTCGCGCCTCGACACGGCCCTGAGCAACGTATTTAACAACTATTACCTGAACCAGGGCGGCGGCCTAAGCTACCGCTACAATGTGCGCAAGGTGCAAGCCTCGGTAGGCGCCACGGCCCAGGTAGCCCAGCTGCGCGGCGACCAGACCTTCCCGACGCCTGGGCCGGTCAACTATACCTTCTGGAACGTGCTGCCCCAGGCCATGCTGATGTGGCGGCCCGACCGCGAGCACAACCTGCGCGTCTTCTACCGCACCAACACCAACGCGCCGAGCATCAACCAGCTACAAGCGGTCGTTAACAACTCTAACCCCCTGCAGCTTACCATCGGCAACCCAGCATTGAGGCAGGAGTACAGCCACTCGCTGGTGGGGCGCTACTCGGTGAGCAAGGCCGAGAAGTCGAGCAATTTCTTTGTTCTGCTTTCGGGCTCTTACACCCAAAACCCCATCTCGAACCGCACCCTGGTGGCGGCCCGCGACACCGTGGTAACGCCCACGGGCACCGACCAGCGCGTGGCCCTGCCAGCCGGTGCCCAGCTCACGCAGTCGACCAACCTGCAGCAGCAATATTCGGTGCGCACCAACCTCAACTACGGCCGGCCGCTGCCCGTTATCAAGAGTAACCTTAACCTAAGCGGGGGTGTCAGCTTTTCGCAAAACCCTGGCCTCGTGAACCAAGGCCTCAACTATGCCCGCACGCCTTCGCTCACGGCCGGCGTAGTGCTGAGCAGCAACATCAGCGAGCGGCTCGACTTTACATTGTCTTCAACTTCGGCGCAGAACTATGTGCGCAACACGCTCAGCCAGCAGCTGAACACGAATTACTTCAGCCAGGTATCGCGCCTACGCCTGAGTTGGATAGTGGGGCCGGGCATTTCCTTCCAGACCGATGTAGCTCACCAAGTATATACTGGCTTGAGCACCAGCTATAACCAAAACTACCTACTCTGGAATGCTTCGCTGGGCAAGAAGCTTTTCCCAGGCCAGCGCGGCGAAATCAAGCTCTACGCTTTTGATATTCTCAAGCAGAACCGCGCCATCCAGCGCAACGTGACGGAGGCGTACTACGAAGACGTGCAAACCACGGTACTACAACGCTACCTGATGGTTATGTTCACGTATAACATTCGCTCGGCCAATATGACTACCCTGCCCACCGCCCCCGATGAGCGCGGTGAGCGCCGCGGCCGTGGTGGCTTTGATGGCCCTCCTGGTGGCGGGCGCCCCGGCGGTGGAGGCGGCTTTGGTGGTCCTCCCCGCGGCTAGGACCCACTAGGTTACCTAGGGTGCTCAGCTGGCCCATAATCCAGATAAACACCAATAAAGCAATTCTATACTACACCTAAAAAAGGGAGTGCTACCGCACTCCCTTTTTTTGCGTATAGCCGGGCACTCTCTTTTCGTGTCGGCCTTTACTCCCTACTAGCTATTTCTACGTCTTCTCAATTCCGTGGCTTTTGCTGTAACTTGCCGGTTCCTGCGAGGGGAAACACTGGCTGGCTTACTCTTATGAAGAAACTGCTTCCGGCACTGCTGCTGGGGCTAGCGAGCCGCTCGGCGGTCGCCCTGCCTAGCACGACTCCACCCACCGTACCGACGGCTATCGACGCGATGGGCTTGCACCTGAACCTCGACTTCGAAGCCCGCCAGCTCGTGCAAGCCAAGGTCAACAGCCTCTGCCGCCACCAAGCCTCGCTGGAAGCCCGCATTGCCCTGGCCGAGTCGGCCTTTCCGCTCATCGACCAAGTGCTGGCCGAGGAAGGCGTACCAGCCGACTTTCGGTATCTGGCCTTGCAGGAGAGTGCCTTGCAGGGCAATGCCGAAAGCAACCACGGTGCCGTGGGCTACTGGCAGTTTAAGCGCGAAACAGCCCTCGACTATGGCCTGACCATCGACCGTAGCGTGGACGAGCGCCGCCATCTCACGGCTAGCACTCGCGCCGCCGCCCGCTACCTCACGCGCAGCAACGCTACGCTGCACAACTGGGTCAATACGCTACTGAGCTACAACCTAGGCCTAGGTGGCGTGCAGCCCTACACTCGCCCCACCGACGCCAACGCGTCGCAGATGACCATCACGGCCAGTAGCAGCATCTATATTCTGGATTTTCTGGCGCAGAAAGTGGTGTTTGAGCCCGCATGTGCGCAACATACCGTAGCCTTTGTGCCGTGGCGCGAGGTGCCTGCCACTCCCGGCCTGACTCTGGCCCAGCAAGCGGCCTCTTTTTCGGTTGACCCCGCCGCCGTGGCTCGCCTCAACCCTTGGCTATTGACCTCAAAGGTGCCCCAGAATGGCCGCACCTATACCCTGCTGATGCCCTTGGCCGGCGCGGCTCCGCTTGCGGCCAGCCCCGTGCCGCGCCGGCCCGCAGCTACCACGCAGGTAGCTACTTCTTATCTCAACATCAATGGCTTGCGGGCGCTGATTGCCCAGCCCGGCGATACGCCGGCCTCGTTGGCGGCGCGTGGCGGTGCCAGCATGGGCTTTTTTATGAAGGTAAACGAGCTGAGCCGCAATGAATTGCTGATTCCGGGAGCGCCCTATCTCTTCGAGCGCAAGCGCGAGTCTGCCGAGCAAGAGTACCACATTGTGCGCCCAGGCCAGAGCCTCACGGCCATCGCCCAGCATTTTGGGGTGTTGCGCCACGCCCTGATGGCCTACAATCACCTGCACCCCGGCGAGGCGCCGCAGCCAGGCTTGGTGCTGTGGCTGAGCCACGTGCGCCCTCGCAACGTGGCCGCCGAGTACCGCCCCATACCGGGTAGCCGCCCCGTGGTGGCTCAGCGGGCACCCGCGCCTCCTCTCCCGCCTGCCCCAGCAGCAGAGGAAGAAGCTGATGCTGAAGAGCTAGCAACCATTAATGAGCTACCCACTGAGGTACCAGGCGCGCCGGTCCTAGACCTACCTACTGCCCACACTACCCAGGTGCCCGTGGCGATGCCCACCAGCCGCCCCGTGGTGGCGCCCGTAGCAGTACGGCAGCGCCCAGCGGTAGTGCCTGCGGCTGCCCCCACGCCCCCGGCAAGCAGCGCGCCAGCAGCTGGTACTTACACCGTGGCTCCGCGCGAAACGCTATATGCACTAGCCCGCCGCCTAGGTGTGCGGCCAGCTGAGCTAGCTGCTTGGAACAACCTCCCCCCAAGTGCGGCGCTTCAAGTGGGGCAAGTTATTCGCCTTAGCGCTCCTGCTCAGCCGCAATACCTGACACCGCGCACCACCATGCACACGGTAGCCCAGGGCGATACCTTTTTCAGCATCTCGCGGCGCTACGGCTGCACCGTGGCCGAGCTGCAAGCCAGCAATGGTAAGGCCGAGCCTACGCTCCGCCTCGGAGAAGTTATTCGGGTGCCTACGCATTAAGCAGGCTTAGGCCTGCCAGTACGTAAGGGTCCCTAGGTTAGGTTTGCGGTCTGGGATGCAGCCGCATCGTGCGCTTGCTGCTCAAGCAGCCACACACGGGCAGCTGGCTCACTATCAAAGAAAACCGGGTAAAATCCGGCAGCATTGACCCGGGCCAGCATGGTGGTAGTCACAGTATCGGCTACGTGTGGTTGGTGCTGGGCTGTTACCCAGCACGCTGCGTACACGGGCCCACCTAGGCGCTGCGTAGCCAAGGGCGCATACGTTTCGCTAAGCCAATTCATGAATGTGGCGGCTGGCCAAACACGCATGCGCAAATCGAGGTGCCAGAACCGGCAGCGTCCGTGCGCCTCTGCTTCCTGCAGCAAGTGATAGTACGAATCAATTAGGTTTGCTGTCAGCAGGGGCTGCGCCCAGGCAGCACGCAGAATGCCCGAGCTAGGTTCTACGATAACAGTGAGGTTGTCATTAGAGTATTTAAGCACGGGAAGGTAGTGTAAAAGCTAAATAGATAGGTACCAAGCTGAACGCGAAAACTAATTCACTTATTTTCCTCTGCCCTCAACTCCCATTCCGACGCTAGCAAAAACCTTATATACGGCAAAAGCCCGTATCAGTACGACTGATACGGGCTCGCTAATATGAAAATATTCAATAATAAGAATACTTACAGCTGGCTCAGCGATACGGCGCGGTAAGCAGCACCGCGCCCCACGGCGGCCTTCAAGTCATCTTGCAAGGCCCGGCTGCTGATACGCTTGGGGTGCGGGTCAAGGATAGTGCCATCTTCGGCCAGCAGCACGGCCGATGGCAGCTTATTCAGGCCATAGGCTTGCCGCACGGCGGCTTGGCGGCCGGGTGGCACGTAGGCATGCAATCCCGGCAAGGGAGCAGTGGGCTGCTCTACCGTCTTTTGCCAGGTGTCAACCTGTTCATCGAGCGCCACGGCTAGTATCACTACCGGTTGCCCCTTTAGGGCTTCAGTTACTTGCTTAAAGTAAGGTAGCTCGTGCTGACTGGCCGGAAAGCGAGTGTCCCAAAACATCAGATACACCAGTTTGCCTTGAAAGTCAGCTAGGCGAAGCGAATCGCCGGCGGCCGTGCACAGTGGCAGCGCTGGGGCGCGGGTACCAATAGCTAGTGCAGCGTTAGCTACCTGGGCGGCGCGCAGCTGCTCTACCCACCGGCGAGGGGCCTGGGCCGTAGCCTCGTAGTCGGCGAGTAAGGCCTTAGCATGGGCGATATGCCCAAAGCGAAAGGTTTCGAGCAATACCCTCCCCAACATAATGGGGCGCATAGGTCCTTGCAGCACTTGGCCCGCCACTTGGTAGCATGCCGGGTAGTAGTCGGGGTCAGAAGGCTGGTGCCCCGTGTTCTGGGTCTGGTAGTGCACGTAGTTCAGCAAAAACTCCTGGTAGTGCTGACTACTAGTAACTTTCTCATTGCCGGGCACCACCGAATGGTCGCGCAGAAAGTCGTAGTACGAAGGCGACACCTTAAGGCGCTGCTGGTCGCCCGACGTTTGCTCGCGCAAGTCCACGTAGGTTAGCCGGTCGTTGGCGTAGGCGTAGTTGATTTCGTCCTGCGCATACGCTTCAAACGCGGGCGTCAGCGCTCCTCGCCGGTCGGCTTGCTTAAATAAAGCCAACTCATGGCTACGGCGGTAATCCAGAAACGCTAGAAAAGCCTTCTCCAACAAATTGATATTGTCGGGCAAGACTTGGTAGGCTTCGTTATCGCTGTATTTGCTTTCTACCTCGCGCAAATAGTTGTTTGCGTTAGCCGCTTTCTTGTCAGGGTTGCCCGCAGCAGGCGTAAAGCGGCGCGAAGCGGCTACGTTGTCGGCGTTGAAGTTGATGGCTAGGGCCTGGCCGGGCTCCAAAAACATGGGAGCTTCTTCACCTTCGTAGGTGAGCTGCACCAGCGTAGGATTCGTGATGGGCAGATGCACCTTAAAATTACCCTGCGCATTCGTGTGGGCGCGCACTACCTGCTCGCGGGCGTCGAAGGGTTGAGCCGTCCAGCTAATGCTGATGGTGCTGCCAATATCATTGTCGACATGCCCGCTAAGCTCAACGCCCGCTTGCGCCTGCACCAAGCGGGCCACCAGCAAGAAAGCTCCCACCAAAACATTTTTTTGGTAATTCATACGGTCAAATATACCCAATTTTATCTAAAATAGCATTTTAACCTCATACGTCTGGACTGCACCACGGTTGGGTTCTTCCGCGCCTTTCTGCTATTCTACCTCCGCTCAAGCCTTATTTCAAAAATTGTTGCCAGCTTTGCGCGAGTTAATCAACCCGTATTTCTTCCAGTAGATTCCCCTCTCATGTCGCAGCATAAAGAAATTAAGCTAGTTACGACTCACCAAATGCTAGCTATGAAGCAGCGAGGTGAAAAAATTTCGATGCTGACAGCCTACGATTATTCTATGGCCCAGATACTCGACGGCGCGGGCGTCGATGTACTGCTAGTGGGCGATTCGGCCTCTAACGTGATGGCAGGCCACGAAACTACCCTGCCCATCACGCTCGACCAGATGATTTACCACGCTCAGAGCGTGGTGCGCGGCGTAAAGCGAGCGTTCGTAGTAGTAGACCTTCCGTTTGGCTCGTATCAGGGCAACTCGTCGGAGGCGTTGCGCTCGGCCATTCGCATCATGAAGGAGAGCGGCGCCCACGGCCTCAAGCTCGAAGGCGGCGCCGAGATTAAAGAAAGCGTCATTCGCATCCTTACGGCCGGCATTCCGGTCATGGGCCACCTAGGGCTTACCCCGCAGAGCATTTACAAGTTTGGCACCTACAGCGTACGTGCCAAAGAAGAAGCTGAGGCCCAAAAACTTATCGAAGACGCCCATCTACTCCAGGAAATCGGCTGCTTTAGCTTGGTGCTCGAAAAAATTCCGGCGGCGCTGGCCAAGCGTGTAGCGGCCGAGCTTACTATCCCGGTTATTGGCATTGGGGCGGGCCCCGACGTCGATGGCCAGGTGCTGGTGGTGCACGATGTGCTAGGCATCACCAAAGAGTTTAAGCCCCGCTTCCTGCGACGCTACGCCGAGCTGCACGATATCATGACCAATGCCGTGCGGCACTACGTGGCCGATGTCAAGAGTCGTGACTTTCCTACCCAGGAAGAAGGCTATTAACCTGCCGAGTATTCATTATTGAAATAAAAGAAAAGCTGAATTTGCAATTCCGCTTTTCTTCTACACCTTTGCTTTGAAAAACAAAGTTCTTCGCAAAACCTAGTGCCATGCAGCCTCAATCCCCTAACTTGCTCACACGCGCCAGCGACTGGGCTCGCAATTCGGTCACGCTGAAACTATTCAGCATCGGCATTTTACTGCTGCTACTGCTCATTCCGAGCAGCATGGTTGAAAGCCTCATTACCGAGCGGGCGGGCAACCGTGACGCGGCCACTGAGGAAATAAGTGCGCAGTGGGGCGGGGCGCAGCTACTACTGGGCCCGGTGCTGGTGCTGCCCTACACTGCCGTCGAAACCCTAGGTACCGACGACAAGCGCCCCACCGAAGTAACGCGCTACCTCTGCCTGCTGCCCGACACGCTCAGCAGCACCGGCACCCTAGAGCCCGAGCGTCGGCACCGGGGCATCTACGAGGCAGTGGTATACCGGGCCAAAATGCGGGTACAGGGCGTGTTCCAGGCCCCGCCGCTGGCCGACCTAGGGGTGGCACCGGGAGCCGTGCGCTGGTCAGAGGCCTTCGTAGCATTGGGCTTGTCCGACCTCAAAGGCATTCGTAGCGGCCTGCGCCTGCGTTGGGATGGACAGCCGCGCACCTTCGAGCCCGGCTTGCCCAATGGCGACGTGCTGCCCCGCGGCTCGGCCCCTTCCGTGAGCACGCAGGTGAGCACTGTGGTGCAGGAGCGCACGCGCTATTCGAAGTTTGAAGCGGGCGAAGAAAACAATACCCCTGGCGCAGCGGCCAACGGCCTCAATGCGTTGGTACCGCTACCCAATGAAAAGGCGCTCACCCAGCGCCACACGTTCACCTTCGACCTCGACCTGAATGGCAGCACCGGCTTGCTGCAAGCCCCGCTAGGCCGCCAAACCACCTTACACCTAAGCGCGCCCTGGGCCGACCCCAGCTTTATCGGGGCTTTCTTACCGGTGCAGCGCATGGTAGGCGGGCAGCAGTTCACCGCTGACTGGCGGGTATTTCACCTCAATCGCAACTACCCGCAGCACTGGCGCACCAGCGAAGCCCGCCCCGATGTCGATGCCTCCACCTTTGGCGTGCGCCTGCTCGTGCCGGTAAACGAGTATCAGAAAACCATGCGGGCGGCCAAATATGCACTGCTGCCGCTGGCCCTCACGTTTCTGGTGTTCTTCTTCGTCGAGATTTTAAATCGGCGGCGCATTCACCCCTTCCAGTATCTGTTGGTGGGGCTGGCGCTGGTCATCTTCTACGTGCTGCTACTGGCCTTGTCCGAGCACTTGCCGTTCAATGCTGCTTATGGTGTGTCGGCGCTCACCATCGTGGGGCTGGTAACGGCCTACGCGGCGGCCAGCTTCCGGCAGCGGCGGCCCACCGCAGCTACAGCCGGGGTACTAGCGCTGGTATACGGCTTCGTATTCGTGGTGCTACAGTTGCAGGATTACGCCCTGCTGGTAGGCAGCATTGGACTGGTGACAGTGCTGGCAGTGGTCATGTTCTTATCGCGTAACATCAACTGGTACAGCCCCGCCGAAGACCTAGCCCCTACCGCGGAGTAGCTAGGTGCGCATTGCTACTGGCCCGGCAACAGTGCCGGGCCGGGCAAAACCTAGGAACTTAGGTGGGTTCATTCGACCGTCTCGCTTACCTTTGCCCGCGGCGGCAGGGGCCCCGACTAGCTGACTAGTTTTGAGTGCGGCCTGCTAACGTGCCTGTGGCCCTAGGGGCCCGGCGTTACCCCTGCTGCCTCCGCTTAGCCCGCCGTATCCCGACGTGAACCGCCCCAATCTCTGGTCCGAACAGAAAGAAATTCTGTTTGAAGACAATCATTTGCTCGTCATTAATAAGCCCGCCGGCATCCTGGTGCAAGGCGACGAAACCGGCGACGAGCCCCTTTCCAACAAAGCCGCTGAGTACTTGAAATTCAAGTATAAAAAGCCGGGCGCCGCCTTCGTGGGGGTGTGTCATCGCATCGACCGGCCGGTGTCGGGCATTGTTATTCTGGCCAAAACCAGCAAAGCTCTGAGCCGCCTCAACGAGATGTTTCGCGACAACCAGGTTAAGAAAACCTACTGGGCACTCACGGGCAAGCCGCCGGTGCCCGAGCAAGGTATGCTGGTGCATTGGCTGGTAAAGGACCCTATTCGCAACGTAACCAAGGCCTATTCCGAGCGCCACACACAAGGGCAGCGCTCGGAGCTAAGCTACGAGCTTCTAGGTCCTGCTGCCAACCGCTACCTGGTGCAAGTCAACCCCGTAACGGGCCGGCCGCACCAGATTCGGGTGCAGCTTTCGACTGGCCTGAGCACACCCATTGTGGGCGACGTAAAATACGGCTTCCTCAACCCGCTGCCTGATGTTAGCATTGCGCTGCACGCTCGGCAGCTCGAAATCCAGCACCCAGTAACCAAAGAACCGCTGAAACTAGTGGCTCCGCTGCCCGACGCTCCGCACTGGGATGCCGCACGGGCATTTTATAAGGAGTAAAAGGCGCATTGGGTGGTGGGAGTAGCGTTGTCGAGCATTACTCCCACCACCCAATGCGCCTTTTACCAATAACTGTGTAACATTATGGCATTGTGACGCAGCGTCGAATTATGGCCAAACTCAGGCTGTAATTTTGTATTACTGATGAACTAAGCTCGCCACGAATGGCTTCTGCGGGCGACGCTCCTCCCACGTTTACAATTTTACTGAATGGCCATCCTGGTTTTCTTCGTTGCCCACTACTACCTGTCGTTGTTCACGCAGACGTTTTACCTGCACCGCTACGCGGCGCATAAAATGTTTACGATGAACAAGTTCTGGGAGAAGTTTTTCTTCTTGTTCACGTACATCTGCCAGGGCAGTTCGTTTTTGTCACCGCGGGCCTATGCGCTGCTACACCGCATGCACCACGCTTACTCCGACACGGAGCTAGACCCACACTCGCCGCTGTTTTCAAACAACGCGTTTGACATGATGTGGAAGACTAAGAACATCTACAACGATGTGCTCAATAACAAGTACGAACTGGCCGAGCGCTTTGAGGGCGACTACCCCGTGTGGCAAGCGATAGAGAACTTTGGCGATAAGTGGTACTCGCGCGTTGGCTGGGGCACTGCCTACGTGCTGTTTTATATCAACTTTGCTACGGCGTGGTGGCAATACCTACTGCTACCCATTCACTTCCTAATGGGCCCGATTCACGGCGCTATCGTGAACTGGGGTGGCCACAAGTATGGGTACCAGAACTTCGATAACCACGACCACTCGAAGAACACGCTGGCGATGGACTTCCTGGCCTTTGGCGAGTTGTTTCAGAATAATCACCACAAGTTGCCCATGCGCGTCAACTTCGGTGTGAAGTGGTGGGAGTTTGACCCAACCTACATGGCCATCTGGACCTTAGACAAGGCCCGCATCATCAAGATTAAACGTAAGAACGTGCAGCCCAAGCAACGCGTTAGCAAGATGGCTAAAGCCGCCTAGGTAGCTAATCAAAGTCAGCAAAAGGCCGAAGTTTCGCTTCGGCCTTTTTTATTGGCTTGGTCCTCCGTACCTTTGCGGCCCCAAACCGGGAAATTAATTTCACCCAGACGCACGAGCTGCGTCGCATAACCACCAAGGTTTATGGCAGTTAAAATCCGCCTCGCCCGCCGTGGCCGTAAAAAGGCCGCGACTTACGACATCGTAGTAGCCGACGCCCGCGCTCCCCGCGATGGCCGCTTCATCGAGAAGCTCGGTACCTACAACCCCAACACCAACCCTGCTACCATCAACTACGACGGCGACCGCGCTTTCTACTGGGTGATGAATGGCGCCCAGCCTACCGAAACGGTACGTGCTATGCTTGCCTACCGTGGCGTATTGCTGCGCCGCCACCTGCAGCTTGGCGTTACCAAAGGTGCGCTGACCCAGGAAGTAGCTGACCAGCGCTTCCAGCAGTGGCTGAGCGAGAAAGACGCTAAAATCGAAGCCAAGAAGACTGGCCTCGTTGACACCAAGGCTACTGCCCGCGCTGCTGCCCTAGCTGCCGAAACCAAGGTAAAAGAAACTCGTGCTGCAGCCCTAGCTGAAAAGCAAGCTGCAGCCCTAGCTGCTGCTGCACCGGCCCCGGCTGCTGAAGGTGAAGCTACCGAAGGCACGACGGAAACTGCCGAAACTTCTGCTGAAGCCGCTGCTTAGTTTCTAGGCGCTTAACGCAAAAAAGAACGTCATGCCGAGCTAGTCTCAGCATGACGTTCTTTTTTGAGCTTTCTTATCCTCTCTCCTTTATCAAACAAGCAATGACCCTCGACGAGTGCTTTGAGCTAGGCTTTATCGTGAAGCCGCACGGTCTGAAAGGCCAGATGGTCACTCAGTTGGACGTAGACGATGCGTCTACTTACGACAAACTCAAAACGGTGTACCTGGCGCTACCGACGGCTCCTAGCAAGCTGACGGCCTATTCCGTAGAGCGCGTGAACCCGCAAAGCGGCCAGCGCGTGCTGCTCAAGCTGCGTGGCATCGAGCGCATCGAAGAGGCCGAACCTCTCCGTGGGTCTAAGCTATGGCTGCCCCTAAGCGAACTACCCGAGCTAGGCGATGCCCAGTTTTACTTTCACGATGTTATTGGCTTCCAAGTCATTGACGAGAAAGAGGGTGCACTAGGCGTAGTTGAAAACTTCTACGAGCTGCCCCAGCAAGACGTATTGGCCATGCGCTATAAGGGGCAGGAAGTGCTCTTGCCGGTAGTAGATGAACTGGTGAGCCACGCTGATATGGAAGCCAAACAGCTGTTTGTCAATATGCCTGAGGGTTTGCTGGATATTTACATGAACCCGAACGCGCACAAAAACCCGAACGCCGACTAGACACCAGCGCCTACCTAGCGCAAGCAACCGGTCGTCCACAAAATTCGACCAACCTGTTCATCTGAATAAATCTGCGGTCCAGACCGATGCGTGTAGATATCCTTACCTGCCAGCCCGAACTGCTCGAAAGCCCTTTCGCCCACTCCATTGTGAAGCGGGCGCAGGACAAGGGCCTAGCCGAAATTCACCTGCATCAGCTGCGCGACTACGCCGTTAACAGGCATGGGCAGATTGACGACTACTTGTTTGGAGGTGGTGCCGGCATGGTGCTGCGCGTAGAGCCCATCGCGGCTTGGATTGATGAGCTGCAAGCCCAGCGCCCGTATGATGCCATCATCTACCTCACGCCCGATGGTGAGACGCTGCGCCAGCCGTTGGCCAACCGTCTGTCGCTCCTAGATAATATCATCATGCTTTGCGGCCATTACAAGGGCGTAGACCAACGCATTCGTGACCACTACGTTACACACGAAATTAGTGTAGGCGACTTCGTACTGAGCGGCGGTGAGTTGGCTGCTGCCATCTTGGTCGATGCCATTGTGCGGCTGCTGCCTGGCGTGCTAGGCAATGAGGAATCGGCTTTATCTGATTCTTTTCAGGATGACCTCCTGGCGCCGCCCGTGTATACTCGCCCGGCTGAGTGGCGTGGGCTGGCCGTACCAGAAATTCTACTATCTGGCAACACGCCTAAAATTGAGGAATGGCGCCACGAGCAGGCGCTGGCCCAAACCAAAGCCAAACGGCCTGATTTATTGAAGGAGTAAGTAGGAGGAGGAAGGCACCTAGGTGAGTAGTTAAGCAGGCGCCGCAGCTACTTCTCACCTTGTTTTAGTGTTTCTTCTGCACTTAATCACCTCATTACCTTTCAACCCGTTTGCTTTATTGCGCTTAATTTTCTATCTTTGCGCTCCGTTTCGCAAAATACCAACCTGATGGGCAGCGGCGCTGCCCTCTTTTGTAATTCTTTTTTTCGCCATGAGCGTACTACTCGACTTTATCAATGCCGAAGGCCAGGAGCGCCGCGCCAGCTTTCCCAAGTTTGCTGCCGGTGACACCATCAACGTGCACGTAAAAATCCGTGAGGGCAACAA
>Ga0265798_10003805_pt1 | contig 21220 bp, 18 predicted proteins | sample P3T30metagenome_FD_192430 | JGI IMG/M metagenome (GOLD analysis project Ga0265798, IMG submission 192430) | Plant litter microbial communities from East Loma Ridge, Irvine, California - P3 T30 | ecosystem: Environmental > Terrestrial > Plant litter > Unclassified | place: USA: California... | reverse complement strand
GAAGATCATCGGCCGGTCGTCGTCGAGCTCGGTCTCCACGTCGAGGTCGACGGCCACCGGCACGTGGTCGCTCGGGCCGTCGCCCTTGCGCTCGTCGCGGTGGATGCGCGGCGCGTCCACGAGCTCGGCGAACCGGGCGCTGCCGAGGATGAAGTCGATCCGCATGCCCTCGTCCCGCGGGAACCGCAGCTGCTGGTAGTCCCAGTACGTGTAGCCGTCGGGGATCGACGGGCGCACGACGTCGGCGAGCCCGGCCTCGAGGAACGCGGCGAACGCGGCGCGCTCGGGCTCGGAGGTGTGGGTCTTGCCCTCGAACAGCGCCGGATCCCACACGTCGGTGTCGAGCGGCGCGACGTTCCAGTCGCCCATGAGCGCGAGCGGCGTCTCCGGATCCGCGGCGAGCCAGGCGCGCGTGTCGGCGGCGAGGGCCTCGAGCCACTCGAGCTTGTAGGCGTAGTGCGGGTCGTCGAGTCCGCGGCCGTTGGGCACGTAGAGGCTCCAGAGGCGGATGCCCGCGACGGTCGCGCCCATCGCGCGCGCCTCGAGCGGCGGCTGGCCGGAGGCGTCGGGCTTGCCGAAGCGCGGCATGCCCTCGAAGGTCGTGACGACGTCCTCGAGCGGCAGGCGGCTCGCGATCGCGACGCCGTTCCACTGGCTGAGCCCGTGCACGGCGACCTCGTAGCCGGCCTCCTCGAACGCCTGCATCGGGAACTGCTCGGGCTTGCACTTGATCTCCTGCATGGCCAGCACGTCGACGTCCTCGCGCACGAGCCAGTCGACGACGCGGCCCACGCGGGTGCGGATGGAGTTGACGTTCCAGGTGGCGACGCGCATGCGTCCACGGTACCGGGAGCGGGGGACCGGCCCGGCCGCGCGCGTGCCCGCCCGAGCGGCGACGGCGGATCGGCCGGATCTGTCGGGTCAGCCGATGCTGCCGACGCGCACCGTGACGGTCGCGCGGGCGGCGGCGTCCGCGCCGACCCGCTCGGCGAGGTGCGCGCGGATCGCGTCGACGGCGGCGCGCGCGGTGTCGCTCGCGCGGCCGGCCGCATCCACCGCGATGGAGGCCTGCACGAGCACGGTGCCCTCGCCGGCCTCGACGGTGACGAGCTGCTCGGCCGCGGTCGAGGATCCGGCGACGACGCCCTCCACCACCTGCTGGGCGGCGAGCAGCACGGGCGAGCGCGGCGCGAACACGTCGGCGACGCCCGCGACCCCGCGGAGCACGGCCGTGAGGTCGCGGGAGAGGTCGGCGGGTTCGGGCAGCGGGACGGGGACGGGGGCCGGGTCGGCAGACGCGTCGTCGAGGGTCATCGTCCTGCCTCCTGCTCGGGCGCCGGTCGCGCCTGCACGTCCACCACGGTCACGTCGATCGCCTCCACGCGCAGCTCGGTGTGCCGGAGCAGGGCCGCGTGGACCCGCTCGCGCACGCGCTGCGCCAGCTCGGGCAGCGGATCCCCCCACACCACGCTCATGGTGAGTGCGACCCGGACCGGCTCGCCCGCCCGCGTCACGTCGCCGTCGAGCGTGCACCGGCCGATGAGCACGCCCGGCACCTCGTCGCCCGCCTGCCGCACGAGGGTGCGCACGGCGCCCTCGGTGAGCGCGAGGCGGACGCCCGGATCCGGGTGGGAGAGCGGGATGTCGCGCCCGGCGCGCGACTCGCGGCTGATGTGCGCGAGCACGCCGCGGAAGAAGTCGTCGCCCGGGGCCTCGGCCTCCTCGGCCTCGGCCTCCACGAGCTCGCGCCCCAGGTCGCGCATGTGCTCGAGGGCGCGGAGCGCATTGCGGGTGTCGGGGTCGTCCTCGTAGGCGGCGATGCGCGGCGTGCGCCCGCGGTCGAGGTAGTCGGCGAGGGCCGCCATGTCGAGGGGCGCGCCGTCGCCGTCGAGCGCGGGCGCCGGCGCCGCGTCGGCGGCCGGGACCACCGGCTCGGCCGGGCCCGCGGGGACGCCCGGCTGCACCGGCTCGGCGGGGCCCACGGGCAGGCGCTCCCCGGGATCGCCCGGTCCGGTGCCGCTCATCGCCATGCCTCCATGCTCGTCATCACCGTGGTGCGCGCCCGGGACAGCCGGCCGCGGATGGTCGAGGGCGTCGCGCCCAGCTTCTCGGCGATCTCCTCGTACGAGAAGCCTCCCACCTCGCGCAGCATCCACACCTCGCGCTGCTCACGCGGCAGGGAGTCGAGGACGCCGGCGAGCGCGCGCATCTGCGACGACGTCTCGGCGTCGCGCTCGGGGGACGTGAGCCGGTCGGCGATCTCGTGGTCGTCGATGTCGTCGGCGGGGCGGCGGGCGCGGATCCGGTCGATGGACTTGCGGCTCACGATCTGCAGCAGCCAGCTCTTCACCCGGTCGGGCTTCTCGAGCGTCGGCAGCCGGTCCCACGCGGTGATGAGCGCCTCCTGCACGGCGTCTTCGGCGTCGGCGCGGGATCCGGTGAGCCGGATCGCGAACGCCCGCATGTAGGACGCGTGCCGGCGGACCAGCACCTCGAACGCCCGGGCGTCGCCGTCGGCCGCGCGCTCGGCGAGGATCCCGTCGCCCGCGTCCTGCAGGGAGGAGGAGAGGGCCATGCCGTACCTCCGGGTGCGGTGGGAGACGAGCGGATGCGGGACCGATCCGTGACGAACCGGGGACGAGCCCCGTCTGCTCCATGAGTACCACAGCAGACGCCCGACCGACGGGCCCCGACGGTGAGGAACCGCATGAGCGACACGAACCCCAGCACCAGCCCCCGCACCCCCGCCCCGGCCGACGTCACGCGCGTCGAGCCCGCACCCGCAGGCACCGTGTCGGCCGGCGCGCTCGCCGAGGGCGACACGGTCGTCACCGACGGCGTCGTCGCCAAGGTGGCGGGCCTCGCGGTCCGCGACATCCCGGGCGTGCACGCCCTCGGCGGCGGCGCGGCCCGCGTCATCGGCCAGCTCCGCGACCGCATCGGCCAGACCGACCTCACGCAGGGCATCTCGGTCGAGACGGAGGCGGCGGGCGTCGCGTTCCACGTGACCCTCGTCGCCGAGTACGGCGTGCCGCTGCAGGACGTGGCCGCCGACGTGCGCGCCGCCATCACGGACGCCGTCACAGAGCTCGTGGGCCGCACGGTCACGCGGGTCGACGTCACCATCGCCGACATCGTGCTGCCGGGCGAGGGATCCGACGACGCGGCCGCCGAGGCGCCCACGGTCTGACCCGCCGCACCATCCGCACCACCCGACGGGCCGTCGATCCCGCGATCGGCGGCCCGTCGTCGCGCGCGCGTCCCGATGGTCTCGGATCCGGCGGGCGTACCGTCGGGGGATGACCGACGACACCGCTGCCGCGCCCGCCTCCGTCCCCGCATCCGACGGGCCGCCCCGCGTGGCGCTCCTCGGCACCGGCGTGATGGGCTCGGGCATGAGCCGCTCGATCCTCCGCGCGGGCCTGCCGCTCACCGTCTGGAACCGCAGCGCCGAGAAGGCGGCACCCCTCGCGGACGCCGGCGCGACCGTCGCCGAGAGCGCGGCCGACGCGGTGCGCGACGCCGACGTCGTGGTCGTCATGCTGTTCGACCAGGACGCCGTGCTCGAGGTCCTCGCCGAGGTCGCGCCCGCGCTCCGCCCCGGCGCGGTCGTGCTCCAGTCCTCCACCGTCGGCGTCGAGGGCACCCGCCGGATCGCCGCGCTCGCCGCCGAGCACGGCGTGCGGTTCGTGGACGCGCCCGTCCTCGGCACGCGCGGCCCGGCCGAGCAGGGACTCCTCGTGCACCTCGTCTCCGGATCCGAGGACGACCTCGCCGTCGCCCGCCCCGTCCTCGAGGCGACCGGTTCGCGGACGGTGGTCGCCGGGTCGGCCGCGGGTCCCGGATCCGCCCTCAAGCTCGCCTGCAACGCGTGGATCGCCTCCATCACGGCGGCCACGGGCCAGTCGCTCGGCCTCGCCCGCCTGCTCGGCGTCGAGCCGCGCCTCTTCCTCGACGCCATCGCGGGCGGCGCCGCCGACACCCCGTACGCGCACCTCAAGGGCGGGTCGATGCTCGCCGGCGAGCTCGCGCCCTCGTTCGCGCTCGACGGCCTGCTGAAGGACGTGACGCTGATGCTCGCCGCGCTCGACGGCGCCGACGCGCACGACTTCGACACGGCGATGCTCGAGGCGCTCCGCGAGACGTACGCGGAGGCGTCCGCGGCCGGTCACGGCGCCGACGACGTGGCCGCGGTCGGCACGGTGTTCGGCCTGCCGACCTCGCCCGACGCCTGATCCGGTCGGCGTCCCGCCCGCCCGTCGCTCCGGGCGGCGCGGCACCCCGCCCGTAGGATCGGCTGCGTGACGACCTCCGACGCGCGCCAGCAGCTCATCGACCACATCAAGCGGGACGCCGTCTTCCACGGCGACTTCACGCTGACGAGCGGCAAGAAGGCGACCTACTACGTCGACCTCCGCCGCGTGAGCCTCGACCACCGCGTCGCGCCGCTCATCGGGCAGGTCATGCTCGACCTCATCGCGGAGGTGCCCGACGTCGCCGCGGTCGGCGGGCTCACGATGGGCGCGGATCCCATCGCCGCCGCGATCCTGCACCAGGGAGCCGCGGCCGGCCGCGGCTACGACGCCTTCGTCGTCCGGAAGGAGCCCAAGGACCACGGCCGCGGCCGCCAGGTCGAGGGGCCCGACCTGCAGGGCAAGCGCGTCATCGTCGTCGAGGACACGTCCACCACCGGCGGATCCCCGCTGAAGGCCATCGAGGCGCTCGAGAAGGTGGGCGCGGAGATCGCCGCGGTCGCCGTGGTCGTCGACCGCTCGACCGACGCCCGCGAGGTGATCGAGGCCGCGGGACACCGCTACCTGTACGCCATCGGCCTCGAGGACCTGGGGCTCGCGTAGTGAGCGGGCAGGCGCCTCCCGGCGGCGGATCCGGATCCGGTCACGACGACGACCCGTTCGCGGTCCGACCCGCGACGGACGCCGACCGCGAGCGGCCGAACCGGCCGCTCGCGCCGATCGGCTGGGGGCGGTCCGCCGGCCCCGAGCCCGTGCCGGCCTCCCGCGAGGAGGAGCGGCCGGAGGACGCCGCGGAGGCGGACGACGCCGGCACCGACGACGACTCCGCCGCGATCGCCGCCGCGCAGGAGGAGGGCATCGATCCCGCCCCCGCCGAGGCGTCGCAGGCCCCCGCCGACGACATCCTGGCGGGCATCGCCCCGCTGGATGCGACCGAGGACGCGGACCGGATCGCCCCGCTCGACCAGGCGGACGCCTCCGCCGACGGCGACCCCGACGGCGAGGCCGCCCCGGTGCCCGAGCCCGAGATCGCCGCGGCCCCCGTCATCGCGGACGACGCGGAGCTGACGGATGCGCCCGCGGACCTCCCCGCCGCCGGCTCGGCGGACTTCCCGTCCTCCGACGCCCCGCTCACCGGCGAGGTGCTGACGGACGAGGTCGAGGCGGATCCCGTGCCGGTCGACGACGCGACCGCCGAGCTCGTGCTCGAGCCCATCGCGACCGACGACGACCTCCGTCTCCCGGAGCCCGCCGCCGACGGCGCCGTGGGGTCCGCGGTGGTGGACGCCGAGCTCGTCGAGGAGCCGGAACCCGAGACGCCCGCCGAGCCGTCGGACGACGACCTCGTGGACCTGACGCCCCGCGTCGACGCGGGCCTCGACGAGGACGCCGGGGTCGTCGACGACCCCGTGGACGCGCCCGACGCTCCCGGCGCGACGGCACCGGCGGAGCTCGAGGCGGGTGCCGCCGAGGTCGAGATCGCCCGGCCCGCGGACGCGTCCGCCGACCCGTCCGCCGTCATCGCGGCTGACGAGGACGCCGAGCGCGGCGATCCCGACGCGTCTCCCGCCCCGCTCGCTCCCGCCGCCTCGGCCGGCCGCGCCGCCGCCATGGCCTGGGCCGCCGGCTCCCCGGTCGCGGCGACGCCGCTGGCCGCGCCCGCGCCCGCCGCCCCGGACGCCGTCCCCTCGGCTCCCGTCGCGTCCGCCGCGGTCGCTGACGAGGACCGCCCGGCGGATGTCGGCGCGGAGCCCGCGGGCTCCTCGTCCGATCCCGCGTCCGTCGCTCGCGACGAGCCCGCCGCGACCGCCGCGTTCGCCGCAGCATCTGCCGACGCCGCGCCGGAGGCCCCGCCCGCTCCCGCGGCCCCGCCTGCGCCGCGCCCGGGGGATCCGAGCGGCCCCGCCGCGGACCGGGACGCCCCCGTCCCGCCCGCCGTCGAGGGTCGCGACCGGGCCGACCGCGTCGCGTCCGACGACCAGCCCGTGGACGCCATCGCGCTCCTCTTCGGCGACGCCGTCGACGACGCCGACGACCAGGATGCCGCGCTCGACGCGGACGGCGACCGCCGCTCCGCGGAGCCCGATCGACCGGCGCCGGACGGCGACGCGGACCGCACGCGGATCCTCCCGGCGGGCGGTGCGGCGGCCGGTGTCGCCGCGGCCGGTGCCGCCGCCCCGGCCGCGCAGCCGGATCGCGACGCCTCCACTGCCGCCGTGCCCGCGTCCGCGCGTGCCGACGCCGCATCCGCATGGGCCCCGGGTCCCGACGGCGCATCCGGATCCGCGCCCGTCCCGTCCCCGTACGCCGCGCCGCCCGCGCCCCGCCCGCCCGCTCCCCGCGCGCCCGCCCGCGACGCGGCCCGCGTGCCCGCCCCGCCCGCTGCCCCGCCCCGCGGCGCGACCGGCGCCCGCGGCCCGCGCGGTCCCCGCCGCACGGCCCTGTGGGTCGGCGGCGCGATCGTCCTGGTGCTGCTCCTCATCGGCCTGTTCTTCGTGGGCCAGCGGCTGGTGTCGCCCGCCGAGCCGGACGCCGCCCCCGTGGCGACCGCGACGGCCGCCGAGGAGACCCCGACGCCGTCGCCCACCCCGACGGATCCCGTGCAGGGCCCTGCCGCGGCCGGCGTCCAGGCGTGGGATGCGCTGCTCGGCGGCGAGTGCCTCGAGCCGTACACGACGCCGTGGGAGGAGGAGTTCACGGTCGTCGACTGCGGATCCGAGCACCACGCGCAGATGGTCGCCCGCGTCGCGCTGCCGCAGACCGGCGACACGTTCCCCGGCGAGGACGCCGTGCGCGACTCCGCCGACGAGCTCTGCATCGCCGACACCGTGATCGACTACGGCGCGGCCCGGGCCTACGAGGACGTGCAGTACCAGTCGGCGTACCCCATCACGCAGGACGAGTGGACGGCCGGAGACCGCGACGCCTACTGCTTCGTCTCGCGCGCCGGCGGAGGCACCTTCACGGGCAGCATCGGCGTCCCGCAGCCGCCCGTCGTGCCGTAGCGCAGCCCGCAGCCCGCAGCCCGCAGCCCGCAGCCCGCAGCCCGCAGCCCGCAGCCTGCAGAGCCCGGCCCGCCGCCCGCCGCCGCGGAGCAGCATCCGGAGGATCGCGGCGCCCGGGCCTGGGGAGGCAGGCGACGCCGCGCGCCGCTCCCGCCCTACCCTCGACACCCGCGCGCATGGCCCGTGCCCGCGGATCCACGGGGACGGGGGACGGATGGCCTCGCGCGTGCGACCCGGCGAGCGCGCCTTCCTCCTCCTCTGGGGTGCGCAGGCGGTCTCCTCCCTCGGGGCGAGCGCGGCGTCGTTCGCGCTCACGCTGCAGGTCTTCGCCGAGACCGGCAGCGCGCTGGCCCTCTCCGCGCTCACGGTCGTCGCCACGGTCGCGTCCATCTACTGCGCGCCGCTCACCGGCTGGCTCGCCGACCGGGTCGGCCATCGCCGCGCCGCGCTCGGGAGCAACGCGGTGCTCGCCGCCGCCTCCGTGGGCATGGCGGCGGTCTCCGCGGCGGGCCCCGGCCGGCTCCTCGCCGTGGTCTACCCGCTCACGCTCCTCTCGGCGCTCGCGTCCTCGACCCTCGCGCTGACCCTCACGGCGAGCGTGCGGCGGATGCGCCGGGAGGCCGACCTCACCCGGATCAACGGCGTCACGTCGCTGCTCCAGGACGGGCCGACCCTCCTCGCGCCCGTCCTCGGCGCCGCGCTCTCCGCGACCGTGGCCCCGTCCGCGGTCTTCCTCGTCGACGCCGCGACCTCGCTCGGCTGCGTCGCCGCGCTGCTCGTGGTGCGCTGGGACGCGCCGCCGGACCGCCGCGTCGCGAACCCCTTCCGCGGCGCCCGCGACGGCATCGCGTGGATCCTCCGGCACCCGGGCCTCCTTCGCCTCCAGCTCGGCTTCGGGGCGCTCAACCTCGCGAACGGGGTCGCCGCCTCCGCCACGACCGCGTACGTGCTGCTGCTCGGGTCGGGCGGCATCGGCTCCGGCGCGAGCCTCGCCGCGTCCAGCGTCGCAGGATCCGCCGGGCTCCTCGTCGGCGCCGCGCTCGTCGCCGCCCGGGGCGACCGGATCCCGCGGCTCGCCGCCATCGCGGGCGCGGCGGTCGTCCTCGGCCTCGTGGGCCGCGTGGCCCTGGCGTCGACCGCGCTCCTCGGGGTGTGGATCGCCGCGGCCGTCGTCCGCAACGTCGCGCTCCAGGTGCAGGGCGCGCCGCTCACCGCCGTGTGGCAGGAGCGCACGCCGCCGGCGCGGCAGGGGGCGATCCTCGGGGCGAAGAAGCTCCTCGGCCAGGGCCTCTACCCGCCCGCGGTGCTCCTCGGCGGCGCGCTCACGGTGGCGCTGCACCCGCTCGGGCAGGAGACGGCGTTGCGGGTGGTCGTGATCGCGGGCGGGGTCGGCGAGGCGCTCGTCGGGCTCGCGATGCTGCGCTCGCGCGGCATCCGGGCGCTGCTCGCCCCGCGCGGCGCGGACGAGGGGGCGCGGCCGGGCGGATCAGCGGCGGCGGCTCAGAGCTCGGACTCGACGGGCTCCGGATCCAGCAGCTCGGTGACGCCCGACAGCACCTCGTCGGGCCGGAACGGGTAGCGCTCGATCTCGGCCCGGTCGCTGATGCCCGTGAGCACGAGCACCGTGTGGAGCCCCGCCTCGATGCCCGCGATGATGTCGGTGTCCATGCGGTCGCCGATCATGCCGGTGCTCTCGGAGTGCGCGCCGATCTTGTTGAGCGCCGAGCGGAACATCATCGGGTTCGGCTTGCCGACGATGTACGGCTCCTTGCCCGTGGCCTTCGAGATGAGCGCGAGCACCGCGCCCGTCGCGGGCAGCACGCCCTCGGCGCTCGGGCCGGTCGCGTCCGGGTTCGTCGCGATGTAGCGCGCGCCGCCGTTGATGAGGCGGATCGCCCGCGTGATCGCCTCGAACGAGTAGTTGCGCGTCTCGCCGATGACCACGAAGTCCGGCTTCGTGTCGGTCATGATGAAGCCCGCCTCGTGGAGCGCGGTCGTGAGGCCGGCCTCGCCGATGACGAACGCGGATCCGCCGGGCATCTGCTGCTCGAGGAACGCGGCGGTCGCGAGCGCTGAGGTCCAGATCGACTCCTCGGGCACGTGCAGGCCGGACGCGCGGAGCCGTGCGGACAGGTCGCGCGGGGTGAAGATGCTGTTGTTGGTGAGCACGAGGAAGGGCTTGCCCTGGTCCTGCCACTGCTGGATGAGGGCCGCCGCGCCGGGCAGGGCCTGGTTCTCGTGCACCAGCACGCCGTCCATGTCGGTGAGCCAGCAGTCCATCTCGTCGCGCCTCGCCATGGTGCTTCCCTCTCGTCGTGGCACGAGGCTACCGCCGCGGGGTGCGGAGCCGCCGGGTGCGGGCCGCACGGCGGGGGTGCGCGCGCCGAGCGTCGGCAGAGCGACGGCCGGGGGCGTCACCGGATGGCCGCCTGTCGTCCTCCGCGGTGTCGGCCGGCGGCCGTAGGGTCGGCGCATGCACGCACTGCCTCCCGGATCCCTGCGCCTCGTCCACCTCAGCGACACCCACCTCCTCCGCGACGGCGGCCTCCACCAGGGCGTCGTCGACACGGCGGTCACGCTCGACCGCGTGCTCGCCGAGGCCGACCGGATCCCGGACGTGCGGCTCCTCGTCGGCTCCGGCGACCTCTCGGAGGACGGCACCCCGGAGTCGTACGCGCTGCTCCGCGAGCGGCTGGATCCGTGGGCCGCGCGCCGCGGCGCCGCCGTCGTCCTCTCGCCCGGCAACCACGACGTGCGCTCGGCATTCCGCCTCGTGCTCGGCGACGGCCACGGCGGCCCCGGAACGGACGACGGGCGGGATCCGGCCGCCGTGCCCCCGATCGACGGCGTGACGATCGTCGACGGCTGGCGCATCGCGACCCTCGACACCTCCGTGCCCGGCAAGGGCTACGGCGCCCTCCGGGAGCAGCAGCTCGACGCGCTCCGCGAGCTCCTCGCGACGCCGGCCGAGCGCGGCACGGTGCTCGTGCTGCACCACCCGCCGGTGCCCGCGCCCACGACGCTGCACGAGTCGCTCGCGCTCCAGGGGCCGGGGCGGCTGGCGGAGATCGTGCGGGGTAGCGACGTGCGCGTGATCCTCTCGGGCCACTACCACCACCACATCGTCGGCTCGCTGGCGGGCGTGCCCGTGCTCGTCGCACCGGGCGTCGCGAACGAGACGGACGTCGCGGCGACGCCGGGCACCGAGCGCGTCGTGCGCGGATCCGGCTTCCTCGTGGTCGACGTCGGCGCGGCCGGCGACGTGGTCTCGGTGGTGGTGCGCGCGCACGCCGCCGACGACGGCGAGGTGGTCGCCGTGCTCGACGAGGCGCTCGTGCAGCGGGTCATCGCGGAGGCGGGAGCGCCCGTCCTGCCCTGACGCGGGTCGGCACGCGTGCCGTGCATGCGTGCGCCGGGACGGGGCCCGGACATGACGGAGGCGGCGATCCCGGGGGATCGCCGCCTCGGTCCGAGACCGGTGAGGGTCTACTTGAAGACGTCCTTGACGTTCTCGCCGGCCTTCTTCGCGGATGCGGCGGCCTGGTCCTTCTGGCCCTCGGCCTTGAGGCTCTCGTCGCCCTTGTGGTCGCCGAGCGCCTCCTTGGCCTTGCCCGCGATGTCCTGAGCGGCGTTCTTGATCTTGTCGTCGAGACCCATGATCTCCTCCTCACTGAGGCCACCGGGTGCGGCCCACGTCTGCAATGTAGGACCGTCCGCTCCTGGGCGGCTGGCAGATGCGCGGTCCGTGTCCGCTGAGCGAAGCGCGGGCCCCCAGGACCCTCCGCGTCGATCGCGCAAGGCCCTTCCGTCGGGCACGGCTGCGCCCCTAGGCTCCCTGACCGTGATCCTCTTCGGGCTGCTCCCCCTCCTCGTCGCCGTGTGCGCGCTCATCGACCTCATCACGCGACCGGACGACCAGGTGAAGCACCTGCCGAAGCTCGTCTGGATCCTGCTCATCGTCCTGGTGCCGCTCATCGGCAGCATCGTGTGGTTCTGCGTCGGCCACGACTGGGACGCGCGGCGCGAGCCGGTCGGCCCGCCGGACCGGAGCGCCGCCTACGAGCGCGCGGCCGTCGCGGTCGACCAGCGGGTCCGCAGCACCGAGCAGCAGCTCGCCGACCTCGAGGAGGAGGAGCGGCACTACGCGCGGATCGCGCGGATGCGGCAGCTCCAGGCCGAGCAGGCCGTGCAGGCGGCGCGCGCCCAGGGTCCGGCGCGCCCGGCGCGGGCGATCGAGCCGGGATCCGCGCCCGAGCGGTAGTCCTCCCCAGGTCGCGCGCCGCCGCGGTCTCCCTCCGCGGGGTCGCCGCGGGACGGCGGGGTCGGGGGCGGATGGGAGCATGGCCGCATGCCCGACACCGCCACGCCGCCCTCCTCCGCCGCGACCTCCGACCTCCGGTCCGCCGCCCGGGAGCACCTCTCGCGGCTGGTCGGCGTCGCGGGCGCCGACTTCCACGACGGGCAGTTCGAGGCCATCGAGGCGCTCGTGCAGGACCGTTCCCGTGCCCTCGTGGTGCAGCGCACCGGATGGGGCAAGTCGGCCGTCTACTTCGTCGCGACCCTGCTCCTCCGCCAGCAGGGCCTCGGCCCCACGCTCCTCGTCTCGCCGCTCCTCGCCCTCATGCGCGACCAGGTCGCCGCCGCGCGCCGGGCCGGGGTCCGCGCGGTCGCCATGAACTCGAGCAACGCCCACGAGTGGGACGACCTGCTGCGCGCGCTCGACGCCGACGAGGTCGACCTCCTGCTCGTGTCGCCCGAGCGCCTCAACAACCCGCGCTTCCGCGACGAGCAGCTCCCGGCGCTCCGGGCCCGGCTCGGCCTCCTCGTGGTCGACGAGGCGCACTGCATCTCCGACTGGGGCCACGACTTCCGGCCCGACTACCGGCGTCTCCGCGACCTCATCTCCTCCGTCGACGAGCGGGTGCCCGTGCTCGCCACCACGGCCACGGCGAACTCGCGCGTGGTGGCCGACGTGGAGGAGCAGCTGAGCGTCGGATCCACCGGGGGCGGCGCCGTCGAGACCGAGCGCGTGCCCGTGGTCACCATCCGCGGGCCGCTCGCCCGGCGCTCGCTCCGGCTCGGCGTGCTGCGGCTCGAGAGCAGCCGCGACCGGCTCGGCTGGCTGCTCAGCCACCTCGACGAGCTGCCGGGCAGCGGCATCATCTACGCGCTCACCGTCTCCGCCGCGCAGGACACGGCGCGGCTGCTGCGCGACGCGGGCCACGCGGTGAAGGCGTACACGGGTCGCGACGACCCGGCCGACCGCGAGCAGGCCGAGGGCGAGCTGCAGCGCAACGAGGTGAAGGCGCTCGTCGCCACCAGCGCGCTCGGCATGGGCTTCGACAAGCCGGACCTCGGCTTCGTGGTGCACCTGGGCGCGCCGTCGTCGCCCGTCTCCTACTACCAGCAGGTCGGCCGTGCGGGCCGCGGGTCCGCCGACGCCGACGTGCTGCTCCTGCCCGGCCGCGAGGATCCGGACATCTGGCAGTACTTCGCCACCGCGTCCATGCCGGACGAGCAGCAGGCGGCGTCCGTCATCCAGGCGCTCGGCGAGAGCGACCGGCCCCTGTCGGTGCCCGCGCTCGAGTCGCGGGTCTCGCTCTCGCGCAGCCGGCTCGACCTCCTGCTCAAGGTGCTCGACGTCGACGGGGCTGTCCGGCGCGACACCTCGGGCTGGTCGGCCACGGGCGTCCCGTGGGTGTACGACCGGGCCCGCTACGAGCAGGTCGCCGCGGCGCGCGTGCGCGAGCAGCAGGCGATGCTCGACTACGAGACCACGCTCGGCTGCCGCATGGAGTTCCTCCAGCGCCAGCTCGACGACGACACGGCGGCGCCCTGCGGGCGCTGCGACCGCTGCGCCGGCGCGTGGTACCCGGCGTCCTTGGACCAGCAGGCGTCGGCCACGGCGTCGCAGGCGCTCGACAGGGTGGGGCTCCCGATCGAGCCGCGGCTGCGCTGGCCCACGGGGGCGTCGAGCGTCGGCGTGCCGCTGAGCGGCGCCATCGCGGCGGGCGAGCAGGTCGACGAGGGCCGCGCCCTCGCGCGCCTCACCGACCTGGGCTGGGGCGGACGCCTCCGCACGGTCTTCGCGGCCGGTGCCGTGGATGCGCCGGTCGACGACGCGCTCGTCGCCGCCTGCGTGCGGGTGCTCGCCGAGTGGGGCTGGGCGGAGCGGCCGCGCGCGGTCGTGCACGTGCCGTCCGCCGGCCGGCCGCAGCTCGTCGCGAGCCTCGCCCGGCGGATCGCCGAGGTGGGGAGGCTGCCGTTCCTGGGGTCGCTCGACCTCGTGGATCCGGGTTCCCCCGGCGCCGCGCGCGGCAACAGCGTCTACCGGCTCGGCCGGGTGCACCCGCGGTTCCAGGTGCCGGCCCATCTCGCGGACGACCTCGCGGCGGATCCGCGTCCCGTGCTCCTCGTCGACGACCTGGTCGACACCCGGTGGACCATGACGGTCGCCGGCCGGCTGCTGCGCCAGGCGGGCGCCACGCGCGTGCTGCCGTTCGCGCTCGCGCAGCAGGGGTAGCGCGGGGCGGCGCGGCGGGGACCGGCGGGTCAGTCGGAGGTCGGGGTGACCCGGGTGGCCGGGGATGCGGGTGGCGGAGTCGGCTTCGGCGCCGGTGGTGGAGCGGGCTTCGGCGTCGAGGGCGCCTGCGTCCGCGTCGTCGCGGGGGCCGTCGCCTTCGGCTTCGCGGAGGCCTTCGCGGGTGCTTTCGTCTTCGGCTTCGCGGGTGCCTTCGCCTTGGCCTTCGCGGGTGCCTTCGTCTTGGCCTTCGCGGGGGCCTTCGCCGTCGCCGGGCTCTTCGCCCTCGCGCTCCCGGCCGGCGGATCCGCGTCGGGCCCGACGAAGACCGTGCCGTCGCCCGCGAGCCGGGCGCGCATGACCTCGACGGCCTGCGGGTTCTCGTCCACGAGCACGAAGCGGCGGCCGAGCTCGCGGGCCGCGGCACCCGTGGTGCCGGATCCGGCGAAGAAGTCGAGCACCCAATCGCCCGGTGCGCTCGAGGCCTGCACGATGCGGCGCAGCACGCCGAGCGGCTTCTGCGTCGCGTATCCGGTCTTCTCGCGGCCGGTGGGGGAGACGATCGTGTGCCACCAGACGTCCGTCGGCAGCTTGCCGCGCTCGCGCTTCTCCGGGGTCACGAGGCCGGGCGCCATGTAGGGCTCGCGGTCCACGCCCTCGGAGTCGAACAGGTAGCGGAGCGGGTCCTTCACGTAGACGAGGATCGTGTCGTGCTTCGCCGGCCAGCGCCGCCGGGACTTGGCGCCGTAGTCGTACGCCCACACGATCTCGTTGAGGAACGACCGGCGGCCGAAGAGCGCGTCGAGCACGACCTTCGCGTAGTGCACCTCGCGGTAGTCGAGGTGCAGGTAGAGCGTGCCGGTGGGGTGCAGGAGGCGCCACGCCTCGATCAGCCGCGGCTCGAGGAAGTCCCAGTAGTCGGCGAACGAGTCGTCGAATCCGTAGAGCATGCCCTTCACGGAGTCGTAGCTGCGGCCGTGGAAGCCGAGGCGCGCGCCGGGCGGGCGGACCGGTTCCGGGGTCGCGGTGCTCGCGGGGGCGAGGCTGGGCGGGGTCGAGTCGGCGACGGCGACGGCGACGGCGACGGCGGCGGCGTCGTCGACGTCGTCGCCGTCGGGGGCGGCGTCCGCGTCGAGGCGCACATCGGCCTCGGGTTCGGGCTCCGGATCCGGCGAGCGCGTGACCGTGAGGTTCTGCCGCTCCTGCACGCGGCCGGTGTTGAACGGCGGATCCAGGTAGATGAGCTGGAAGGCGCCGTCGGGCAGCGCGCGCACGGCCTCGAGGTTCTCGGCGTGGATCACGAGGTCGGGACCGTCGGGGGTCCACGCGGGCAGGGGCACGCCCCGAGGTTAACGGAGTCGGGTTCCCAGGTCGCCGTGTCGGGTCCCGGCGCGGAGCGAAGGTCTTGGTCAGACCCCCATTCGGGTCAGATGGCACGCATCGGTCCGGCCGGAGGCCACCGGGACGATAGACAGTGCACATGACCGACGAACGCGACCCCGGACAGCAGTCCGACGCGCACCCCTCCTCCCCGCCGCAGACCTCCCCGGCGGCCGCCGCATCTCCCGCAGGTTCCCCGGCCGCCTCCGGCCCCGGACCACGACGCGGCAGGGGCCTCGCGATCGCGGCGCTCGTGGTCGGCATCGTGGCGTTCCTCGGCGCGTTCATCCCGTTCGTGGACTACGTGGTCTTCGTCCCGGCCGTTGTCGCGATCGTCCTCGGCGTCGTCGCGCTCGTGCGCCGATCCGCCGGCCGGCCGATGGCGTGGACCGGCCTCGTGCTCGGCGCCGTCGGCCTGGTCCTCAGCATCGTGCTGGCCGTGGTGTACACGAACGCGCTCGTCGCCGCGGTCGACGAGAGCACGGCGCCCGCGCCCGCGGCCACCACCGCCGCGCCTCCGACGGCCGCGGAGGACCCGGCCGCCCCGACCGCGTCCGCCTCGCCCTCCGCGGCGCCGGCCGCCCCGTCGACCGCCACGGGGGCCACGCCCGACGACCCGCTGCCCATCGGCACGTCCGTGATCGGCCGCGCGCAGGGCGCCCCGGAGTGGATGGTCTCGATCGGCGCCCCCACGCTCGACGCGACGGCCGCCGTGCTGGCCGCCAACCCCGACAACACCCCACCCGCCGCGGGCATGCAGTCCGCCGTCGTGCCGGTGACGGCGGAGTACCTGGGATCGACCTACGGCTCCCCGCAGATCGAGATCGACGTGCAGTTCGTCGGCGCGGACGGCACGGTCTACCCGGAGGACGAGCTCTCGATCGCGCCGCCGGATGCGCTCCGCATCTTCGAGCTGATGGATCCCAACACCGGGCGGGTGACGGGCAACGTCGTGGTGGCCGTCCCGACGGGCGCGACGGCGGGCGGCGTCTGGGCGCTCCGACCCGGCTCGTCCGCGGAGACGACCTACTTCACGGCGGAGTAGGGCCGCAGCGGGCGGGCGCCGGGGCCGGAAGGTCGAGCGCCTGCCCGCGGGACGCCGACGTCGCGGTCCGGTCATGGCCCCACTTCGGGGCGCTTCGGCCGCCGGGGTCCCGGGAGGACGCCGCCTCCGCTAGGAACGTCTCATGAGCGACGCGCGCGATCCGCACAGCACCGACGGCCCCGACCCCGACGAGCCGCGCGACGCCGCGTCCGAGGACGCTGTCGGGGCATCCAGCCCGTACGGACCCGCGGATCCGGCGGCGTCGGCCGACCCGGACACCGGCGCTGGCGCTGGCGCTGACGCCGGCGCTGGCGCTGACGCTGGCGGCGGAGCGCCCGCGGCGACCCCGCCGTCCGCATCCGCCGACGCCCGCCCCGCGGACGCGCCCATCCCGGCGCGCGCGCCCGGCGACGTCCCGCCGCCGCCCGCGCCGCCGGTCGGCTACAGCGCGGCCGGCGGGTACGAGCCGCCGGCGGGCGGATCCGGTTCCGGCGCGTCCGCCCCTCCCGGGCCGGGCGCCCCCGAGGCCCCGTCGGCCTCGTACGCCTCGTCGGACGGCTACGCGTCGTCCGCCGGGTACGCCTCGTCGGCCGGATACGCCCCGCCCGCCGGCACCCCGCCGTACGTCGGCGGGCCGCCTCCCCGCCCGCGCGGCGGCAAGGGCGTCGCCATCGCGGCGCTCATCGTGGGCATCGTCGCGGTCATCGGCGCCGTCATCCCGTTCCTCAACTACGTGGCGTTCGTGCCCGCCTTCGCGGCGATCGTGCTCGGGATCGTCTCGCTCGCCCGGCGCATGGACGGCAAGCCGCTCGCGCTGACGGGCCTCATCCTCGGCGTCGTCGCGTTCGTGCTGAGCATCGTCCTCGCCATCGTCTACACGTTCGCGTTCGTGAGCGCCGTCTCGGGCGCGGTCGAGTCCTCGGACGGCACCGGCGTGTTCCCGAGCGCCGGACCCACGTCCGGCGACGGCACCGACCCCTACTCCTACGGCGAGGCGTCGGGCGCGCCGGGGACGAGCCCCGAGGATCCGCTGCCCATCGGCACGACCGTCACGGGCGAAGGCGTCGACGGGCCCGAGTGGTCGGTCACGCTCGGCCAGCCGATCGTCGACGCGACGGCCGCGGTGCTCGCGGCGGATCCGACCAACGCGGAGCCCGCGGCGGGCATGCAGTACGCGGTGGTGCCCGTCACGGTCACGTACCTCGGCTCGGACGAGGGCGACCCGCTGTCGGAGCTCGCCCTCGGCTACCTCGCGCCCGACGGGTCGCAGTACTCCGCGGCGGACGCGTTCGCGCTCGCGCCGGCCCCGGCGTTCACCGACAACGACGAGATGCTGCAGCCGCAGGGCACGGCGAGCGGGAACGTGGTCATCGAGATCCCGACCGAGGGCGCGGGCCAGGGCCTCTGGGCGACCGCGCCGGGCCTCATCGCGGACGCCTACTACTTCCGGGCCGGCTAGGCGCGGCGGTGGCGGTGGCGGTGGCGGTGGCGGTGGCGGAGGCGGTGCTGCGCGAGGCGACGGTCCGTGCCCGACGCTGACGGCACGGGAGGCGACGACCGGCCGGACGCGGACGGCCCCGTCCCTGCGACCCCGTACGGCCCCGCGCCCACGACGCCCGGCGGTGGCCCCGCGCCCGCCGTCCCGCGTGACGCCGCCGGGCACGCCCCGCGCGATCACGTCGCCGATCCAGCCGCGGACGTCGACGACCGCGAGCATCCATCCCCGCGTCCCGCCGTGCGCCTGGTCCCCCTGCTCGGCATCGCGGGCGGGCTCGCCGTGCTGCTCGCGGTGGGCGTCGTCGCGGTGCTGACGGGGCTCGCCGCGCTGGTGCCGGAGGACCCGCCCGTGACGACCGCAGCCGGCACTGTCGCGGATCCCGTCCCCGTCGGCGAGGCCTGGCGCACCTTCGCGGACGGCGCGCCCGAGCTGGACGTCGCCGTGACGGACGTGGACCCCGACAGCGACGCGGCGCCCGCGGGGATCGTCGCCGCGTCCGACCGCGTGGTGGCGGCCACCGTCCGGATCGAGAGCCACGGGGTGCTGACCCGCACGATCGACCTCGTCGAGCTGGACTTCCGGACGCCGTCCGGCGACCTCGTCGACACGACGACGACGGACCTCTGGGCGCCCTCGACGGGCCTCGCCCGGGTGGCCACGCTCGACCCGGGGGAGGCGACGACCGTCACGCTGATGTACGCGGTGCCCGCGGACGAGGTCGAGGGCGGGACGCTCGTCCTCACGCGCTACTCGGCGGACGACCTGGCCGTCCTTGCCACGAGGTAGGCGCGGGGATCCGCGGACCTGTCGGGCGCCTGCCGGATCCTCCCGCCCGGCATCCCGGCTCGTAGGCTGCGGAGGTGACCCCCGACGCGCCCGACGCCCGCCCGATCCCGACCGCCGCCGAGCACGACGCGCGCGACCCGCTCGCCCGGTACCGCGACCTGTTCGTGCAGGCCGACGACGTGGTCGCCTACCTCGACGGCAACTCGCTCGGTCGGCCGACGATCGCGAGCGTCGACCGCGTGGCATCCTTCGTGCGCGACCAGTGGGGCGGCCGCCTCATCCGCGGCTGGGACGAGGACTGGCTCGAGATGCCCACGCGCATCGGCGACGACCTCGGCCGCGTCGCGTACGGGGCCGCGCCCGGCCAGACGTTCGTCGGCGACTCGACCACGGTGATCCTCTACAAGCTCGTGCGCGCCGCCGTCCGCGCGCGCCCCGGCCGCGACGAGCTCGTGATCGACACCGACAACTTCCCGACCGACCGCTTCGTGCTCGAGGGCGTCGCCGAGGAGTGCGGGATGACGATCCGGTGGATCGACGTCGCGCCCGACGCCGGCGTCACGCCCGAGCTCGTCGCGGACGCGGTGGGGGAGCGGACCGCGCTCGTCGTGCTCAGCCAGGTCGCGTACCGGTCCGGGTTCCTGGCGGACGTGCCGGCGATCACGCGCATCGTGCACGACGCCGGCGCGCTCGTGCTCTGGGACACCTGCCACTCGGTCGGCGTGATCCCCACCGAGCTCGACGCGTGGGGCGTCGACCTCGCCGTCGGCTGCAGCTACAAGTACCTCGACGGCGGCCCGGGCGCGCCCGCGCACGGCTACGTGCGGGCCGGCCTGCAGGCCGAGCTGCGCCAGCCGATCCAGGGCTGGATGGGCGCGCAGGACGTGTTCGCGATGGGCCCGGAGTACGTGCCGGCCGACGGGATCCGCCGCTTCCTCAGCGGCACGCCGCCCATCGTCGGCATGCTCGCGATGCAGGACATGATCGCGCTCATCGAGGAGGCGGGCATGGAGGCGATCCGCGCCAAGTCCCTCGCCCTCACCGGATTCGCGCTCGACCTCGTCGACCGCGACCTCGTGCCGCTCGGCGCGCGCGTCGCGAGCCCGCGCGAAGAGGAGCGTCGCGGCAGCCACGTGAGCGTCGACCATCCGCGGTTCCGCGAGATCGTCGGCGCCCTGTGGGAGGAGGGCGTGATCCCCGACTTCCGGGCGCCGTCGGGCCTCCGCCTCGGTCTCAGCCCGCTGACCACGTCGTTCCGCGAGGTGGAGCTGGGCGTCGAGGCGATCCGGCGGCACCTCGCGGGCTGAGGCGCCGCGCCCGGCCGGGCGTCCGCTCCGGCCGCCCGTCTCGCCTCCGGCTCAGACCGCCCACGCCCGCCGCGTGCTGCGGACGGGCTCGCCTGTGGTCGCGGCCTCGTGCATCAGCAGCGCGAGGTGGTGGTCCTGCGACGCCTCCGCGAGGGAGTTGGTGGACGGGCCGCCCGCCGCGTGCGCGTGCATCTCGACGAGGCACTGCGCGATCGCGATCTCGTCGTCCGCGAGGCGCCCGGGCGCGAACGGGTTCTCGTAGACCCATTCGGATCCGAGCAGCAGGCCGCGCAGGTGGTGCCCCTCGAGGTTGCCGCCCTGCCCGGTCTCGACGCGCGCGATGTCGGCCCAGGTCGGCGTCGTCGCGTCGAGCAGCCAGCTGACGTGCTCGTCGACGATCTCGCCGCGCTCGCCGCGGATGAGGAGCCGGTTGCGGCGGATCCAGGAGAAGTACTGCCGGTCGGCGAAGTCGTAGACGCCGAGGCGGTCGCCGAAGTCGAAGCGCGCGGTGGTCTGCTCGGCCGTCACGATCTCCTCGCGCACCGGGTCGCCGTCGCGGTCGGGCCCGGCGACGAGCGGCGAGGAGAAGCGGGACGCGGTGATCGTCGCGTCCTCGAAGCCGATGCCGAGGGCCCGGCGCATCACGCGGATGCCGTGGTAGTCGTGGCACTGCGCGACGCTGGCCTGGCTGATCCGCCCGAGCCGGCCGCCGGCGGCGATCGCGAGCTGCGCGGCGAGGAGCGGCGACAGCGGGTACTGCTCGGCCACCTCGATCCTGGCGCCCTGCCGCACGAGCGCGTCGAGCCGCTCGAGGTCCTCCACCGTCTCGCCGGGCGGCGTCTCGGTGAGCACGGCCACGCCGCGGTCGACCAGGTCGGCGATCACGCCGGGCGCGGCCGTCCGCGGCACCGACACGACCACGAACGCCGGCGTCTCCGCGGCGAGCAGCTCGGCCGTCGTGCGGAAGGCGCGGATCCCCCACTCGTCCTCGAGCGCGCGGCCGGTCTCGGCGCTGCGCGTCACGAGCCCGGTCACCGCGAAGCGCTCCGGGAGGGCCCGCGCGATGCGCAGGAAGAAGGCGCTGCGCCAGCCGCTCCCCACGATGCCGAAGCGGATCTGCGGGGCAGGCGGCGCGGGGTGGGGCATCCCGCCAGCGTACGCGCGGGGCCCCGCGCGACGACCCCGCTGGAGTTCTCGCAGCCGACTGGGGAATACTCGCGAGGGCCGGGAGGCTGTCCCGGGAGCGAACGCTCCCGCGTGAGGCGCCTCACGGCTCCGTCGCAGGAGTAGGTGACCCGGAAGGGGACACGAGCATGGGGATCCAGACGAGCCTCGACCAGGTCGCGCAGGCCGCGCGCATCCTCGACGTGATGCAGGAGGCCGACGAGCTCACGGTCGCCGCCAGCCGCGACGGCGGCGGACGCGC
>Ga0265798_10003804_pt1 | contig 21223 bp, 18 predicted proteins | sample P3T30metagenome_FD_192430 | JGI IMG/M metagenome (GOLD analysis project Ga0265798, IMG submission 192430) | Plant litter microbial communities from East Loma Ridge, Irvine, California - P3 T30 | ecosystem: Environmental > Terrestrial > Plant litter > Unclassified | place: USA: California... | reverse complement strand
TTCTCGGTCTGGCCGCCCGACATCGGGATCACCGTGCAGCCCAGCTTCTCGGCGCCGTAGTGCGCGCCCAGGCCGCCGGTGAACAGGCCGTAGCCGTAGGAGATGTGGACCATGTCGCCCGCCCGGCCGCCGGCGGCGCGGATCGAGCGCGCCACCACGCCGGCCCAGGTGTCGATGTCCTTTTGTGTGTAGCCGACGACCGTCGCCTTGCCGGTGGTGCCGCTGGAGGCGTGGATGCGCACCACCTGCTCGCGCGGCACCGCGAACAGGCCGAAGGGGTAGTTGTCGCGCAGGGTCTTCTTGTCGGTGAAGGGGAACTTCGCCAGGTCGCTCAGGGACTTCAGGTCTTCCGGATGCACGCCGGCGGCATCGAATGCGGCGCGGTAGTGCGGCACGTTCTCGTAGGCGTGCTTCAGCGACCATTGCAGGCGTTCGAGCTGCAGGGCCTGCAGTTCGTCGCGGCTGGCGCGTTCGATCGGTTCCAGCTCGTGGGGAGCGGGGGTGCGTTGGACCATGTTCGGCCTCCTCTCGTGTTGCTAAAGCTCTGCCACCATGCCGCTGACGCGGTGCGACTTCCCGCGGAACAGCGCGATCGTGCGCCCTTCCTGGTTGGTGACCTTGATGTCGTAGATGCCGGTCTTCCCTTGCAACGCCTGCTCCGCCGCCTCGGCCACCAGCACGTCGCCTTCCTTACCAGGGGCGAGGTAGTCGATGGTGCAGCCGGCGCCCACGGTGTTGAAGTTGTGCGAATTGCAGGCGAAGGCGAAGGCGCTGTCGGCCAGCATGAAGATGTAGCCGCCGTGGCAGGTGGCATGGCCATTGAGCATGTCGCCGCGCACGCGCATCGACATGCGAGCGTAGCCGGGACGGATCTCGTCGAGCGTCATCCCCAGCGCCTGGCTGGCCGGGTCGCGCTCGTACATGGTCTTGCCGGCCAATTCGGCCAGCGCCTGCGGGTTCTCATGCATGGAATTGCGCTCCGGTCGCCACTTTGCGGCGCAATAGCGGCGAGACGCGGTAGCGGTCCTCGCCGTAGGTCGCGGCCAGATTGGTCAGCACGGCCACGATGTGCTGCAGGCCGACGCCGTCCGCCCAGGCCAGCGGGCCGCGCGGGTAGTTGACGCCCTTCTGCATCGCGATATCGACCGCGGCAGCGCTGCACACGCCCTGGTTGACGGCATCGGCCGCTTCGTTGGCCAGCATGGCGACGGTGCGCATCACGGCCATGCCGGGCACGTCGTCGAAGCGTGTGACGGCAAAGCCGGCGGCCTGGAACATGCCGACCACCGCGTTGTAGGCCTCAATACTGCACTGGTCGGCCTTGGCCAGCGCGATGCGCGTGGCGCCGGCGGGATCGAGCAGCAGGTCGTAGACGACGGTGTCGTCGTGCCAGCATTCGGCGGCGCGTTCGGTGGCGCTGCGGCCGTCGGTGAGGTAAACGGCGGCGCCGCCGCACAGGAAGCCGGGCGTGGCGTCCAGGGTTTCCTCGGTCTGCAATTCATATCCTGCAGCGGCGAGGCGCGCGCAGAGTGGTGCGATCGAATCGGATTCGCTGCCGATGATCGCCACCGTTTCCGGCTTCGCCTGCGGCGCTTCGACCTGCACGGCGGGCTTGTCGACGCCTTCACCGTAGCGGAAGAAGCCGCGCCCGGTCTTGCGGCCCAGGAAGCCGGCGTTGACCAGTTCCTGCTGCAGGATCGAGGGCGTGAAGCGCGGGTCGCCGAAGTAGGCGTTGTAGACCGAGTTCGTGACCGAGAAGTTGACGTCGTGGCCGATCAGGTCCATCAGCTCGAAGGGACCCATGCGGAAACCGCCGCAGTCGCGCAGCACGGCGTCGATGGTGGCGGCGTCGCCAGCCTGTTCGAGCAGCAGGCGAAGCGCTTCGGCGTAGTACGGACGGGCGACGCGGTTGACGATGAAGCCGGGTGTGGATTTCGCGTGCACCGGGTTCTTGCCCCAGGCTTCGGCGGTGGCGTAGGTGACGTCGGCGACGGCCTTGTCGGTGGCGATGCCTTCGACGACTTCCACCAGCGCCATCAAAGGGACCGGATTGAAGAAGTGCATGCCGACCAGGCGTTCCGGATGGCGCAGCGGCGCCGCGATCGCGGTGACGGAGATCGACGAGGTGTTGGTAGCCAGGATGCAGTCCTCACGCACGATGGCTTCCAGTTCGGTGAACAGGGCGCGCTTGGCGTCCAGGTTCTCGACGATGGCTTCGACTACCAGTGCGGCGTCGCGCGCATCCTGCAGGCTGTCGATGCGTGTCAGGCGTGCGCTTGCCGCATCAGCTGCGGCAGTGTCCATGCGGCCCTTCTCGACCAGCTTGGCGTACGTGGCCTTGATGCCGGCGATGGCCTTGTCGGCGGCGTCGCTACGGGTGTCGAACAGCAGCACCTGGTGGCCGGCGCTGGCCGCGACCTGCGCGATGCCGGCGCCCATGGCGCCGCTGCCGATGACGGCGATGATGCTTTCCTTCGGGAGTGGGTGCATTGTCATTCTCCCTTGAAGTGCGCCGGGCGCTTGGCGATGAAGGCGGCGACGCCTTCGCGGTAGTCGTGGCTGTAGCCGAGTTCGCGCATCATCTCGCCTTCGAGTTTCAGCTGTTCAGGCAGGGTGTTGGTGAAGCTGGCCTGCAGGGCTTTTTTCGTGAAGGCGAGGCCTTTCGTCGGCGCGCTGGCGAAATGCTCGGCCATGGCCATGGCCTGGTCCATCAGCGCTTCGTCCGGGACGCAGGCCCAGATCAGGCCCCACTGCTCGGCCTTCTCGGCGGTGAGCTTCTCGCCCAGCATGGCCAGGCCCGTGGCGCGCGCCTGGCCGATCAGGCGCGGCAGGTGCCAGGTGCCGCCGGTGTCGGGGATCAGGCCGAGTTTGCAGAAGGCTTCGATGAAGCTGGCCGATTTCGCGGCCAGTACGATGTCGCAGGCCAGCGCCAGGTTGGCGCCGGCGCCGGCGGCCACGCCGTTGACGGCGCAGATCACCGGCATGGGGAGGGACTTCAAGGTCATCACCAGCGGGGCGTAGAACTTCTCGACGGATTCGCCGAGATCGACACCCGGTGCGCCGGGGGCGACTGCGCGGTCTTGCAGGTCCTGGCCGGCGCAGAAGCCGCGGCCGGCGCCGGTGAGCAAAAGGACGCGGACGGATTTGTCGGCTTGCAGCTTCTCTAATGCGTCGCGCACTTCGAGGTGCATGGCCTGGGTGAAGCTGTTCAGGCGATCGGGGCGGTTCAGGGTCAGGAGGGCGATGCCGGCGTTGATGCTGAACTGGATGGATTCGTAGGTCATGGTTGTCTCCACTATTCTTGTTATCGCTACCCCGTCGTTCCCGCGAAGGCGGGAACCCAATTTGACGTTCGTGACGGATCGACGAACTTGGATTCCCGCCTGCGCGGGAATGACGGTCTTGCGGGCGGTGGTGCTAACAAATCAGCGATTACTCAGCGATGTCGAAATCGACCACCACCTTGTCGGTGATCGGGAAACTCTGGCAGCTCAGTACAAACCCGCGCGCGACTTCGTAGTCTTCAAGCGCGTAGTTCACATCCATCTCCACCTGTCCATCGAGCACCTTGCAGCGGCAGGTCGAGCACACGCCGCCCTTGCAGGAATAGCGCATGTCGATGCCGGCGCGCAGGCCGGCATCCAGTAGCGATTCCTTGTCCTTGTCCATCGTGAAGCTGGCGGCGCTGCCGTCCATGATGACGGTGACCTCGGTCAGATGCTGGGCGCCCGCTTCCACCTTGCGCGGCTTGTGCTCGTGCTTCGGGATGCTGGCGGCGAACAGCTCGATGCGGATCTTTTCCTTGGCCAGGCCGGCTGCCTGCAGCGAACGCGAGACGCCGTGCATCATGTCTTCGGGGCCGCAGATGAAGGCGACGTCGATGTCCTGGATGTCGATCCAGTGGCGCAGGAAGTGGCCGCACTTTTCTTCCGTGATGCGACCGTTGAACAGTTCGATGTCCTGCTGCTCGCGGCTCATCACATACACCAGCTTGAGCCGGTCCATGTAGCTGTCCTTGAGGTCGGTCAGCTCGTCGCGGAAGATCACGCTCGACGAAGCACGGTTACCGTAGACCAGGGTGAAACGGCTCTTCGGCTCGGCCAGCAAGGTGGTCTTGATGATCGACAGGATCGGCGTGATGCCGCTGCCGGCGGCGAACAGCAGGTAGTGGCGCTCACTGCTTGGCTCGAGCGGCACGTTGAAATGGCCCATCGGCGGCATCACTTCCAGCGTGCTGCCCGGAGTCAGGTGTTCGTTGGCCCAGGTCGAGAACTGGCCGCCGCCGACGCGCTTGATCGCCACGCGCAGCTGGTCGTCCTGCACCGCCGAGCAGATCGAATAGGAACGGCGCACGTCTTCGCCGTCGATCATCGCGCGCAGGGTGAGGTGCTGGCCCTGCTGGTAGGCGAATTGCGGCTTCAATTCTGGCGGGACGTCGAAGGTGACCGCGATGGCGTCGCGTGTCTCGTGCTTCACCTTCGCGACATTCAATGGATAGAATTTGCTCATCTCTGGAGTAAATGCGTCAATGACACTTGAAGTAATCAAAGGGCTCGCGGCAGTCGAGGCACTTGTACAGCGCCTTGCACGGGGTCGAGCCGAATTCGCTGGTCAGTTGGGTATGCGGCGAGCCGCAAACGGGGCAGGACACTTCGGGGGCGGCGCGGCGGCGGATGCCGGCGTGCAGGCCGCTGATGTCGATCGCCTGCTGCACCGGGGGTGCGATGCCATAGCCTTTGAGCGCGGCCTTGCCGGCGTCGCTCATCCAGTCGGTGGTCCAGGCGGGCGCGAGGCGGCTGACGATGCGTACGTCATCGACACCGTGCGCCAGCAGGGCTTCCTTCACCGAGTCCGAGATCACCTGCATGGCCGGGCAGCCCGAATAAGTCGGCGTAATCGTCACCACGCAGGTGTCGCCCTCAAAAGCGACGTCGCGCACGATGCCGAGATCGACCACCGAGATGACCGGAATCTCCGGATCGGCGACTTCGCCAAGCCAGCTCCAGACCTGCTCGATGCTGACGTCCAGGGCAGTCATTACCACTGCGCTCCCGGATAGGCGCGCTGCAGGAACTGCATCTCGGCCAGGATGTAGCCGAGGCGCTCGCTGTGGCGGCCCTGCTTGCCGCCGCGCTGCATCCAGGCGTCGGGCGAAGGCATTTTCAAGGTGGCTTCGTTCAGCACCTCGGCCAGGTGGTCGAGGAAGTTCTGGCGCAGGCCATCCACTGCGGGCGCCACGCCCTGCTCCACCATCGCGTGATCGACGGCGTCGTAGAGGAACATCTCGCCGCTGTACATCCACAGCTCGTCGAGCGCGGTCTGCATCTTGGCGTGGCTGATATCGGTGCCGTCGCCGAGGCGCACCACCAGGTCGCCGGAGCGGCGCAGATGGTAGGTGACTTCCTTGATCGACTTTTGCGCGATCTCGGCGATGCGCACATCGCTCGATCGGGTCAGGCCGTCCATCAGGAAGTAGTGCCAGGTATCGAACAGGAACTGGCGCATCATCGTGTCGGCGTAGCTGCCGTTGGGCTGTTCGACCAGCAGGCAGTTGCGGTAGTCGATGGCGTCGCGGTGGAAGGCCAGGCGGTCTTCGTCGCGACCCTTCCCTTCCAGTTCGGCGGCGTAGCCGAGCCACATGCGGGTCTGGCCGAGCAGGTCGAGGGCGACGTTGGACAGCGCCATGTCTTCCTCGAGGGCCGGGCCCTTGCCGCACAGCTGGCACAGCTGCTGCGAGAGGATCAGGGCGTTGTCGCCCTGGCGCAGGAGATAGTCGAGTTTCGCGTCCACGATGGGGCTCACAGGTTCTTTACTTCTTCCGGCATCGGGAAGAAAGTCGGGTGGCGATAGACCTTGCTGTTGGCCGGCTCGAACAGGGCTTCCTTGTCGGCCGGGCTGCTGGCGACGATGTCCTGGGCGCGCACGACCCAGATGCTGACGCCTTCGTTGCGGCGGGTGTAGACGTCGCGCGCGTTGTTGACCGCCATCTCGGCATCAGGGGCGTGCAGGCTGCCGACGTGCTTGTGGGCGAGGCCGTGCTGGCTGCGGATGAAGACTTCCCACAGGGGCCATTCTTTGCTCATTTCGTGTGTCTCCGGATGTTTATGCAGCGGCTTTGGCAGCGGCCTTCTTGTCGGCGTGGGCGACCAGGGCATCGCGGAACCAGTCGCCGTCTTCCCAGGCTTTCACGCGGGTGCGCAGGCGCTCGCGGTTGCAGGGGCCGTTGCCCTTCAGGACGTTCTGGAATTCGCTCCAGTCGATCTCGCCGAAGTCGTAGGAGCCGCGTTCCGCGTTCCATTTCAGGTCGGGGTCGGGAATGGTCAGGCCCAGGTATTCGGCTTGGGGCACGGTCTGGTCGACCATGCGCTGGCGCAGCTCGTCGTTCGAGAACAGCTTGATGCGCCAGGCGGTGGATTGGGCGCTGTTGACAGATTCGGCGTCGGACGGGCCGAACATCATCAGGGACGGCCACCACCAGCGGTTCAGCGCATCCTGGGCCATCGCCTTCTGCTCCGGCGTGCCTTGTGCGAGGCTCATCATGATGTCGTAGCCCTGGCGCGCGTGGAAGGACTCTTCCTTGCAGACGCGGATCATGGCGCGTGCATACGGACCATACGAGCAGCGGCACAGCGGGATCTGGTTGATGATGGCCGAGCCGTCGACCAGCCAGCCGACCGCGCCCATGTCGGCCCAGGACAGGGTCGGATAATTGAAGATGCTCGAATACTTGGCCTTGCCCGAGTGGAGCGCGGCCAGCAGCTCGTCGCGCGACACGCCCAGCGTCTCGGCGGCGCTGTACAGGTAGAGGCCATGGCCGGCCTCGTCCTGGATCTTGGCCAGCAGGACCGACTTGCGTTTGAGCGTCGGCGCGCGCGTGACCCAGTTCCCTTCGGGCAGCTGGCCGACGATCTCGCTGTGCGCGTGCTGCGAGATCTGGCGAATCAGGGTCTTGCGATAGGCCTCGGGCATCCAGTCCTTGGCCTCGATCTTGATGCCGGCGTCGATGCGCGCCTGGAACGCCTGTTCTTCAGCGCTCATGTCTTCCTCGGTACGGACTTTTTTCAGTCCGGTATCCACCATCTGTGCGTACATATCGGTCTCCGTTGCGAAACTCTTCAAACCATAATACGATACAAAAAATCCGATGTACACCAAAATTTTGAATCATATTGCGACCTGACCAGATGACAAGACTCAGCAGCGGCGCCTGGATCGACCGCTTCCTCACGACCGAGCCGCCGCGCCATAAATCCCTGGTGATGACCCTGTGCGGCGACACCATCGCCCCGCACGGCGGCGCCTTCTGGCTGGGCAGCATGATCGAACTATTGGGGCCGCTGGGGGTATCGGACCGGCTGGTGCGCACCAGCGTATTCCGCCTGGTGCAGGAAGGCTGGCTGGTCGCCAGCCGCGAGGGCCGGCGCAGCCGCTATGCGCTGGAACCGAAGGCGCTGCCGCGCTTCGAGCGCGCCAACCGCCGCATCTATTCGGCGCCCGGCCTGCACTGGGACGGCCGCTGGACGTTTGTCCTGGCGCCGAACGGCAGCATCGACGGCGAGCTGCGCGCGCTGCTGCGCAAGGAACTGGAGTGGGAGGGTTTTGCGATGCTGGCCACCGGCGTGATGGCGCATCCGGCGCCGGACCGCGACACGCTGCGCGAGATCCTGGCGCGCAGCAAGGCCGACGGCAAGGTGTTCGTCTGCGAGGCGGCCGAGCTGCCGGATATCGGCTCGCGCCCGTTGCCGGAACTGGTGAACGACGCCTGGGACCTGAACGGCGTGGTGGCCGCCTACCGCGGCTTCATCGACACCTTCGACTCGATCGCGGACCGGGAAGACAACCTGGCGCCGCAGGAAGCATTCGCGATCCGCACCCTGCTGGTCCACGCCTACCGCCGCCTGCAGCTGCACGATCCGATGCTGCCGCTCGAACTGCTACCGGCGCCGTGGCCGGGTAGCGAGGCCTACGAACTCGCCGCGCGCATCTACCGCCAGACCCAGGCGCGCGCCGAGGAACACGTGATGGCCATGCTGCGCAAGGAAGACGACACGACGCCGCCGGCCGACGCGGCGTTCTACGCGCGCTTCGGCGGCCTCGCTTAAAGCGGGCTGGCGACGGTGAAGCGCGCCCGCACGTGGCGCGGCGTCTCGACTTCGTCCACCACCGCCAGCCCCAGGTCTTCCACCGCGATGCCGGCCGGCTGCTCGCCCGCCATCAGCAAGTCGTCCGCGCCGAGGCGATAGGCGCCTGCGCGTTCGCCCTGCCCCAGCATGGCGGGTGGACTGACGAAAGTCCAGTCCAGCGCCGTGTTCTTGCGCAGCAGGTCCAGCGCATCGCGCGCCGCACGCGCGCCGGGCACGATATTCGGCGGCACGTGCGCCGCGAATTCCGGGGTGTCGACCAGCTGCACGCCGGGCGCCACCAGCAGGCTGCCCGCGCCACCGATCACCAGCAAACGCCGCACGCCGGCCGCTTCCACACCACGCTCGATGGCGGCGCTGCCGCGCATGAAGTTCTCGTACAGCGCCGGATCGTTCCAGCCCGGATTGAAGGCCGAGATCACCGCGTCGTGGCCGCGCACGGCGGCGGCGATCGCATCGGCGTCGTAGGCATCGGCCACGACCGGATGCAATCCGCTTGCCGGCGCCAGGCGCGCTGCATCGCGCACCAGCGCGCTGACCTGGTGGCCGCGCCGCAGCAGTTCGGCGAGGACGGCGGCGCCGACGAATCCGGTGGCGCCGATGAGGGCGATCTTCATATCTCACTCCTTAAAACGAAAACATGACGATACCCGCTTCATAATCCGATGATAAGCTGGCAGAAACCACTATCACCTTCAAGCCCCGCTAACAAATGGCCGACCTGAAACTGTACGCCGTCTTCGCCGAGACCGTCGCGGCCGGTTCCATGAGCGCAGCCGCGCGGCGTCTCGGCATGACGCCGTCCGCCGTCAGCCAGGCGATCCGCGCGCTGGAGCGCCAGACCGGCGTCACCCTGCTGCACCGCTCGACCCGCAAGCTGGCCCTGACCGAGGCCGGCCAGCGCTGCCTGCCGCACTGCCGGCGCATGCTCGATGCGGCCAACGCCGCCGCCGATTCGCTGGCCCAGGCGCGCGATGCGCCCGCGGGCGAGTTGCGCATCGCCGCGCCGGTCGGCTTCGGCGTTCACATCTCGCAGGCGCTGGCGCCGGTGCTGGCGGCCTGGCCGCAGCTGCGCCTGCACTTGCAGCTCGACGACGCCATGATCGACCTGCTGGACGCGCGCATCGACATCGCGCTGCGCGCCGGCCAGCTGCCCGATTCGGACTGGGTCGCGCGTCCGCTCGGCCGCTTCGAGATCATCGTATGCGCCTCGCCAACCTACATCGAGCGAAACGGCATGCCGGAAGACCTGGCCACGCACGAGTGGCTTGCGTCGCCGCGCGAGCCCGATGCGAACGCGCGCATCGTCTGCAACAACCAGCTCACCCTGCAGCAGTTGTGCGAACAGGGCCTGGGCCTGGCGCGCCTCGCCCATGCCGATGCGGCGCCGGCCCTGGCACGCGGGCTTCTTGTCCGGGTGCTGCCCGACGCGCACCTGCCCGCACTGCCGGTGACGGCGCTGACGCCCGGACGCGCCGGCGATCCGGCCAAGACCCGGGTCGCGCTGGACGCCCTGCGCCGCCATTTCGCCACGCTCCCCGGTTGCGCGCCCGGCTAGCGAAGCCGCCGCAAAAGGCGGTATCATCGCTTTTTACCCAACACCGATACCCGGGACATACCATGTCTATCAAGATCAGCAGCCAGTTCGACGCTGGCGCCATCGACGTCGTGAACGCCACCAGCGCCAACGCCATCGACCTGAACATCCGCAAGGATTCGCACGCCGACATCATCCAGTGGTTCTACTTCCGCCTGCAGGGCGCGCAAGGCGAAGCCTGCACCATCCGCTTCCTGAATGCGGGCCAGGCAGCCTATCCGGCCGGCTGGGAAGACTACCAGGCGATGGCCAGCTACGACCGCGTGAACTGGTTCCGCGTGCCGACCTCCTTCGACGGCCAGGTGATGACGATCGAGCACACCCCGGGCATGGACAGCGTCTACTACGCCTATTTCGAACCGTATTCGTGGGAACGCCACCTGGAGCTGCTCGACCGCGCCCAGATGTCGGAGAACGTGCGCATGCTGGACCTCGGCTCCACCGTCGACGGCCGCGACCTGAACATGCTGGTGATCGGCGAACCATCGCCTGAGAAGAAAAAAGTCTGGGTGATCGCACGCCAGCACCCGGGCGAGACGATGGCCGAGTGGTTCGTGGAAGGCATGCTCGACGCCCTGCTCGACCCGGCCCACCCGTTCGGGCGCCAGCTGCTCAAGGAATCGGTGTTCTACGTGGTCCCGAACATGAACCCGGACGGCTCGGTGCGCGGCAACCTGCGCACCAATGCGGCCGGCGCCAACCTGAACCGCGAGTGGATGAATCCGACCATGGAGCGCAGCCCGGAAGTGTTCCTGGTCCTTCAGAAAATGCATGAAACCGGCGTCGACCTCTGCCTCGACGTGCACGGCGACGAAGGCCTGCCCTACGTCTTCGTGGCCGGCAGCGAATCGCTCCCGACCTGGACCGAGGCGCAGGCGGCGCAGCAGAAGCGCTTCATCGAAGACTTCAAGATCGCCAGCCCCGACTTCCAGGACGTGCATGGCTATGGCGCCACGCCCTTCACCGACGAGACCCTCACCATGGGTTCCTCGCACATCACGCACGCCTTCGGCTGCCTGTCGCTGACGCTGGAACTGCCGTTCAAGGACAACGCCAACGACCCCGACGAGCAAGTGGGCTGGGATGGCGCCCGCAGCGCGCGCCTGGGCGGCGCGGTGCTGCAGCCGGTGCTGAACGCGGTCCGCGCGCTGAAGGCATGAGCATCTTTTCCGCATCGGTCTTCGACGCCACCGTCGTGTTCGAAGGCCAGGAACTGTTCAAGGGCCGCGGCGCGGCCCAGAACTGGGCCGAGAAGGTGGCCAGGGAACTGGAAACCGAGGTGACGGTCGAGAAGATCGGCACCGGCTGGGCGCTCGTCGCTTCCGTCGATGGCGAAGCGCGGCGCTGGGGGATCTTCGGCCAGCGCTTGAGCCGGATCGAGCAGGCCGGCTGAGCGGCATCCGCTGTATCGCCATATAGACGCTCTGCCTTGTGCAGAGCGTTTTTTACATGCGCGCAGCATGAATTGGGCTGAGCTCCGTCGTTTTTTCTGGACATGATCTACGGTTGCGGGCGATATTTACCCATCGTCAATTTCTTACGCTGCCATGAAACAATCCACGGATCACCGCACTGGTAACGCCCCCCAGTTCGTCGTCATGCATGGCACGGCAAGCAATGTCGTCGATACCACGGCGCCGGTTCTCGTGTCCCGCCCCCAGAGTGGCCACGATCCGGTCGCCAACCTGGTCTTCGTCTTCAACGAACCGGTCAAGCTCGGTAGCGGTACCCTGACCCTGAACGGCAACAGACAGGTGCTCGCCGTCGATGTCGCCAACAACCCGCGCCTGACCGTGAACGGCAATACGGTGAGCTTCGATCCGCCGGACAACCTGGCCGGCCAGACGATCTATACGGCCGACTTTTCCCTCGGCGCCGTTCTCGACTTGTCAGGCAATCCGGTGGTCGATCCCGTCAACGCGGCCTATGGTGTCGTGGCCTCGTTCATTACCGGCCTGAGCAGCGTGCCCGTCAATGTCACCGGCACCGATCTCGCCGACAGGATCCATGGCAGCGAGCTGGCCGATACGATCTCCGGCGCCGGCGGCAACGACACCATCTACGGCTATGGCGGCGATGACATCATCCATGGCGGCGACGAAATCGCCACCGTCAATCCGAACGGCGACACCATCTACGGCGGCGCAGGCAACGATACCCTCCACGGTAATCGCGGCCGGGATTTCCTGTACGGCGACGAAGGCGACGACAAGCTCTACGGCGATGCCGACCGGGACTCGCTGTCCGGCGGGGCCGGCAACGACCTGCTCGACGGTGGAGATGGCGACGACGCGCTGCGCGACGATGCAGGCGACAACATCCTGCTGGGCGGCGCAGGCAATGACAACCTGTACACCTCCGCCGGTACCACCGGCAGGCAGGAAGGTGGCGATGGCAATGACACGCTCGGCGGATTCGGCGGCGTCCACTACTTCGGCGGCGCCGGCAACGACACCATCAACCTGACCCTGACGGGCAACAACGCGCCCCTGTCGACGGTCGATGGCGGGGCGGACGACGACCGCATCGTCTTCAACTTCGACAACCCCGGAATCGCACGTTTCGACGTGAGGGGCGGCAGCGGGATCGACACCTACGCGATCGCGACCGCTGGGATGGCGCCCGACAGCCAGGCACAGGTACGCATCCTCGACTTCAGCGCCGGCGCCGGCGGCGACCGCATCGACCTGCTGGCGCTGATCGGCCAGGATTATCCCAGCAATCCGTTCCGGGACGGTCTCGTGCGGCTGGCGATCAGCGGCACCGATACGCTGCTGCAGATGCGCGCTGAGGGTGCGCCCGACGGTTACCACACGATGCTGATGCTGATCGGCGTCGCGCCAGGCAGCCTGGTACGCGACAACTTTGTCGGCGCGATCGATTTCACCGGCCGGATCGACGGCCTGGTCCTGGATGGCAGCGACGCTTCCGATGTGCTGATCGGCTCGGCGATGGACGATACCGTACGCGGCCATGCGGGCGCCGACCGGCTGGAGGGTCGTGCGGGAAACGATCTGCTGATCGGCGGCGCCGGTAACGACCTGCTGGAAGGCGGCGCCGGCGTCGACCGCGCCCAGTACAGCGGGATGCGCAGCGATTACACGATGACCCGCAGCCAGACCGGCGTCCAGCTGGTCGACAAGCGCAGCGGGGCGCCGGAAGGCGACGACACCCTCAGGGATGTCGAGCGCCTGATATTCGCCGACGGCCATGTCGCCATCGACATCGACGGCGTCGCCGGCCAGGCCTACCGCATCTACCGCGCCGCCTTCGACCGCGAACCCGACCCGACCGGCATGGGCTTCTACCTCGCCATGATGGACAAGGGCGTGAGCCTGCTCGACGTCGCCGCCAGCTTCGTGGCCTCGCAGGAATTCCAGGCGATGTACGGCAGCGCGCCGAGCAATGCCGAGATCGTCACGCGCCTGTACAAGAACATCCTGCACCGCGAGCCGGAGCCGGGCGGCTACACCTTCTGGCTCGGGATCCTCGACGACAAGAAAGCCACCCTGGCCGAGGTGCTGGAAGCGTTCAGCGAAGGCTTCGAGAACCGCGACGGCACGGCGGAACTGATCGCGAACGGGGTGCCGTTCACGCCCTACGGCTGAGTCACGAGGGGACCGCCGCCGGCGCCGCATGCCGGCGGCATAATTCGCGCCACAAAGGAAAACAGTTGCAATAATTTCTAGACACGGCGCGTGGACTCGGCCATATTTACTGGTCCCCATTACCTGTGCGCCCTATGGAAAATCGTCCAGCTCCGCTCGCCCCGCTCACCCAGATCGTCATGCAGCGCGCGTCGAACGCCGTCGCCGACACCACGGCCCCGGTCCGGCTATCCGGTCCCGGCTATGACCATGACCTCCGGGCAAACCTGGTGCTCACCTTCGACGAGGCGGTCAAGTTCGGCAATGGCACCGTGACCCTGGGCGAGGTCGGCGCCGGCACGGTCTATAGCGCCGACGTGACCGGCAATCCGAACCTGACCGTCTCGGGCAATACCGTCACCCTGGATCTGCCGTTCGAGCTGAAGGCGAAGACCGGCTATACGCTCAGCTTCAGCCCGAACGCGATCACCGACCTGGCCGGCAACGCCCCGTCCACCTGGTTCTACACCGCGCTGTTCAGCACCGGCGTCCATCCGGTGGCGGTCGACCTGAACGGCACCGCGCAGAACGACAAGCTGCATGGCAGCGACTTCGCCGACATCGTGCACGGCGGCAGCGACGGCAACGACGAGTTGTACGGCTACGGTGGCGACGATGTCCTGCACGGCGGCGACGAGCCGCTGCGTTCCAGCTTTTCCAACGACATCCTGCGTGGCGGCGACGGCAACGATACCCTGTACGGCGACGGCGGCAGCGACCAGTTGTACGGTGACGCCGGCGACGACGAGCTGTATGGCGGCGCGGACCGTGACTACCTGAACGGCGGCATGGGCGACGACCTGCTCGAGGGCGGTGACGGCGACGACTCGCTGTACGACGACGGCGGCGACAATCTCCTGCGCGGCGGCGAAGGCAACGACCACATCGTGGCCCTGGCCGGCTCTACCGGCACCCAGGAAGGCGGCGACGGCAACGATACGCTGGTCGGTTACGGCGCCGAGGAATATCTCGGCGGCGCCGGCAACGACAGCATCCGCATCACCCTGGCCGGCGCCAATCCCACCGGCGGCAGCGTGGAGGGCGGCGCCGGCGACGACCGGATCCAACTGTGGTGGGAGCGGCCGATCGATGCCCGCCTCGACGCCAGCGGCGGCAGCGGCAGCGATACCTGGGTGCTGCAGGCGGCCGATCTCGCGCCGGGCGGCAGCGCCACCGTGCGCATCACCGACTTCACGCCGGGCGCGGACGGCGACCGCATCGACCTGCGCCCGCTGCTGCCGGAGCGCTACGACGGCAATCCCTTCGCCAACGGCGCTGTGCGCCTGGTGGCGGACGGCGCCGACACGCTGTTCCAGCTGCGCCCGATCGATGCGGGAGGCAGCTACCACACCCTGCTGCGGCTGGTCGGGGTGGCGCCGGGCAGCCTGACGCGCGAGAACTTCTCCGGCCTGGTCGACCCAGCCGGCTCGTCGCTCGGGCAGACCATCGTCGGTACCGGCGGCGCCGATCTCCTGAACGGCGCTTTCCTTGACGACACGATCCTGGGCGGTGGCAGCCGCGACCGGATCGACGGCAAGGGCGGCGACGACACGCTCGACGGTGGCGATGGCGACGACCGGTTGTGGGGCGACGTCGGCGACGACGTGCTGCTCGGCGGCGCCGGCAACGACGAGCTGAACGAGTCCAACGATCCGACCGGAAACAACCGGCTCGACGGCGGCACCGGCAACGACACCCTGATCGTCGCCTCCAGCGGCGACAATGTCCTCACCGGCGGCGCCGGCGCCGACATCTTCCGCGTCGCGTCGCCCCAGGCGCGTCTGCGGATCACGGACTTCTCGGCGGCCGACGGCGACGTGCTCGACCTGTTCGGCGCCCTGCCCGCCGACATTCGTGAGAATCCCTTCGGTTCGGCCGGCTATCTCGCGGCAGAGCAGTCGGGCAGCGACGTACTGATCCGGCTCGACCGTGACGGCGCCGCCGGCAGCGCCTACGGCTTCGTGACCCTCGCCACGCTGTCCAACGTCGATCTCGGCAGCTTGACCGCGGCCCAGTTCACCGGCCAGTTCGACCCGCGCGGCAGCGCCCTCGGCCAGACCATCACCGGCACCGAAGGCCGGGACACGCTGGTGGGCAGCACGGGTGACGACATCATCCGCGGCTTGGGCGGCAGCGATACCATCCGCGGCGGTAACGGCAACGACCTGATCGAAGGCGGCGACGAAACGCTGTTCGGCCAGGGCGGCGATGAGTTGTATGGCAATGGTGGCAACGACACCATCCGGGGCGGCAAGGGTAACGACACGCTGTCTGGCGACACCGGCGACGACCTGCTCGAAGGCGGCGAGGGAGACGACCGTCTCTACGGAGGGGAGGGCGACGACGACCTGTACGGCGGCGCCGGCAATGACACGCTGAGCGACGGATTCGGTGCCGACATGATGGATGGCGGCGATGGCGACGACAAGATCTACGCCGGCTTGCGCGAACGCGATCCCTTGGCCAATCCCGAGGAAATGCCGCCAAGCGACCTGGCCGCAGGCGCTGCGGTGATCCGTAGCGGCGCCGGCAACGACGAGATCCATGCGGCGCTCAGCGTGGCCAGCATCGATGGCGGCAGCGGCAACGACCGCATCAGCCTGTACCCCTACAATGGCGATGGAACGGGCGCGCTGCGTATCACGGCCGGCGACGGCGACGACGTCATCCGCCTGGAACACGACACCTGGGACGTGCGCCCTGCCCGCCCGGTCGAGGCAAGCGGCGGCGCCGGGCGCGACACCTATGTCTTCACCACCCTGTCGGCCGCGCTGCCGCTGTTGACGATCACCGACTTCCAGGCGGGCGCCAGCGGCGACCTGCTCGATATCTTCTCGGTCTATGCGAATGAATATGTCAGCGCCAATCCCTTCGGCACCGACAAGCTGCTGCAGCTGGTGCAGCGCGGCGCGGATACGGTCCTGCAGCGCAACGGCGCCACGGCCAGTGCGCCGGCCTGGATCGACGTCGCCATCCTGAAGGACACGCTGGCCGACTCACTGACCGGCGACAATTTCACCGACGGCATGCGCCCCGACGGCTCGCTGCAAGGCTTTGACCTGAGCGGGACCGCGGGCGCCGACGAGCTGCACGGTGGACGCCTGAACGACCGCCTGCGCGGCGGCGCCGGCAACGACGTCATCATCGGCGGCAACGGCGACGACATCCTGCAGGGCGAGGATGGTAACGACACCCTGACTGGCGGCATCGGCGACGACCAGCTTGCGGGCGGCGAGGGCAATGACATCCTGGACGGCGGCTCCGGCAGGAACCGGCTCGACGGAGGCGCCGGCGACGACGAATTGCGCAGCTTCGGCAACGGCGACGTGATGCTCGGCGGCGCCGGCAAGGATCTGCTGGTCTCCGATGGCGAAGACACGGTGCTCGACGGCGGCGACGGCGACGACACCCTGCTGGTCAACGGGCGCTCATGGCAACAGGCCTGGGACACCTGGTACACGGTACACGGCGGCGATGGCAACGACCGCATCGAGATCGGCGCAGCCAGGTTCGCGCGCGTCACGGTGACAGCCGACGGCGGCGCCGGCAGCGATACCTATGCCGTCGCCGGCCGCCAGGCGGGCCTCATCCGGATCCTGGATTTCCAGACCGGCGAAGGCGGCGACGTGCTCGACCTGACCGCGCTGTTCAGCGCGAGCTGGCTACCCGGCAATCCGAATCCCTTCGCGCCAGGAGGACTGCTCAAGGTGGTGCAGCGCGGCGCCGACACGGTGCTGCAGCAGCGCGTCACCAGCAATGGCGCGGACAGCTACGAGGACGTGCTGACGCTGGTCGGCGTCGACAAGACGCAGCTGGTCGCCGGGAATATCGCGCTCGGCTTCAATCCGGACGGGACAGCGCAGGGCCGCGCCATGCTGGGCGGCGCGGGCGCCGACAAGCTGGTCGGCGGCTGGCTCGACGACACCATCGATGGCGGCGCGGGGAACGACGTGCTGTGGGGCGGCATCGGGAACGATCGCCTGCTTGGAGGCGAGGGCAATGACACGCTCGACGGCGACACCGTGCTCGCGGCCCCGCAAGGCTTCGCCACGGGCGAGACCGGCGACGACGTCCTCGAGGGCGGCGCCGGCGACGACCTGTTGACCAGCCGCTGGGGCAGCGACGTGCTGCGCGGCGGCGACGGCAACGATACCCTGCGGGTCGAATGGGGCAAGGAAATCGGCGCCGGCACGCGCGTGCGGCTCGAGGGTGGCGCCGGCGACGACCGCTTCGAGGTGGCGTACAGCGTGCCCGAGAATCTCGCCAAACAGCTTGTCGTCGCCACCGGCGGCGCCGGACGCGACACCTTCGTGGCCAGCTTCCAGGTCTACACCGTGACCGACTTCCAGGCCGGCGCCGGCGGCGACCGGATCTCGATCGCCGCGGTGGGCGGACCGCCGTCTCCCGACAAATTCACCCAGGGTTATCTGCGCCTGGTGCAGAGCGGCGCCGACGTCCACCTGGTGGCCGACTCGGACGGCAAGTACGGCGACAATCCTGTCCAGCCCATCATGGTCCTCAAGGACCTGACTGTCGCCAGCATCACTGCGGATAACTTCCTTGAAACCGTCAATCTGTCGTCGGGGCCGGTCACACCGCCGGTGACGCCAACGCCACCAGTCACGCCACCGGTCACCCCGCCAGTCACCCCGCCGGTAACACCACCTCCACCCGTCACCGCCGTCGGCAGCGACGGCAACGACATCCTGACCGGCGGCCGCGGCAACGACACCCTGATCGGCGGCGCCGGCATCGACACCGCACGCTACACAGGCGCCGGCAGCAACTACACGATCACGCGCACCGCGACCGGCTTCCAGGTGGTGGACAAGCGCGGCACGAACGGCGACGGCATCGACCAGCTGAGTGGCGTCGAACGCATCGCCTTCGCCGACCGGCACCTGGCGCTCGACATCGACGGCGTCGCCGGCCAGGCCTTCCGCATCTACCGCGCCGCCTTCGACCGCGAACCCGACCTGGGCGGCATGGGCTTCTACATCGCGATGATGGACAAGGGCGTAAGCCTCTACGACGTCGCCGCCAGCTTCGTGAGTTCGCCGGAATTTACTGGCATGTATGGCGGCGCGCCGAGCAATGCCGACATCGTCACGCGCCTGTACCAGAACATCCTGCACCGCGAGCCGGAACAAGGCGGCTACACCTTCTGGCTCGGCATCCTGGACGATAAAAAGGCCAACCTGGCAGAAGTGCTGGAAGCGTTCAGCGAAGGCTTCGAAAACCGCGACGGCACGGCCGAGCTGATCGCGAACGGCGTGCCGTTCACGCCCTACGGCTGAGGGTAGCGGGCGCGGGTGGTGGCCGCGGCATGGGCCACCATCTGTTCCAGCACGGCCTGGTCGACGTCAGCCAGGCGGCGCAGGTAGAGGCAGGCCTTGCCCATCTTGTGCCGGCCCAGGCGCTCGCGCAGCGCTTGCAGCGGCGCATCGTCGCAGGATAGATACACGCTGATGTCGCCCTTGCGCGCGGCGAAGCCGAGCAGCGGCGCGTCGCCTTCGCGGCCGCTGTCGTAGCGGTAGTGGTAGCTGCTAAAACCCACGATGCCGGCGCCCCACATCGTGGCGGGCGCGCCGGCCAGGCGCTCCATCATGGCGGCCAGGGTCTCGCAATCCTGGCGCCGCACCGGGTCCTCGATGGCGTCCAGGTAGGCCCGGACGCTGGCGTCGCTGGCGACGGTCTTGTTCTGGCTGGCCATGGGGGCGCAGCCGTCAGAGTTCCACGCCCAAGTGCTTGCCGACCCAGGCGTTGGCATCGTCGACCGTGTCGAAATGCAGGGTCGCGATGGCGGTCTTGTCGGGGGCCAGGAAGGTGGTATAGACCTTGCGGCTGTCGTTGCCCGAGCTGAGCAGGTCGGACTGCTGGGACAGCTCGACGGTGGCGACCAGGTCGAGGTTCAACAGCACGGTCTTCTGGCTGTTTTCCTTGTCAATGCGAACAAATTTACTCATGGGTGTTCCTTTCAGCTACCGGCGATGACCATTTTCTCGATCAGGATCGAGCCGGTGGTCTTGTTGCCGCGTTGGAGGACGTCGTTGCCGACGGCCACGATCTGTTGGAACATTTCGCGCATATTGCCCGCGATGGTGATTTCCTCGACCGGATACTGGATCACGCCGTTCTCGACCCAGTAGCCGGAGGCGCCGCGCGAATAGTCGCCGGTGACGTAGTTCACGCCCTGGCCCATCAACTCGGTTACCAGGAGGCCGGTGCCCATCTTGCGCAGCATGCCGGCGAAATCGTCGGCACGTTTGGTCTGGGTCGAGACCATGTCGAGATTATGCGAGCCGCCGGCATTACCCGTGGTCTGCATGCCGAGTTTACGGGCCGAGTACGACGACAGGAAATAACCCTGCAGCACGCCCTTGTCGATGATCTTGCGGCGGGTGGTGCGCACGCCCTCTTCATCGAAAGGCGCCGAGCCGACTGCGCCGACCAGGTGCGGGTCTTCGACGATGTTGATGTGGTCAGGGAAGACTTGCTTGCCGAGCGTATCCAGCAGGAAAGTCGACTTGCGGTACAGCGCACCGCCCGACACCGCCTGGACGAAAGCGCCGAGCAGGCCGGCGGCCAGCGGCGCCTCGAACAGCACCGGGCAGGTGCGGGTGTCGAGCTTGCGCGCGTTCAGGCGCGCTAGCGCGCGCTCGGCGGCGTAGCGGCCGACAAGCTCCGGCTTGGCCAGTTTCTTCGGGTCGCGCGCCGAGGTGTACCAGTCGTCGCGCTGCATCTTGTTGCCGCGGCCGGCGATCGGCGCGACGGAAATCGTGTGGCGCGAGAACGGGTAGCCGCCGATGAAGCCGCGCGAATTGGCGCCGACGAAATGCGACTGCTGCACGTAGACGCTGGAGCCTTCGCTGTTGCTGATGCGCGGGTCGACCTCGAAGGCGGCGTTCTCGCAGCGCTGGGCCAGCGCGACCGCTTCTTCGGTGGAGATCTGCCACGGGTAGCACAGGCGCAGGTCGCGCGGATTCATCTCCAGCAGCTCGGCGTCCGGCAGGCCGGCGCAGTCGTCTTCGGCGGTGAAGCGGGCGATGTTCCAGGCCGCTTCCACGGTGTCCTTCAGCGACTTGGTGGAGAAGTCCGAGGTGTTGGCGTTGCCGCGGCGCTGGCCGGCATACACGGTGACCCCGATGCCCTTGTCCTTGTTTTGCTCGATCGTCTCGATCTTGCCTTTACGCACAGAAACCGACAAGCCGCTGCCTTCGCTGATCTCGACCGATGCGTCGGTGGCGCCCTGCGCTTTCGCGAACGCCAGCACGTCGCGTGCAAGCTGTTTCAGCTGGTCCTGCGTATGGGTAAAAGCGGAGTCGTTCATGTCGTGTTTTTCGTGTCAAGCCCTAAAACAGTTATCATAGCAGCCGTTTACAGTTTTCACTGATCGGCCAAGTGCCAATCGGATCAATTCAAATCATGCCTAATCCAAACCGCGGCTCCGTCGGCTTCCAGTCCAACGAGTTCGATGAAGAATACGAACGCCCTTCCAAGTCGGAAGCCAAGCGCCATTCGAACGAGCTGCAGAAGCTCGGCGAACAGCTGGTCGACGCGCCGCGCGACCGCGTCAAGCGCGTCGAGATGCCGGAAGACGTCAAGGAAGCCATCCTGACCTGCCAGTCCATCAGCAACCACGAAGGCCGCCGCCGCGCGCTGCAATTCGTGGGCAAGAAGATGCGCACCCTGGACGAGGAAGAAGTGGCCGTCATCCAGCGCACCATCGACAGCTGGAAAGGCGCCTCGAAAGCTGAAACCGCCGCCCTGCACGCGCTCGAGCGCCGCCGCGAGAAGCTGCTGGCCGACGACAAGGCCCTGACCGTGCTGCTGGAAGA
>Ga0265798_10003803_pt1 | contig 21229 bp, 15 predicted proteins | sample P3T30metagenome_FD_192430 | JGI IMG/M metagenome (GOLD analysis project Ga0265798, IMG submission 192430) | Plant litter microbial communities from East Loma Ridge, Irvine, California - P3 T30 | ecosystem: Environmental > Terrestrial > Plant litter > Unclassified | place: USA: California... | reverse complement strand
TCGGCAGCACACCGCAGCGCGGACCGTTCTCGCACAGCCGCTCCAGGAACCACAGGCTTTTATCCGAAAGCTGCTCCGGCACGTCGAACAGCACCACCACCTTGTAGGGCAGAGGGGCCGCTGGGTGAGCGGCGTTATAGTCCGACCAGGTGTCCGCCTGGTCGCGGAACCGCTGTTGAATCAGCTCCTCGACCTCGTCCGTTAACTTGCCGAGCGCGGCCTCGATCTCGTCCGCGCGCGTGAGCACACGTTGTTGCGGCACCAGCTGCGTCACTTTGAGCAGCGACAGGAATGGGCGAAGCGATTGCCCCAATTGCAGCGGGTCGACCAAGGTGAGTTCCAGCTGCCCTGGTGGCAAGGCCGACAGCAAGCGGAGCAGCAGCTGATGCGTGCGCTGCTTCTGGGCCGCGTCCTGCGCTGATAACGCGATCGGGCGACCCATTGGAAAAGGCAGCAGACGGGGAACGACACAAGTAAACTGTTCGAACGAGACGCGCTGCGCGCCCAAGGCGATGGCGGCCGGCATGCTCGACGCCATCGCCGGGTGATCGGGTCGGAACGCCACCAAGGGCGGCTGGGCACGTAGCAGGGCGGCGCTGGCGCTCGTCGCGGCGACAGCGATCCGGTCCCAGTCCTTGGCAAACACCGATTGCCAATTCAAGGTTCGTTTCGCGCGATTGGTGTCGACCTGCTTCCTCTCGTCCGCGAGCCGATTCGCGGTCGACCCTTGCGCGCCGCGCAAGGCGTGATCGATTCGATCGGCGGCGGCATCGTATTCGCGCGTGATGCGCAGTAAGCCTTCGCGATAATCCGCGATCGCCTTGTCGATTTGGGCGATCGTCTGCTCGTTGTATTCGGTCACGCTGTTCATCTGTCCCGTCCTTGCTCTTTGCCCTGGAGAGCGCGTGCATCTGCCAGGACCGTGTCGATGCTAAGCGTTTGCCGCTGAAACTCTGCATGGCAGGTCCGCAGCGCATCGACTTCTTTTAGAATCGGGTCGAGCACGTCGGCGGTTAGCGAAGCGCCAAATGCATCGCGCACGCCATCGCGGAAAGTTGAGGCGCACAGCGTTGTCATGCCAAGGACCTCGTCAAACATCGACCTCGTCCTCCTCAACGTCGTCATCGATCGGCAGCTCGAGGACTTGCTCGCTGGCGCTGATGGTCGGGAACAACCCGCGACACAGCTCGCCCGGCAACAAGTAATTCGATTCGAACGCGGGGTCCCTGCTGCGGATTTCGTTCGTCAACGCCTGCCAGGCTTGCTCGGACAAATCGACCGAGGGACAATCGGCGGTCAATGTCAGCAGACGCGCCGTGGCCGCGTCGACGCCGTCCATGTCGCCAATGTCAACGGCCCGGCGCAACACGTCGACCTCGGATTGCACGGCGGCGGCCAGGTCCGGGCCAATGCGTGTCATACGTATTTTCATGGCTGACCCTCCTCGTGGTCGCGAATGAATGCAAGACAGGATTGGTCGATGTCGTTTTTCTTCGGCAGCATGCCAACCATCGGCGAACCCGCCGCCCGCAAGGCGTCGCGCAGAGCTTTTTGTTTTTCCGGCGGAAGGTCGTGGATGTCGCGCGAGCAAAGCGTGCACTGCGCATCGGCCTGCTTATGGCCTTCGGCCTGGAACACCATGTGGTCCAACTGCGCGTACAGGTATTCGGCCTTGCCGCATTTGACCTCGAAGGCCATCGAGCCGCCGACCGGTGCCCCCATGCCCGCGCCGCGGCCCAAGATGACCGGCACACGCAAGTCGCTCACCAGAAGATCGGTTTTCGTATAGCGCCCGTGGTCACCGACGAAGGTCCGGCCTTGGGTCTCGATCCACCCGCCCAGTGGAGCCAATGCATGGCGCGCGATCTGCTCGCCGAACTCGCCGCTGAGGTGGATGCGCGCTTTGCGCGCCACGATGTTACGCTCCGCGTCGCCCTTTGCGGCCGCCCATTGGGTGCGGTATTTGTCCACCTGCGTGCGATAAGCCGGATTGCGTTCGTACAGATATTGCTGCAGCATTTGCCGGTGTTCGGACGATAGGTTCATCCGATCGCGCAGCGTGTCTGGTGTGATCGGCGCACCGTGCGAGGTGGGGTCCCATTTCAGCCACGCGTGGAACTGCGCGGCAGGCGGCGTGGTTTCAAGATAAGCGTTCAAAGCCTGTTGCGCAGCCTGCACGCGCGCGGCGCCGAGCTCGATGGACTGATCGACGGTCGCGAGCCGCACGTTGCACTCCAGTTGCACCTGCTCGACAAGCTGCTCGGCCATCGCTTGCGCCTGTTTCACGAGGTCTGCGCGCTGTTCCATCGATTGGCGATGTGCGGTGGCGCGCTCGAATTCGGCCTTCGTTTGTGCCAAAGCGGAGCGGGCCCGCTCGACGGTGGCTTGCGCGTGCGCGACCGCCGCATGGTCGTTGGTGCAGTCCGGGGCGGCCTCGTCCTCGGCGACAGGGTAAGCCAGACAGGCCGACAACGCCGATTCGGCGCCATCGAGCGCGTGTTCACAAGCGCCCAATGTTTGCTCGGCGTCCTCGACGGCCTGCTGCGCAGCTTGCTCTTGCTGGAGCGCTTGTTCCAGCATGGTCTCGCTGCGCGACGTTTCGTCGCGGGCCTCCTGGCAGGTCAGCGCGGCGCCGGCTACTTGCGCATGACAGGCGACTTCGAGCGACGCGCGCACCGAATACAGCCCGCGCAGCAGGTCTTCCAAATTCTCTACTTGTCCAATCGAGACTTGCGCCATAGCGGCTCTAGCCCCCTAGCTTTGCAAGTAATCGCGCAGACGCGCTGCGAGCGCGGCCAGATACGGCACCTGCTCAGAGGCGTTCGTATTGAATTGCTGCAGCTGCTGCAGAAGCGCGTTGTAGTCGTCCTCGAACCTAGCCCGTTTCTCGTCCTGCCAAGTGTCACCGAGCGCGACGAATGCGCCATTCAGATTGCCCACGGCGCCGTCAAGTGAATCGACGAAGCGCTGCAAGGCATACGCGAATCGCTCCAGCTCCTCGGGATCTCCAACGGCCTGTGCCATTACCAGTACCCTCCATCCGCCGCGGTCGGCGGCGCGGATTTGGTCGGCTGGCGCGCTTCGATCGTGGCGGGCTGGACATCGATGGCGGCAGGGGCCGGCACGACGTTCGGGGTTTGCGACTTGGTGCGCGTGGTAACCGACATGGTGATGTACCGGAACGCTTGGCGCAGTTGCTTCGCGTTTTCCGCATACAGAAGCGGATGCGGGGAATCGCCCAGAAATTTACGCAGTACCCCCTCGTCGGCGTCGGCGCCGATCGCCATCGCCATACGGTCGCATTTCGCGGAACGACCCTCGCCGATGAACGCGTGCAGCGGCGTTTCCCAGCTATCGTTCGGTTCGCCGTCGGAAACCAGCACTACCACTGGACGGTAGGCGCGCGATGGCACCGTGTCCTTGTCTTCGATCATCGCCTTGGCCATTTGCAGCGCCGTCCCCATCGGGGTCATGCCACTGGCGGACAGATCCTGCCACTGGATCGTACTGGCACTGGTCAAGGCTTGGTGCAGCAGCACCTGGTCACCGAAGGTGATGATCGCCACATGGATGTCGATCTCACTGGTCTCCGTGTCGCTGAAATCGGCGAGCATATCGCGGACCGCGGCATTCATATTTTGGATTTTTTGTCCGCCCATGCTGCCGCTGACGTCCAACAACAGAACGACCGGCAGCGGTTTGGCTTTCGGGGCCGTGAATTTCGACGGATCGAACGCGATATTGCTCATAGAAGGCATCCTTGGAAATGGAAGAAATGCGTGCCTTTTCCGGTGTGGCGAAGGGCGGCGCAGGGTCGTGGGTGGCGGTTCGAAATGTCATGACGGCGGCATAGTCGCGTACGCGATAAAGGCAGCCGTTGCCGAGGCGGGACGTCGTGAATTCTTCTCGAAGAGGCCAGACCGAAAACAATTCCCGTCGCGGCAGTCGCGGCGTGTAAATACGCGGAAGGCCGTTCTGGGAACCCGAAAGTTGATGCCAAGAACTCTAGCATAGATCGTCGCGATTGCGAACGGGCAATAGCTTGCTGTTGTAAAAAAAACCACGTGCCCAAAAAGTCCCGTTTTTATTGTCGAACGGGAGACGAATGACGCGTGTAGGGTTAACCGGTGCCTGGACAGAGCGCATCGGTCTGAATACGAGCCGCAGACGACACACGGTGTCGCTTACGGACGCGCAGCACATCGGTCAAACAAGCAAACGCAGCAGCACGGATCGCATCGCAATGCGGCTTACGGTCGGTCACTCACGCCAGACAGCCTCGCTGCCGGCGGCATCGTCGGCTGTGCTCACAGCCAGGAGTACCGGGCGGACGCCTGCAAGGCGCAGAGCGCCGATCTCCGCACAGCAGGCTGCGTTCTGCTGTTATTATTTTGCAACTTCCTTTTTCACACCACGTGTCATGTTCGTCACCTCAAAAAATTATCGGCACGAGCTATCGGCACTTATCGACAGCAGCGAGCGCGTGGATGTCGCGGTCGCGTTTTGGGGGGAGGGAAGCGATGCGCTCCTCGCGCTCCCCGGGAACAAGCCGGTGAGGGTCGTCTGCAACCTGTCAAGTGGCGGTACCAACCCCGAACCCATTGCCCAACTGCTGAGGCAAGGCGTAAACGTCAGACAACTGGACGACCTGCACGCCAAGGTGGTGCTCGGTACGGATGCCGCCTTGGTCGGCTCCGCCAACTTCTCGACCAATGGTTTGCAATTGGAAGGGCCGGAAGTGGCGGGTTGGTCGGAGGCGGGTCTGATGACGACTACCGGCGCCGATCTTCGTGAGATTGCCCAGTGGTTCGACGCAGAATGGGCGCGGGCCTGTCCGATCGAGGTGCACGACCTCAAGCGAGCGCTCGCTGCCTGGAAACGCCGACGTGCCGCACGTCCCACGGTCAAGCAAGTCAAATCGCTCGCCGATTTCGCGCCGGCGGACGTCAAGGACCGCGATCTCTACATCGCCATCTGGAGCGAACAGCCGTCGCCAGGCGCGGACGCCGCCTATCAGGCAGTCGTCTCAGAAGCCAAGGAAAGAGAACTGCTGGCGCCGTCTATCTTGGAAAGGCTGAGCTTTTACGAAGCATGGCCCAATCTGCCAAAAGACGGCATTCTCATCAGCTTTGCACGGCATGCGAAGGGCAAATACCGTTGTGATGGCGTGTGGCGCAGGTTCGCACAACTCGATGTCGCAGAAAACAAAAAGCACGGTGGTCTGCAAATCGTGGCTGAGCACGACGACGTGCTAGGACTGCGGGTTTCGAATAAACAGCATAGAGATTTCGAAAAAGTCCTGAAGCCGATCCTGGACGAGTTGTGGATGGACTTCGACGGCCCGAACGAGGGCGCGCTGGTCCCGCTCGATCGAGCGTTGGCGAAACTGACCGCTGTCGGCACCGAACCTTGAACCCTCGGCAAGGCAATTGCGATGACTTTTGCTGATCAAGTATTTCTCGTGCTGGGGCAGGCGCTCAGCAGTACGCACTTGCGCTACGCGCCGGACCGCTCTACCGGGCACGTCACGTCGGCACAAACGATCTCGGGCGAACCGCTTTCATTGTTTGAGTATTTGACCATGCACCCCCGACCGGAAATCCGGGCCCAAGACGCGCTGCTGCCCTACCTGGTCGCGGCCGGGTTCCACGTCACCCGCGAGTGCGGCATGCGCGTGAACGGAAAACAGCGCGTTTTCGATTTCGTGGTACGCCCGGGGGGCACCGGCGATGACGCTGGGGGTCCTGGGGCTGACGACTTCGTCGTCGTCGAGCTTAAACATCTGGGCGCGCACCAGACCGGCGGGTTCAAAGCGCTGCTGGGACCGGTCTTGAACAAGGCGGAAAAAGCGCTATCGACACTGCACAGCGACTTTTATAAGGATCGCCCTTCGGTGCCGCTGATCCAGGTCGGCCTGTTCACGGCCGTCGACAGCTGGGGCACGGTCGCAGCCTCTGTTCACTGGACGGCGGTAGGCAGCCCCTTCGTGCAGCGGTACGTGAAGGGCAAAAAACTCGTGCCCAACTATCTGGCGCAAGCAAATTTGACGCTCAGCGCGTGGGAGCTCAACGGCCGCTACACACGACCTGCCAGCTGGCCAGCAAGCATCCACTTCAACGTCGGCCCGGCGGTGTCATATCAGACGCCCACCGGCGTGCAGGTGTCTGGACACGTGCACTACTTCCTGGGCATGACGCACTAGGATGCCGCCGTGTCTGTTTGGTGACGCTTGGCAGGGAAGTGATTGGGAGTACCGAACAAGCCTATCAGCATGCAACCAGCCGATGAGAGCCGGCGAGAAAATCTGGAGGTGTCGGCCGCCGCTCATGACGTTGTGCAGTCCAAACGATGAAGTCGCGTCACGGAGGACGCAAGTAGCTGTAGTTCGCTGCCGAGCGTTCGAGCGGTATTGGCCTCGAACGTTATAGACGCGCAGCGCATGGAACCCTCCGGCACCAACAGAACTTGGTCGAGTTGGCGCTTACCACTTTTCATCAGCCGAACCGCTCCTTCGTGTACGGTACACGAAGGCAGACTCGCTGTCCGTCTCAACGATAAAGCCGATGTAAGGCGTGCTCACTCCATCTAGCTCAGCCCTTCGCGTGCCCGTACATGCTGACCGAGCGGTCGACCCGCGGCACACGCGTCCCCGACGCGCTCAAGCCCATTCTCACGAATTGCCGCGCTGGCGTGTTCGAATAGCTCACGTGGATGGGCCGGTCCCTACCGTAGAAGTAGAGCCGGTCGAACGGGGTGTTGGCGGCGACCCAGAGCGCCACTTCTTCCATGTCCTCGTCGGTGACAAGGAAGTCGCAGGCCGCGCCCAAGCGTTCGCAAATCGGTTGCTTACGTCGATTTAGTTCGTGTCCCGCATGCTGATCCAAGTTCGGGGCGATCCGCCAGGGAATCGCCCGCGCCAGCTCGGGCGAGCAAAAACCAAAGCTGAGTTCGATCATGCCGAAATAGTCGATGACGGGGTCTAAGACATTGGCGGCGAGCTCGTACAAGGCCGTGTAGGTGTCGGGCTGGCGCGGTAAGTTCGGCAAACCTGTGCGCTGTTGCGTCTCCCCGCACGCGATGAAGTGGCGATAGGTCAGATAGCGCCCACACGGTGCCTCCAGCGCCGGCGCGGTGCGGCTACGCACGAGGCGAAAACCGTCGATCTCCCAACGCCCTGCCTCGAGGCGGGAGAAATAGTCGGCTGCGCTCGGCTCATCGGCCCCAATTGGCAACAAGCCCCATCGCTCGCACTCGGCCTCGAACTCGACTTGTTCCGGATAATGGGCGCACTCTTCATTCATAAAATGGGACTTCGCATACAAGAGTGGGGAAGGGTACGCGGCACTCCCGTAATCGAACAGGTCAAGGTCGAGCTCCCTGAGCTTGACTTTCACGCGCCGACGCAGCCGCGGCACCGGGCTGGTATCGAAATCCTCGTATTGGAGCAGCGTCACCTTGCCCGAGCGGACATGGATTTTGACGAGGTCGAAATCCGCGATATCGCCGACTAGGATCGTCGCGCATGCGATATACGTACGTAGCAAAGCAGGAAGCTTCGGCATGAGCTGCGTATGGAGTTGCAGCGAATGGCTGTCCTCGAACCAGCCGAGACCGCGCGCGCTCGCCTCGACGCTCGCCGCGTGCAATCGCTCGGGTTGACCCAGCTCGCGCAAGACACTCTTGGCGGCATCCTGCAGGGACTGATAGTCGCCGAAATGATGCCGAATGTCGCGCTGCAGGCCGACGTCGAGATCCCGGTACGGCTGGCGCTTGCCGAATTGTTGGAGTGCCGCGAAGACGAGCAGGTCTTGGTTTTTTTGGCGTGCAGCACGTTCGCGTGGCGCGTCCTCGAACGCGCTCGTCGCAAGTCGACACAGTTTGGACCATGCACCACCGCCGAGCTGTTCGACCAATTCGGGAGCGAGCTCGTCCGGACTTGGCGGCCGGCCAAGCTCGACATGGGCCAACCACAGCGCATGCAGTTGAGACTGATGAGCTGTGATAAACGTCGCTTCGCGACTCGGTTTGGGTTCACGCGCGCGAGGTGGCGTCGGCGGTCGCGCCACCCGCGCCATGCGCAGCCAGGTGCCTTGCATGGCGTTGAGCGCGCGCGTGCCGTAGCGGTGCTGTAGGAAGCGTTGCTCCAAACCCTTGTCTTTGAAAACGAAAAACACGCCAGGGCCCACGGCGATGGCGACTTCGTCCAGCACATGCTCGATAAAATCGCGTAACTGCGCTTGCGTAAAATATTTCTGAAAGGTGTTACGCGACGTTAGGTAACCATCGGCATGCACGCGTCCATCCGGTGGCTGGTTACTCGCCAACATGGCCGCAATGGCTAAAACGCCGCTAGTGCAGTCGTAAGCGCCGCGCAAGGCTTCTATGCGCTCGCCGAGGTCCTCAATAACGTTGATGACAAAACCCAGATTGACGGTATCGGCGTGACGCAAGACAGCGTCGGCGCGAAAATGCGGGTCCCATCCATTCGCATCGATACCGTTCGCGCACAAGGTACGCAGGTCGTCGCCTTTGCCACAACCATAGTCGAAGAACGAGCGCTCCGGGACAATGAAGCCGTGGCGCCACAAGGCTTGCACTGGCGCCGACAGGTTCGTACGCGACAAGGCGGTCAAATGACGCTGTATCGGTCCGGCAGGCATCGTTACAGAGGTCGTGTTCGCATTGAGCTCGACATTGGCCACAGGAATGAACGCGTCGCCTTGCAAGGCGTAACCTTGCGAGGCGATCAGTGTCAGCCACTGTTCGCGAAAGCCGATCCGGCTCGGATCGTTGAATAAGCCGAGCGTTTCCGCAGTGTGCGTCAACGCTGCGAATGCCGGGATCCGTGAGTCGTCTGCCGGTAACAACAATTCCTTGCGATGCAGGATCGGTGGATTACGCGAGTCGATATAATCGCGAAAGACTACGGTGCCGGTGACGAGATTGATGCGCCAGCTCTTGCTTAAGGTCGGAAACGCGGCGGCGTCGAAGTCCGCATAGGCGAGCAAGGATAACTGTTCGCCGAGCACATGCATTTTGACGACATTAAAATGCTCGCCGGGCGTGACCCGGGCGAGCCTGGCCGCTTGCTCGACCCGTGTACGCAGCGCATCCGGCCAACGGGCAAGCAGGGCGAGGTGGCCGTACAGATGGTCCGCGACGCGCTTTCCGATTGCCCCCTGCAGCAGCTCTGGCATGACTTTCCCTACCGGCACCGAGCCGGAATCGACGCGACGGTAAGTACGCGCTAGTGGATGGAAGCGTCGATTCTAGCCGAACGTCGAGGAGGCATCGGCAAAGCGCAATAGGTGCACCCGCGTGCCGGCGCCGCCACTACATCATGCGGCGTAAGGCCGCGCACACTTGCGGCCAGTCGACGGCAGGGGTCAAATGACACCACGACAGACGCAGCGCACTCTCGATACGGTCCTGGTCGAGCGCCATCGCCACCAATACATGGCTGGGATCGTAACTCGTCGACGTGCACGCCGATCCGTTCGACAGCGCAAGTATGCCCTTGAGCGCGACCATCGCCGCTTCCGAATTTAAGCCTGACAAAGACACATTCAAAACATGGGGCAGACAATGTTCTTGGTCGCCGTTGGCTTGGCCGCCCAGTTTCGCCATCGCGGTGAGCACCCCGTCGCGGAAGCGAAGACAGGCTGCCTGCCGCTGTGCGTGATCACGCAAGGACAACTGTGCGGCCGTCCCGAGCCCGGCGATCAAGTGCACGGGCTGGGTGCCAGGGCGCAAACCGCGCTCCTGACCGCCGCCCAGCATCAGAGGTGACAATGGCACTCGTTTGCCGTGACGTCGGCGGCTAATCAAGGCGCCAATGCCCTTTGGTCCGAATATCTTGTGGGCCGAGACGCTGATCAGGTCGATGCGCGGGTTTTGTAGGGGAGCGATCAGCTTGCCGAAGGTCTGGGCCGCGTCGACGTGCAAATACACGGTCTCCGGCAGCCCGGCAGCAATCGTCTCGATCGGTTGCACGATGCCCGTTTCGTTATTCGCGTGCATCACGCTCACCAATAAGGTGTCGGGGCGCATAGCGGCCAGTACCGCCTGGCTGTCGACCCTTCCCGATTGGTCGGGATGAATCAGGCTGACTTCGAAGCCCTGCGCGGCTAACCGTTCTAGTGGTTCGAGCACGGCCTTGTGTTCGATCGCCGTCGAGACGATATGACGCCGCGCGAAGCCATTAGCGCCCTCGGCACCAGCAGTCAAGCCTAGCAAGGCAATGTTATTGCTTTCCGTAGCGCCACTCGTGAACACAACTTCGTCGGGCTGAGCGGCAACTACGGCGGCGACTTGTTCGCGCGCACGCTCGACCGCTTGCTTGGCTCGAGCTCCGAACTCATGCGTGCGGCTACCGGCGTTGCCGTACTCGTCCGCCAAGTAGCGCAGTATCACTTCCAGGACTTCAAGTTCGACAGGAGTAGTGGCGTTGCAATCGAGGTAAGCGGCCATGGTTTGCGTTTTAAAGAAGGATGTTTGTGTTATAATACCACAAACACACACCTATCTATCATGAACGGCGCCTTCGAATACGTTTTTCCGTCCATCAAAGGGGTGCAATCTGGCCGCGAATATTTCGTGTCCATGTGCCCCTTGCGTTTAATTCCCAAGATTTTCCTCTTTGACGACGACGAACTCAACCCTGAATTGCGTGCGCAGCGCACGCTCAACAAAGGGCGCGTACCGGAGATCGCCGAGTACATTTTGGGGAACCTGCAAAGCTATACGTTCTCGGCCATTACCGCGTCGATCGATGGCGACGTGCGTTTCGTTCCCGCGACCGGCACCACCCATGGCAGCCTGCTCGGGACCTTGCACGTCAACATGCAATCGCGCTTCATCATCAACGACGGACAACACCGCCGCGCAGCGATCGAGATGGCCTTGAAATCCGAGCCTAGGCTCGGCGACGAGACGATTGCCGTCGTGTTTTTCGTTGACCGTGGTCTCGAACGCTGTCAGCAAATGTTCGCGGATCTTAATCGCTATGCAATCCGGCCCAGCCGCTCGCTGGGCTTGTTGTACGACCACCGCGACCAGCGCTCGCAGCTCACCAAGCTGATCGTGTTGAAATCGAAATTCTTCTGCGACATGGTCGAGATGGAGAGGAACACTTTGTCGGAGCGCTCGCGCAAACTATTTACCTTGAGCGCCATCTACTCGGCGAACTCGGCATTGTTGGACGGTATGGACACTTCTAGCATGGACGAGATCGCCCAGCTGTGCGCTGATTATTGGGATACGGTCAGCAGCCATATTCCCGAGTGGCAACGGGTTAAGGAATCGCGCCTGAGCGCGGGCGACGTCCGGCGCGATTTCATTCACTCGCACTCGGTCGCTTTGCAAGCCATCGGCGCAGTCGGAAATCACGTATTACGTCAACCGAAGGCGGCCTGGAACAATACGCTCAGTCCGTTGAGCAAATTGGATTGGTCGCGATCGAATGCACGCACCTGGGAGGGGCGTGCGATGGTGGGGGGGACGATCTCGAAAGCCTCGAACAACGTAGCCCTCACCATCAATCAACTCAAGAAACATCTGCAAATTCCTTTGGGGCCGGACGAACAACGCACCGAGGACGCCTTCCTTCGAGGTCAGCATGGAAAGTAACAAACCCGTATCTACGTCGGCCTTCGCCGACCTTGGCTTCAAAACGACCGTCGCCGCGCGCATGGAGATCGTCAAAAACCTTTATCTCGAGGATACCATCCCTTGGGTGATTGGCTACAGCGGTGGTAAGGACTCGACGGCGACTCTGCAGCTTGTATGGAAAGCCTTGCGTCAACTCGCGCCCGAACAACTGCACAAGGACGTGCACGTCATTAGTACCGATACCCTGGTCGAAAACCCAATTGTCTCCCAATGGGTTGGACACTCGCTGGAAGTGATGAGCAAGGCAGCCCAGGAACAAGGCTTACCGATCAAACCGCACCGCTTGACTCCTGAAGTCAAGGATCGGTTCTGGGTCAACTTGATCGGTAAAGGTTATCCGACGCCGCGCCCGCGCTTCCGCTGGTGCACTAGCCGCCTCAAAATCAGCCCTTCTAACAATTTCATTAAGAAGCTTGAACAGCAAAATGGCGAAGCCATTGTCGTGCTGGGCACCCGAAAGTCTGAAAGTACCTCGCGCGCAGCCTCGATGAAACGCCATGAGGGGAGTACCCGCGAATGGCTCAACCGCAACGGGCAGCTCGATCGCAGCTGGGTATTCACGCCGGTAGAGGATTGGACAAACGACGACGTCTGGATCTACCTGATGCAGGAAAAGAACCCGTGGGGTTTTGACAATAGCGCTTTGATGGGCATGTACCAGGGCGCAACCACCGACGGCGAGTGTCCGCTCGTCGTCGATTCGACGACGCCGAGCTGCGGTGACAGCCGTTTCGGCTGTTACGTCTGTACTATGGTCTCGCAATACAAATCGATGAGCGCGATGATCCGCAACGATGGCGAGAAGGAATGGATGTCGCCCCTTCTAAAGCTCCGTAACGAAAAGCTTCTGACCACCAATGATCGCCACCTGCGCGAATTTCGACGCATGGATGGCCGCCTGACCCTTATGGAGGTGAGCAGGGAAGGGCCGGACGTCAAGCGCGCGCCGAACGGGAAGCTGTATCAACTGGTGCACGGACCCTACAAGCAAAGCTATCGCGAAGAGCTGCTGCGCGGCCTGTTGGAAGCGCAAAAAGAGGTGTACGCGAAGGCGCCGGAAAACATCAAGTTCGACCTATTTACGATCGAGGACTTGCAGGAGATCCGCCGTATCTGGCTGTTTGAAAAGCATGAAATCGAAGACAGCGTACCGCGCATTTACGAAGAGGTGATGGGGAAGCTGTATCCGGGAGTTCCCCTCGATGAAAACCAGGTATTCGATGCAGGCGACATCGAAGTACTTCGCGAGATCACCAAGTCAGAAGAGGACCCGGAGCAGCTGCACTTCCACTTGGTGCGTCAGTTGCTGGCTGTCGAGGGCAAATACCAGCACGCAGCCCGGCGTGCTGGGCTGTTCGATGAGCTGAACGCCGTGCTGGAAAACCACGCGTTCAAAGACGAAAACGAAGCCCTGGACTTTGCCGTCCTGCGTTCCGACGCCGTTGAAGAAGCTAAAAAAGAAATGGAATACGAGTTCGTCCAAAGGGTGATTTCGATCACCCGGGTCGATGCCGCCGATACCGATATGGATACCGACGCTGACGCCGACGCCGAACTCCCTGAGGAACACTAAGCATGATATTTCAAGAATTCGTCCTGCATAATTTTGGTATCTACAAGGGACGTCACACGGTCGACCTGAACACGGGTTCGGGGCGACCAATCATCTTGTTTGGAGCTCTCAACGGCTCCGGCAAGACCACCTTCCTCGACGGCTTACAGCTGGTCCTGTATGGCAAGCACGCGCGTTGTAGCGGGCGTGGCAATATGGCCTATCCGGACTTTCTGCGTAGTACCATTAACCGCCATGTCCCGCCCCAAGAGGGCGCTGGGCTTGAGCTCAAGTTCATCCATCACCGTGAAGGGAGGTGGCAAACCATCCACGTCAAGCGCACTTGGAATGGACGTCACGACGCCACCACGCGCGAGCGCCTTGAAGTCAGGCGCGACGGTGACGTCGATGCGGTCTTGTCTGAACGGTGGAGCGAATTCGTTGAAGATTTCATTCCTTCGCAGATATCCGAACTGTTTTTCTTCGATGGTGAAAAAATCGAAGCCTTGGCAGAAGAGCAGTCGGCCGCCGCCATCATCCGTACCGGCATTCACGCACTGCTGGGCTTGGACGTCGTCGATCGGCTGGCCGAGGACATTAAAATCATTCAACGCCGCCGACGCGTCGACGAACTTCCTCCAGAGGACCAAGCCCAGGTTAAGGCCAAGGAAGATGCAGTAAAAGCTTTGCGTGCGCAAGCAACGGCGTATGAAACGAAAATCGAAGCGCAAGAAGCCGAACTCAAGGAGCGAGTACGTGCTCTACAGAGCTTGGAGGACGAGTATCGGCAACAAGGCGGCGAACTGGCCGAGCGAGCAGGCGCCATTGAAACTCAGCTGCAAGCGGCCGAAGACCAGAAAGAACAGCACGATGCCTACTTGCGCGATAAGCTCGCCGCTGGTCAGCTGCCGTTGTTGTTGGTTGAGAAGTTGCTGAATAAAGCCCGTATCCAACTGACCGCGGAAGGGAACGCACACCTGGCCAGCGCGATGCTATTGGAGATTCAATCGCGCGACGCCAAAGTGCTTGACATGCTCGCGCAGGGCGCGGTGAGCGATACGGTGCGGCAGGCCATCGCCCAGCAATTGGAAAGCGATCGTCAGGCGCGTGCCAAAGCCGCGCAAACCCTGGCCTACCTGCACATGGATGCCGACGCACTTGCACCCTATACGGCTGAGCAATTCGCGACCATCCGCAGCGATCTGAAGGATGCCCTGAATCGTGAGCAGCTCCTAGCTGAACGGGTCAATGACTTAAAGCGTACCAAGGATGCTTTGCCGAACCCCGAGCTGTTGGCACCAGTACGCGAGCGCTTAGAAGCGCAGCGGCGCCAGAATGAGCAAGCAGTTGGTGCGCTAGAGCAACTGGAGCAACAGCATGCGGACTACGTCAAAGAAGGCGAGCAAGCAGAGCGTGAGCGTCAAACTTTCATGCTTGAACTGGCAGACCAAGATGCGAAAAATAAGACCAATAAGCGCGTGACCGAACACGCCAAGCAGGTACTGGAGACTCTGCACGCCTACCGCGCCGCGGTCTTGCAACGCAACGTCCAGCGCTTGTCCCAATTGATTTTCGAAAGCTTTCAAAGCATCACACGCAAACTAAAGATGTTCGAGCGAATCGAAATCTCGCCAGACGACTACCGTCTGTCGCTGTTCGACCATGGCGGTAACCGGATCCCCAGCCACCAGCTTTCCGCCGGCGAGCGCCAACTGCTAGCGGTCTCGATTTTGTGGGGACTGAGCCGCGCCTCAGGCCGCTCGCTACCCGCCATCATCGACACCCCGTTGGGACGACTGGACGGTCATCATCGCAACAAGCTGGTCAAAAACTACTTCCCGAAGGCGAGCCATCAGGTCATCCTGCTGTCGACCGACCAGGAAATCGACGAGGACTTGTACGGCAAGATTCAAAAGGTGACCTCGCAGGAATACCTGATTGAGTACAACCAGGAACACCAGAGCTCCGAGATCCGCAAAGGGTATTTTATGTTTGACGAGGCATACCTATGATCATCGACGCCGTTCGCGTCTCCGAAAAAGCGAAGCACCAGCTGTTGACGCTCAAGCGCCGTACCGGCATCCAGCAATGGAACGTTTTGTGTCGCTGGGCGCTGCTGGCCTCGCTGGCCGAGCGCACGATTCCTCCGCACGAAGAGATCGTGACCGACAGCAACGTCGAGATGAGCTGGAAAACTTTCGCTGGCGTCCTCGACAACGCGATCACCGCTGTGGTCCGTCAACGCGCTTACGAGGACAAAGTCTCTGACGACCAGCTGCCGCAATTCTTCAAGATTCACCTACACCGAGGAATCGCATACCTGCTCAACGGCGCAGAAAACCTGCGTGGTCTAATCGAAATGGCCAGTCACCGAGAATAGGTAGATTGGAATGGAGAGACTCTCTCTGCCAGAAATATTGAAAAGCTCCTGCAAAGGGGCTTTTCAATTTTCACTACCTCATTTCTACTCTGTGCCCCTGAAAGCAGCGGTAATCAGTTTGGTACGCGCGCGCGAGCAAGCAGGGATGCATGCCTATGATCCACGAAGGGAAGCACAATGGCGTGTCAATAGCATGACGTTAATATCCAACAAGTGAGAATGTGTGAGTTTGCCAATGGAAATGAGCCGTTATACTGTGCAAACTTCCTGGCTTACCTCATGTATGCACACACCGCTCGCCACGCTCCTGGTTGCCCGCACTGCACACTGTGTATCGTCGCCGGCGTAACCCATCAACTGGCGAGGCACGCTGCGCAAGGCCTCCCGCTCGCGCGGGATGTGCAGCAACCGCCCTGCAAACAGTGCGTGTATGTGCAGGAGGCACGCGTCGTCCCACGGCTGCAGGTGCCGGCATGGCACTTCCACTCAAGCTCAGCAACTGACAGGCTATGACCCCTATTACGTTTCGGGACGCGCTTTCCGTCCTTTCCAAGTCGTCGCCATTCTCGGTCAAGACCATGTCGACCCGTGCGCCAGACGGTTTTGACGCGCTCAAGAATTGGCTCTACATCCAACAAGACATCGAAAAGGATTTGCGGACCTGTTTGGCGCAAGCCCAGCCCGGCGACATGCTGTTTTTATGCGGCAGTAGCGGCGACGGTAAATCCGAGATCCTGACCCGCGCCTATCACGAATTCGACAATAAAGTCACTTTCCATCTAGATGCCACCCATAGCTTCCAGCCGAACCAATCGGCGATCCAAGCTTTGGATCAGGTATTCCGTACTGCGCTGCTGGAGCGACAAGTTCTGGTGGTCGGCATCAATATCGGCATGATCGGAAATTATGTGCAGGAAGGGCACGCTGACTTGCTGCCGGTGTGCGAAGCGATGCGCGCTTTCCTGGAGAACGCTAAGTCGGGAGCTCCGTACCACTTCTTCAACTTCGAGGACTATCCGAAATTCCGAATGGAAGACGGGGCGCCGGTAGCGCCCTTCGCCAAGAACATCATGCGGCGCTTGACCGCGTCCAGCGCCGACAACCCGTTTTATGCGGCATTCAGCCAGGCGGACGTGCGCCACGCCGAACCGCGGCTGTACGCGAATTTCCGCCTGCTGATGCTTGATGGCGTGCAGGACGCCATCATCGCCAACATCGCCAAGGCCCGATTGGCCAAAGACCAGTTCGTGACAGCGCGCGGCTTGCTCGACTTGTTGCACCATGTGCTGACCGGGTCGGGCTATCTGTTCGATAATCTGTTCAGTGGAGGCGACAACGAGCTGGCAGCGCGAGTCGCCGCCTTCGATCCAGCTTTACTGCGTACCCGCGAACTCGACCAACTTGTCCTGCGCTATGAACTTGGGCTGCCGGAACCGGAGCGCGACGCGTTTCTTGCCGAGCTGGCGACCTGGAACATCCGCTTCGATAGCGAGCAACCGCAGGCCACGTCGCTGGTCCGCTTGCTGTATGTGTTGCAGCGTGAGGCCGTCGGTAATAACTATCACCATCGCTTCGTCGACGAGTTCGCCGACCAGGCGATGCGCGACTATGCCGCAGTTTGGGAAATGCATGCGGCTTTCGACGGTAGTCCAGACGCCAGAACCGCTCTTCGCAAGTTCTATACCACGGTCCTCACGGCTGGCATTTTCCGTTACGCGAACCGCAACGCGCCAGAACTCGGTAAAGGTGAAGTGCTACTCGGTGAGTTCGAGGGAGTTAAAATCGCTGGCTTGGTCGACCTCATGCCGGATTTCCTGGCGCTGCAAGCGTTGGCCGGGACAACTTCAATCGCGCACTTTAACGTCGCGCTCAGGGTGGGCGGCGAGCCGCTCACGCCGATGCCTTTCAACATCAACCTGTTCGCTCTGCTGCTACGACTGAATCAGGGTTACCGTCCCAACAAATACGACAAGAACAGCATCGTCCTACTCGATGAGCTGGTCGAACAAATCAAGGCTCTGGTCAAGCGCGGTAATCGCTTAAAACTGTATCGGCAACGACAACACATCTCATTGAGACTCGAAGACGGCATGATCGATACCGTTGGAGACATGTAATGTACCCAATCACGCACAACCTTCAGGTATCGGACAAAAATAAGTCGCCAAACTACTTGCCTGTCAGACAAAAAGGCAATGAATTTTCATGGGCATCGGTGACCGGCCTGGTCCTGAGCAACGTGTTGCGGCAAGGCTTGCCGGACTACAGCATCGACGCGTTCCGTGAAGACTGCCGCCGCGAATTCGAAACGATGTTGAGCGAACCCGAAGTGTGGGAATGGCTCGACCACATGTATTTTTCGACGAGCGCAGTGCTGCAGGTCTCGCCGCTGTTCCTGCTCTTCAAGGCACAGAAAGCGGCGCGTGAAGCCAACGAGGACGCCGCCGCCAACCAGCGCATGCATGATATGTTCGCTGGCCTGCTGGGCGACTTCACGCTGGGCGGAAAACCCAGCGACAAGCTGCACTTCCTCGAGCAAACCATGCTCAAAGTCCTGGAGCGCCAGCTGCGACCGGTCGGTGCCAAAGACGCACAAAGTGACCAACCCTATCTACCGTTCTTGACCCAAGCTTTCGAGCGCGACATGCGGTTCCTGGCAGCCCATCCCGCCTATTTGATGGCTGAGTTGACCAACACCTTGAAGTTGTATGCGTTTAGCTACTGTTCTCAGCTGTCCCTGTCGGTGCGCGATTGGCGTCATGGGGCTCCGCAGCCCAAAGAACTGTATTTTATTTTGGACGTCGAAAAAGCCTCCACTGAGCGAGACAAGATTCGCGAGCGCGGCTATAAGCTGTTGTGGTCGACCTCGAAGGAACTGTTCCCAGTACTGTCGGCCGGCGAAGTGCTGCAATCCGAAGGGCCGCAACGGCCGCTGTGGCAGATCTATGCCAACGCCGAACAGTACGAAGACCAGCAAGCGTTAATCGACGCCCTCAACCGCTACAACCAGGAATTTGCCGCGCCGGCGAATCGCAACCTGGCGCCGTTGCCGGCGGCGGCCACGCTAGAGGACGCATTCCGCCATTTCATTGTGTTGGCCATTAAGCAGTTCGAGACCAAAGGCGGGCGCCAAAACGTCAACCAGAACTATGTGCGTGAGCTCGAAAGGAAAGTGTTTGCCGACTTCATACAGTTCCGCGGGCGGGCCGGCAATATCCTGGCGCTGAACCAGGACCAGCTGCTTCTGCTGACTAATCTGGCGATCGGCCGCAGCGACAAGCTGCGTTTTTTGGAGCTGCTACAAGAGTTTCAGCAGCGTGGGTTCTTTTTCGATAATCAAAGTCAACGCGTGCTGATCGAGTTCTTTGAGCGTATGGGGAATGTTGAGCGCATGAGCGATAGTGGAGAGGCTGTATATGTCCGTAAGACCGTTTGAAGCTTACCTGGTCGAAGTGTTCATCGAGTGGGCTTCCGACAAGGCCCAGTCCGGTTTCCGCTACCAGTTCCAGTCGCCCGACCACAACAACGCGGCTAACTTGCACGACGCCTATCTGGCCAGGACCATGGGCGTGATCAAGCTACCGGGGGTCGATTTGCCTTTCCTCGTGTGCGGGGACACTAAGGTGCTTCCAATCCTGCACGGTGAGAACGGTAAGGGTTTTTCGGAAAACTATATTTCGCACCTGCGCGACCGGGTTGCCAGCCGCACGGACGAATTCGCCGACTGCGCCTTATTGATCATTCACAACAGCAAACTCGACACTATCATCAACAGTGCCGAGGATCTAGCGGCCGAGGGCCACGCCTGGCATCCGCTGGTCCTCGCACGTCGCTTGAAAGCCTTATCGCAAGAACTTCCTGGCAATCGGCAGCTGCTGGCCTGCTTGCTCGACGACCAGTTACGCTACGTGGTCAGCGAAGGCGCGACCGTGTTCGGCTTCGCGCCCTTGTACCAGGCGATCGCGCAAGGCACGATCGAACTGGGCAAGCTGGGTTTGTTCGACGATCCGTTCATCGTATCGCTTAACAATCCGGCACAGATTCGCAAGCGCCTGGAAGAAAACCGGGACCTGCGTGAACGCCTTGAGTTCGAGACCGAGAACTACGCGGACCAGATCGAGGACCGGTTCCGTGACGACTTCGGCGCCAAATTCATTCGCGACCACTTCGTCGACAACCAGGACTGGCGCGCCCTGGACTTCGCCGAATTCAACAAAGAATTCGAGAACAACCGCGCCCAGCTTCTGACGCTGGAAGCGGTCGACAAGGCCAATGGCCACTTGATCGAGCGGGCCAAGAGCGCAAGCAAGGCCGGGCGCAAGGATTTGAGCCTGCTGCTCGAGCTGCCGCAGGACGCGACTGAGGGACGGTTCGAGATCATCTTCCTCGCGTCTGACGTGACCGAGGCGGAGCTCAAGGTCTCGCAAAGCTCGATCGACACGGATGCTGTCGGCGTCAAGGTAAGTCGTTCGGGCGGCAAGCGCAGCCGCGTCCTGGTCAACGCGCCTTTTTCCGGCGCGCCCGTGTTTTTCACCTTGTCGCTGACCCGGCGCGCGCGCGCCGAAAACCACCATTTCCGCTGTCTCTTGCTGCGCCAGGGCGCGTTCTTCGTCGAGGGGTTCAAGAACCACTTCCGGGTCGAGCCGCACGCCAGACGCATCACGCTGCAGATGGAAGCGAACCGGTTGCGCATCGCCGGGGACGAGGGACCAAGCTTCGCCTCCGAGGACCCGCAGGACGTGATCGACAACACGGCGTATGCCAGTGTCGACTTCGCGCGCCAAGCGAACGCGTCCGAACGAATCGGCTTTCAAATCGCCCACGGCGATCAGCGCCTGAGCTTCAGTATCGAGGGCGCGGCAGCCGAGGAATCGATCACGGTGCCCTTGCTCTACGACCGCGACCGCTATCCGCGCTTGTTCCATGACGACGATTACTGCGCCGAATTCGGCGTCAACGGCAACCGCCTGGTCATCGACAACCGCGAGTCGGTCGTGGCCGGCGTGCGCCAATTGCTGTTGACGCGCGAAGCCACGATGGTGGCGCAGCGTTTGCTGCACCAATCCAGCAAGGGGCAGCTACGACTCGAGGACCTGAACGAGGTTGACGCTGACTTGCACGCTGCTTACGCGGCCTGGTACGCCTATTTGAGTGAACGTCGCACCACGCCGAGTCTGGTGTCGTGGGGCCCACAATACCGCCATCTGACGGCCGCGGTCACGCATGCCTACGAAATCGCCCTAGCGCGCATTTCGCGCGACACGGTGCTGAACGAAGCCAATAAACGCCTGCTGCGCGTGGGCATGGCCGAGTACGACGGCAAGGAGTTCCTGACGCCGTTCCACCCTCTGAACCTGGCCTACCACCTGCAACTGGTCGAGACCATTGTCGCCGACCGCCAGGCGGGTCACGACAGCTTCGCCACGCTGCCGGACGTGACCCGCGAGCGCTTGACGTCGGCGGGATTGATTCCCTACATCTTCGACGGCGTCAACACGGTGGCCCATGTCAGCGCGATGCGCGAGAACGTGTGCTGGCTGGCGCTGATTCCGCGAACGGAATCGAGTTTTACCTACGTGCGCAGCCTGGTGCGGGACAAGCTCACCGAGTTAACCCAAGCCTACGAA
>Ga0265798_10003802_pt1 | contig 21253 bp, 12 predicted proteins | sample P3T30metagenome_FD_192430 | JGI IMG/M metagenome (GOLD analysis project Ga0265798, IMG submission 192430) | Plant litter microbial communities from East Loma Ridge, Irvine, California - P3 T30 | ecosystem: Environmental > Terrestrial > Plant litter > Unclassified | place: USA: California... | reverse complement strand
CGACTTCCTTGTCGCCCAGCGCGGCGCCGTGCACCTTGTCGCCGCCCTGCAGGTTCGGCGAGCCCTTGCCGATGATGGTCTTGCAGCAGATCAGGGTCGGACGGTCCGAGGTCTTGGCCTGCGCGATGGCGGCGTCGACGGCTTCGACGCTGTGGCCATCCACGTCCGGGATCACGTTCCAGCCGTAGGCCGCGAAGCGCTGCGGGGTGTTGTCGGTGAACCAGCCTTCGACCTTACCGTCGATCGAGATGCCGTTGTCGTCGTACAGCCAGATCAGCTTGTTCAGGCGCAGGGTGCCGGCCAGCGACGCCACTTCGTGCGAGATGCCTTCCATCAGGCAGCCGTCGCCCACGAAGGCGTAAGTGTGGTGGTCGACGATGTCGAAGCCCGGACGGTTGAATTCCTTGCCCAGCAGCCACTCCGCCAGCGCCATGCCGACCGAGTTCGCGATGCCCTGGCCCAGCGGGCCGGTGGTGGTTTCCACGCCCGGCGTGATGTGCACTTCCGGGTGGCCCGGGGTCTTCGAGTGCAGCTGGCGGAAGTTGCGCAGGTCGTCCATCGTCAGGTCGTAGCCCGACAGGTGCAGCAGCGAATAATGCAGCATCGAACCATGGCCGTTCGAGAGCAGGAAGCGGTCGCGGTTCATCCAGCCCGGATTGGCCGGGTTGTGGCGATAGTGGCGGTCCCACAGCGCGACGGCGATCTCGGCCATGCCCATCGGCATGCCAGGGTGGCCGGAATTGGCTTTCTGGACGGCGTCCATCGCCAGCGCACGGATCGCGTTGGCCATCAGGGTGGTGGTTTGAACAGGTTTCATGGATGTGGTAAGTCTGAGGATTGGAAAGCGGTGGCGCCGTGCTGCAATTACTGCTGGCCTTAACCGGGTATTTTACCAGAGGGTTGCGGCCAAGCCTTAAAATGCCGTCTTCTCCATATAGACAGCTTGCCGTCCATGCCACGTTTCTACTGCCCCCAGCCGCTCCTCCAGGGCGCCATCGTCGATCTGCCGGAAACCGTCGCCCACCACTTGCACGTCGTGCGCCAGCAGCCGGGCGACGAGGTAGTGCTCTTCAACGGCGAAGGCGGCCAGGTGCGCGCGCGGCTGGTCGAGATCGGCAAACGCCGGGCCAGCGCGGAAGTGATCGCGGTCGAGGCGCTCGAGGTCGAACTGCCCTATTCCATCACCCTGGCCCAGGGCCTGCCCGAGGGCAGCAGCAAGATGGACTGGATCGTCGAGAAGGCGGTCGAGCTGGGCGTGACTGCGATCCAGCCGCTGGCGGCGGCGCGCTCGGTGGTGAAACTGTCGGGCGAGCGGCTTGATAAACGCCAGGCGCACTGGGAAGGCGTGATCGTGGCAGCGTCCGAGCAGAGCGGGCGCAACCGGCTGGCCCGGCTGGCGCCGCTGCAGGATTTCGGGCGCTATATCGCGCAGCCGGCGGACGGGCCGCGTATTCTGCTGTCGCCGCGCGCCACGCAATCGCTGGCGGGGTGGGCACGTACTACCCCGCCCTGCGCGGTGACGCTGCTGATCGGCCCGGAAGGCGGTTTCAGCGCCGCCGAAGAGGAAGCCGCCATCGCTGCCGGCGCGCTGGCGCTGGCTATGGGCCCGCGGGTGCTGCGCACCGAAACCGCCGGGCTGGCAGGGCTGGCGGTGCTCGGTGCGGCGTGGGGCGGGCTCTAGGACCGCTTAATGGGCCGGGGCGCCCGAGCCAGGAAAGCTGCGGCGATCCTCGACCACCGACAGATGACGGAAGGCGTTGGCCTTTTCGTTTTCCACCATCAGATTGGCAATCGCGTTGGCTGCTACGACTTTCTTCTCGGTGGCAAGGACCCAGTGACGTTCCGCCTGCGCCATCGCCTCGGCTTCGCCCCTGCCCTCGGCGGCCAGGCGATCCAGGACCGTGCTCATGCGCGCCTGTGCCTGCGCCAGCTCGGCGGTATTCATGATCGACGCGGTCTGCGTTGGCATCGCTGCCTGCAGGCCCTTGACGAAGCGACCGTAGCATTCGTACCAGCCGCCGATCTGCTCGTGCACCGTGGCGATCTTCTTCTTGGTGTCGGAAGCTTCCGGGATGGCCGGTTTCACGCAGTTGTACCTGGCCAGGGCCAGGTCCGCGCCGTCATAGGAAGTCAGGTAGTGGCGGATATCCGACTTGTGGCTGGCGCGCCGTTCGACCAGCGCCAGCGACTCGGCCGCGTCCCTGTTGCCGGCGGTCCTGGCACGCTCGAGCCACATGCGCGCGGTGGCCAGGTTTTCCGGCACCCCTTCGCCAAAGCCGTACATCTCGCCCAGCTGGCGCTGGGCCTCGGCATTGCCGGCGTGCGCCAGCTTGCTGAAGATTTGCTGAGCCTGGGCATAATCCTGCCGTTCCCAGGCGTTGATCCCATCCGCTAATTCATCCGCACCGGCGATGCCGCAGCCGAACACCAGGATCACGAATGCCAAATGTTTTTTCATTTTCTCGCTCCTTTGTTTATCGACGAATCGTTCAAACCGCCCAAGGCTTCGCACGGATGTGCATATGGGTTATTGAACATCATAGACCATCTGTTAACGCAGAAACTCGCATATTGTTTTAGAAATGTAAAAAACCGCAGGCGAAGCTGTCATGCCGCTCATTCAAACCCGAACAGCGGCAGCGCTGCGCCAAGACCGCGTCATGCGCCTGAATGAAAAACGGCCCGGTCGAAAACTCGACCGGGCCGTGAAGGCCTTGCTCCGCGTTAACTGAAAGGCATTAACGGCGAACCGTGGCTTCCCGCTGCCACCGCTTGCGCGGCGGCAGACCGGACTACCGCGATTACTTGAAGCGGTAGTTATACTCGGCGCTGAACTTCATCGAACGCGGGGCGGTGAAGGCGATCGGCATTTCGTAGGTTGCTACGCGCTCGGTGTCGCCGTTGTAGACCTCGTTGACCTTGCTGATCGTCTGGCTGTTGAAGACGTTATACACGTCCACGCGCAGCTGCAGGCCCTGCACGAACCTCGGCTTGTAGGTCAGGTTCAGGTCGAGGGTCTTTTCCCAAGGCAGGCGGCCCAGCGAACCACGTGGCGACAGCACGTTGGTTTCGGCGGTTTCGCCGAAGCAGTAGTGCGCGGCGCCGCCGTAGTTACCACCACGGCCCAGCGGGTCGGTGCCGAAGCATGAACGCGGACGGCCCGATGCCAGCAGCACGTTGCCGCCGACACCCCACTCAGGCGTGATGTCGTAGAAACCGAAGGCCTTGATCTGGTGCGTGCGGTCGCCTGGCAGCAGGCCGTCGGCGCCGATCATCTGCTCCGGATAGTCCCAGGTCTGGGTTGCTGCGACGTCGCCCTGCGCGCTGGCGGTATCCGACAGGGTCTGGCCTTCGGTATTACCCTTGTTACGCGACAGGGTATAGGTCAGGCGCGCCCACCAGCCGTTGCGGTACGGGTGCTCGAAGCTGAAGTCCAGCGCGGTGTAGGTACGGCTCGGCTTGTCGAAGCCCAGGTCGGCCTTGCTCAGGTGAACATTGGTGTAGTTCTTGTTGCCGGCATAGTCGACCAGGAAGTTGTTGTCTTCACCCGGATTGAAGGTCGCGCAACCGAAGCCGGCGTAGTTCGAGGTGTCGATGTTATGCGCTTCGGCATAGGCGTCGAACGGACGGGAATCGCACAGGTCGTCGATGGTCGACTTCAGCTTGCGGTAGGTGAACTTCGCACCGAAGGTGTAGTCCGGCGTCAGCTGGCGCTCCAGGCCCAGCGTGATCTCGTCCTGGTAGGCAGGCTTCATGTCCTGCGCGGCGACGGTCTTCGGATCCTTGGCCTGGCCGAACTCGTTGTTGCTCGAGACCGGTTCGAGGATGCGGGTGGTGCCGGTCGGCAGGCCGTTCGCATCGGTGCCCGTATAGGTGAAGTACTCATAGGTGTACTTCGAGCCGTTGGCGCCGCGCAGGGCCACATTGCTCGGGATCGGCACCGTGTAGCGGCCGGCGCTACCGTAGACCTTGAACGAGCTGTCGCCATTCACGTCCCACGCCACGTTGACGCGCGGCAGCCACTGGTTCTTCATCTCGATGTACTTGGCGCCGTCCTGGTTGGCGTTGTAGAAGCCTTCGCGGCGCACGCCGGCGGTCAGCAGCACATTCTTGGTCACCTGCCAGCGGTCTTCCAGGTACTGGGCGTCCTGGCCGGCAAAGGCGTTCGAGTAGGTCTGGTAAATGATGTTGCGGACGTAGTAACCCTGGGCCGCAATACCGCCGTAGGTGTTCAGCGGCTGCGGCAGAGTGCCGCCCGACACGACCAGCGGCGTGGTCACGTTGGTCGTCTTCTGGTACTGCCAGAGGCTGCCGCCGGCATAGCCTTCGCCGGCATCCTTGGTCACGATCTTGTTGTTATCGAAACCGCCACGAATGGTGTGGTCGCCCAGCTTGTATTCCAGGTCCAGACGCTTCGACTCGACTTCGTCGCTCGCGCCGCTCAGCGGCACCGTGCCGCTGACCTTCTGGCCGCTGGTGTAGTTGAAGCCAGGATAGCGGTTGGCAGCTGCGGCCGAGACCTGCGCCAGGGTCGGATCGTAGCCGTTCGGCGTGTAGATGTGTTCCGACTTCATCTTGCCGTACAAGGCGTTGACGGTCAGGTCCTCGGTAATGTTACCGATGTAGCGCAGGCTGTTGAACTTGCCGCCGTTGGGCTGGGACGGGCCGAATTCCTGGTGGGTCGCGTTGGTGACGGTCGAACCCACGGCGCCGGTCGCGTAATCGTAGGAACGGGACTGCTGGTCCGAGCTCGGCAGGTCGCCGATGGTGGTGAATTCCAGGCGGTGATTGTCGCTGATGTTCCAGTCCAGCTTGCCGTAGTAGCGCTTGTTTTTGCTTTGCGTGTCGAGCCAGCCCGAAGTGCCCAGGTTGGTGGCGCTGGTTGCGCCCGCGACCTGGCCGGTATCGGTTTTGGTCTGCTCCAGCGCGACGTAGCCGAACAGGGTGTCCTTGATCAGCGGGCCGCCGGCGTAGACCGAAAGCTGCTTCTGTTCCGATTCGTTCTGCGAACGGCGGATGAACAGGGTGTTGTCGGTTTCCGGGAAGGCGCCGGTGTTGGCGTAGTAGCGGTCGCGGTACTTGCTGCGGGTCGACTTCGGAACGATCGACGCGTAGCCGCCGACTTCCCAGGTGTTGGTACCGGACTTGGTGGTGATGTTGACCACGCCGCCGATCGAACGGCCGAATTCGACGCCATAGCCGCCGGTCAGGATCGATGCCTGGGCGATCGCGCCGAACGGCAGCTCCATCGAGCCCATGCCGGTCAGCGGGTTGGTCACGGTCATGCCGTTGATGAAGAAGGCATTCTCGGTGACCGCGCCGCCGGCGAAGCTGGCGCCGGCAGCATAAGTCGGGTCGCCGCGGGTGGTGTTCGGGGCCAGCTGGATGATCGCATCGACGTTACGGCCGATCGGCAGCTTGTCCAGTTCACGCGCGGTAAAGGTGGCGCCGTTCACCGAGCTCGACACGTCGATACGGGTACGGCGGCCGCTCACCTGCACGGTCTGCACACCGGCGGTGGCGAAGGCTGCTTCGACACCCTGGCCGGCCAGCACGTCCACCTGCGAGGTACCGATGGCGGCGCCGCCCTTCATCAGGGTAACGCTGTAGGTCCCGATCGGCAGGCTGGTGGCGCGGAAATTACCGCTGCCGTCCACCGTCACCGTACGGGTCGCGTTCGTGCCGAGGTTTTTCAGGACGACGGTGTCTCCGCTACCGCCTGCAACCTTACCGAACACGGTACCGGCAGCGTTCGACTGCGCCATCGCCGGGTTGGCCACGCCAACCGTCAACGCCGCACCGCCAAATGCCAGCGCCAGCGCGTGGACCAAGACTGATTTCTTCAACATTGTGATTCCCTTATTTTCGATTCCGACCGGTTTGTAGACCGTCTCTTTTTAAATCACCAACTTACCCACGATGTATTGACACATGTATTTACTGCATGCCAAAATTGGGCGCCCACTACTTTTGATATACAAATGCAATGTTTGGTGATCAAAACATATGCATTCTGTGGGTGTCAATTTGGTTTATGTATCAACAAGCCGTGGGCAGGGAAGCAAACGCATGCACTACGACGGTGCATGGCGGCCTTGCACCGACATGCTGCGCCGCAATATGCTTGCTGCATAAATTTGTTTCCCAGTATTAAATTTTGTTCAGTTCCCAGTTTTTCGCTGAATTTGGCGGATGTTGAGACAGAGCACTCTTCCTTCGCTACCCGAAGTCGACAGCAATAAATTGGTGCATTGCACGAGACTACGCGCACCAGCCCTGCTCCCGCGGACACTGAAAAGAGCCCAGATTGCCCGTACATCCGGGACTGGATTCTGTTGGCGTCACACAACAGTTTGCATCGGATCGGCCATAAAAAAACCCGCAGCCGAAGCTGCGGGTTTTTGTCGCCGGTGAACCGGACGGGATCAGAACTTGATGTTGTACTCGGCGCCGAGGCGGACAGAACGCGGCGCGGTCCAGTACAGCACGCGGCCGTAGGTCGATACCACGGTGTTGGTCGCCGTACCGTCGGCATAGACCTCGTCGACTGCCTGGGCGGTCTTGCGGTTCGTGACGTTGAATACGTCGAGCTTGAAGCTCAGACCTTTCACGAAAGCAGGCTTGTACGACAGGTTGGCATCGAGGCGGACATCCCACGGCAGGCGACCTGCACCGCCACGTGGAGCCGGCTTGTAGTCGCAGTAGTGGAAGGCCGAACCGTAACCGAAGGTCGACAGGCTACCGTCTGCATTGGTGTACTCGCCAATGCAGCTCTTCGGACGGCCCGATGCTGCCAGGAAGGTACCGCCAACCGACCATTCCGGCGTCACGTCATAGTAGGCAAAGGCCTTGATCTGGTGGGTACGATTGGCGGGCAGCAGGCCTTCCGCGTATTCCATGATCTGCGGGAAGTCCCAGGTCTGGGTGGCCGCCACATCGGTCTGGCCCACGTCCGACAGCGTCTGGCCTTCGGTATTGCCGTAGCTACGCGACCAGGTGTAGTTCAGGCGGGCGAACCAGCCATCGCGATACGGGTGCTCGACGAACATGTCGACGGCGGTGTAGGTGCGCTTCGCTTTCGGGAAGCCCATCTCGGCAGCGCTCAGCTTGACCTCGGTGTGGGTCTTGCCGGCCTGGGCGGGATCGGCGTTGTTGAAGTCGACCAGGAAGGTGTTGTCCTCGCCCGGGTTGAACGAGGCGCAGCCGAAGCCGCCGTAGTTGGCTTCGCTCACATTGTTACGCTCGGCCCATGCATCGATGATGCTGGCGTCGCAGAAGTCGTCGATGGTCTGGCGCAGCTTGCGGTAAGTGAACTTGGCGCCAAAGTTCAGGCTCGGCGACCAGGCACGTTCGAAGCCCAGGGTCACTTCGTCCTGGTAGGTCGGCTTGATGTCGACGGCGGTAACGGTCAGCGGGTCCTTGGCCTGGTAGTACTCGTTGTTGGCCGAGTACGGCGCCGAGGTCAGCTTGGTCAGGCCGGTCGGGTTGCCATTGGCGTCGGTACCGGTGTAGGTGAAGAACTGGGTCGTGTTCAGCGAACGGCTGGCGCCGCGCACCGAGATGTGGGTCGGGATCTGTACGCTGTAGCGGCCGGCGCTACCGTAGACCTTCAGGCTGGCATCGCCATTCACGTCCCACGAAGCTGCGAGGCGCGGTGCGATCTGGTTTTTCACTTCCAGGAAGGTCTGCTTGTCGCCGTTCAGGTTTTCCATCTGCTCGACACGCAGGCCGCCGGTAATCAGGATGTTCGGCGTGACCTGCCAGCGGTCTTCGATGAACTGGGCCGACTGGTTCGAGTAGGTGTTGGTGGCCGTGTTCAGGATCGCTTCGCGAACGTAGTAGCCCTGGGCCGCGAGGCTGCCCGGTGCGGCGCCGGCGCCCACGGTGACGCGCTCGCCGTTCAGCGTGATCGTGCTGCCGGGAGTTGCGCGACGGTACGACCATGCACCGCCACCCGCGGTGATGTCACCCGCGTTCAGCGAGGTCAGCTTGTTGTCATCCAGACCCACACGCAGCGTGTGATTGTTCAGCTTCCACTCCAGGTCGACACGGTTCGACTTGATCTGGTCTTCCGCGCCAGGGGCAGTGATATTGCCAGTCAGGAACTGTGGGCTCTTGTAGTTCAGACCCGGGGCATAGCCGGAACCGGCGGTGCCGATCACCTGCGAGACCTGATACAGCTTCTGGGTCGGATCGTAGCCATCATAGGTATTGGTGTGCGGGGTCTTGCTCCTGCCGGTCAACAGGGTCAGGGTGATGTCGTCGGTCAGGTTGCCGACGTAGCGGCCCACCAGCGCCTTGATCGAGTTGCCCTGGTCGTTCGGGTTGCGGTAGTGCTGGCCCGACACCACGACGCCGTTACGGGAGGCGTTCGCATAGTCATAGCCCGACAGGTAATCGTCGCGCTTGGTCTGGTCGCCGATCGAGGTGAATTCCAGGCGATGGTTGTCGTTGATGTTCCAGTCGATCTTCTCGAGGTGGCGAGTGATCTTCCGGGTACGATCGGTCCAGCCCGACGGAATCAGGCTCGACGACGGCGTAATGGCCGTAGTCAGGGCATTCACGTAGCCACGGTCCTGCTTCTGCTCTTCGGCGGACACGAAGAAGAACAGTTTGTCCTTGATGATCGGGCCGCCTACATAGCCGCCGTAGATCTTCTCTTCCAGGGTATTGTTTTCGTCGCGGCGGCGCAGCTGGTTGTCGGTGGTCGGGTTTTTGCCCGTATTACCGTAGGTCAGGTTCTTTTCCTTGGCGCGCCAGGATTTCGGGGAAATCTGGGCCGTGACACCGGCTTCCCAGTTATTGGTACCGCTCTTGGTGGTGATGTTGACCACGCCACCGACCGAACGGCCGAATTCTGCGCCGAAGCCGCCAGTCAGGATCTGCGCCTGGGCGATCGCGCCGAACGGGAGTTCCGCGCCACCCAGCTGCGTCAGCGGGTTGGTGACAGGGAAACCGTTGATGTAATACGCATTTTCCGACGGACCACCGCCGCCCATCGATGCACCGCCGGAGTAGCGCGGATCGGCAAAAGTGGTGTTCGGCGCCAGCTGGATGATGGCGTCGATGTTGCGGGCCAGCGGCAGGGCAGCCAGTTCCTTCGCGGTGAAGGTGGCGCCGTTGTTGGTGTTGGTGACGTCGATGCGGGTGCGGCGGCCGGTCACTTGCACCACCTGCTGGCTGAAGGAGGCATCCACGCCCTGGCCGGCGATCACGTCGACTTCAGTGGTGCGCTCGACGGCGCCGTTGCGGACCAGTTCGACGCGATAGTGGCCGATCGGCAGTGCGGTCACCAGGTAGCGGCCGTTGGATTCGACCGTGGTAGTACGGCGCAGTCCAGTTTCCGTGTTGATCAGGTTGATGGTAGCGCCAGCAGCCGCATCGACGCGGCCGGAGATATTACCGGAGGCGTTCGACTGTGCCATCGCAGTCTGCGTCACACCGACGGTCAGTGCGGCACCAGCAAATGCCAGTGTCAAAGCGTGCACTATTACTGATTTCTTGAGCATGTGATTTCCTATTTTGGGTAGTACGTTTTTAATCACTCAACCAACCAATCCAACTAGCTTTTCTCTCTATTCACCCAAAGGCGAAGCCGTATCCTTGTTGCGTTAAGGATATGTACACACATAAAAACATAACGATTCTGCAAGTGTCAATTGGCGAAAATGGCCAGGCGGGATGCTTTATGGGTAGGGAAATCAATGCCCCACGACAGTGCAAGCTGGTATGCACAATTGTGTGGCGCAGCAACGCGATTCTTGCCGCATACGGGCTCCACTATTTGCAATTGAAAAGACTCAATATAATCAAGTAAATACGCATGCATATGTTTCAATAATATGCATATGGAATTTGCTGCAACACCGCACATGCATATACATATTTTGGAGAGCCACAAATAACGCACCCAAATGGTGCACAACTAAAAATTGTCTGTAATTTGTCAATTGTTGGGTTACTGCAACGTGTCAATACATGCATGCAGCATCAAACTGGCGGTTCAGCAGTCAGCTGCGACGGGTTACAATAGAAGGTTGAACCGACCTAGCGTTTGCCAGCGACGCTCCCTACCATGCTTAGAATTGCCGAACTAAAACTTCCTCTCGATCATCCCGAGCCCGCATTGCGCCAGGCCGTACTGCAACGCCTCGGGATCGCGGAAGACGATCTGATCGATTTCACCGTCTTCAAGCGCAGCTACGACGCGCGCAAGCGCAGCGCCATCGTGCTGATCTATACGCTGGACGTACAGGTGAAGAACGAGGAGCAGGTGTTTGCGCGGCTGCGCGAAGACCGCCAGATCGGCCCCGCCCCCGACACCGCCTACAAATTCGTCACCAGCGCGAAGCCCGCGCCCGGCATGCCGCGCCCGGTCGTGGTCGGCATGGGCCCGTGTGGCCTGTTCGTTGCCCTGATCCTGGCGCAGATGGGCCTGAATCCGATCGTGCTCGAACGCGGCAAGGTCGTGCGCGAGCGCACCGTCGACACCTTCGGCTTCTGGCGCAAGCGCAAGCTGAACACCGAGTCGAACGTGCAGTTCGGCGAAGGCGGCGCCGGCACCTTCTCGGACGGCAAGCTGTACAGCCAGGTCAAGGACCCGAAGCATTACGGCCGCAAGGTGCTGTCCGAGTTCGTGAAGTCGGGCGCGCCGGAAGAGATCCTGTACGTCAGCAAGCCGCACATCGGCACCTTCCGCCTGGTCAAGATGGTCGAGCAGATGCGCGCCGAGATCCTGTCGCTGGGCGGCGAAATCCGTTTCGAAACCCGTTTGGAAGACGTGCTGATCGAAGGCGAAGGCACCCTCTCGGACCGCCAGGTTGTCGGCGTCAGACTATCTTCGGGCGAGGAAATCCCGACCCGCCACCTGGTGATGGCGATCGGCCACAGCGCGCGCGACACCTTCGAGATGCTGTACGAGCGCGGCGTGTATATCGAAGCCAAGCCCTTCTCGATCGGCTTCCGCGTCGAGCACCCGCAATCGCTGATCGACGTCTGCCGCTTCGGCCCGAACGCCGGCAACAAGATCCTCGGCGCCGCCGACTACAAGATCGTGCACCACGCCTCCAACGGCCGCAGCGTGTACAGCTTCTGCATGTGCCCGGGCGGCACCGTGGTCGCGGCATCGAGCGAAGAAGGCCGCGTGGTCACCAATGGCATGAGCCAGTACTCGCGCGCCGAGCGCAACGCCAACAGCGCGATCGTGGTCGGCATCACGCCGGAAGACTACCCGGGCCACCCACTGGCCGGCATCGCCTTCCAGCGCGAGCTGGAGTCGCGCGCCTTCGTCCTCGGCGGCAGCAACTATGATGCGCCGGGCCAGCTGATGGGCGACTTCGTGCGCGGCGTCGCATCGAAGGAGTTCGGTTCCGTGGTCCCGTCCTTCAAGCCGGCCGTGCGCCTGACCGACCTCGCGCCGTCCCTGCCCGACTACGCGATCGTCGCGATGCGCGAAGCCTTCGTCGCCTTCGACAAGCAGATCAAGGGCTACTACAAGGAAGACGCGGTGCTGACCGGGGTCGAGACCCGCACCTCTTCGCCGATCCGCATCAAGCGCCACGACGACAGCCTGCAGAGCCTGAACACCCGCGGCCTGTACCCGGCCGGCGAAGGCGCCGGCTACGCGGGCGGCATCATGTCGGCCGCGATCGACGGCATCAGGGTCGCGGAAGCGGTCGCGCTGTCGCTGGTCGGCTGACGCGTGACGGCGCCGGCGAAGGAGAACGCGGCCCTGCCGGTGCTGGCGATTGCAGCAAGCATGGTCTCGACCTATGCCGGCGCCGCCTTCGCCAAGCACCTGTTCGCGCTGGTAGGCAGCGAAGGCGTGGTCGGGCTGCGCGTCGGCCTGTCGGCCATCCTGCTGGCGGCCTTCACCCGCCCCTGGCGCGCCCTGCCCGCGCGCGCCGACATTCCCAGCCTGCTGCTCTACGGACTGGCCCTGGGCTGCATGAACCTGCTCATCTACCAGGCCTTCGCGCGCATCCCGATCGGCATCGCGGTCTCGATCGAGGTCATGGGACCGCTCGCCCTGGTGCTGCTGTCCTCGCGCCGCATGCGCGACTTCGTGTGGGTGGCCTGCGCCGCCTTCGGCCTGTGGCTGCTGCTGCCCCTGCGCAGTGGACTCGGGAGCGACACCGGGGCGCTCGATCCGGTGGGCGTGGCCTGCGCGGCCGGCGCCGCGTTCTGCTGGGCGCTGTACATCGTGTTCGGCAAGCGGGCCTCGCAATCGGGAGGCGCCGGCACCGTCGCCTGGGGCATGCTGGCGGCCAGCCTCTTCATCGTGCCGGTCGGCGTCGGCTACGCCGGCAGCGCCCTGCTCTCGCCGTTCGTGCTGGCGGCCGGCCTGGCGGTGGCCGTGCTGTCCTCGGCCGCGCCCTACACGCTGGAGATGATCGCGCTGCGCAGGCTGCCGCAACGCGTGTTCGGCATCCTGGTCAGCGCCTCGCCGGCGGTGGCCGCGCTGGCCGGCTTCGTGGTGCTGGGCGAGCGCCTGTCAGGCATGCAGTGGACCGGCATCGGCCTGGTCATCCTGGCCTGCGGCGCGACCGCGGCCAGCGCCGGGCGCAGCTGAGCCACCCCGACTGCACATACGTAGTTTTACGTAATTTTGTTCGCCAGACTTTCAATTAACGGTAAATATTGTTGCATTTTGCCGTAATTACTAGAGAAAAATTTTGTGAGCGTGAGTATTGGTGATATATCTGCATAAGCAGCGGCGTTGAATAATCACCATGTCATTGTCGCCCTGCGGCTCAAGCAACTCACTCACAGGATGTAGATGTTTACGGAAAAAGTATTGGCAAGGTCGCTGCGCCTGGTGTTCTCCGGCAGCGCCCTCGCCGCAGGCCTCGGCTTCGCCGGCCAGGCCATGGCGCAGGAAGCGCCGCAAGCCCCTATCGCACGTGTCGAAATCACCGGTTCCGCGATCAAGCGCATCGACGCTGAAACCGCCGTCCCGGTCACGGTCATCAAGGCCGAAGACCTGAAGAAGGAAGGCATCACCACCATCGAGCAGGTGCTCAGCAACCTGAGCGTCTCGCAATCGCAGACCGGCACCAGCCAGTCGGTCGGTTCCGGCTCTGGCGGCGCTTCGTTCGCCGACCTGCGCGGCATCGGCGCCAACAAGACCCTGGTGCTGCTGAACGGCCGCCGCCTGGCCAACAACGCCTTCGACAGCTCGGCGCCCGACCTGAACATGATCCCGTTCGCGGCGCTCGAGCGCGTCGAGGTGCTGCGCGACGGCGCCTCCTCGCTGTACGGCTCGGACGCGGTCGGCGGCGTGATCAACTTCATCACCAAGAAGGACTTCCAGGGCGGCGTCGCCACCTTCGGTGAAGACCAGCCCCAGCACAAGGGCGGCAAGTCCCTCAACGCCAACTTCGCCTACGGCTTCGGCGACCTGGACGAGAACGGCTACAACTTCTCGATCGTGGTCGACCACCAGGAGCAGAAGGCGCTGGCAGGCGGCGACCGTCCGTTCAACAAGCGCTTCCCGGGCGGCCTGTCGGGCTCGACCTACCCGGCGAACTACTACCAGAACGGCGACAGCTACAACCCGGCGGCAGCCGCCGGCTGCAACGCGCCGAACCTGATTTCGGATGGCGGCACCGGCTGCTACATGGAGACCTCGCCCTTCGTCGACTACATCCCGAAGAACCGCCGCGATTCGGCCCTGCTGCGCGGCACCTTCAAGCTGAACCAGAACCATGAACTGGGCCTGGAATACCTGACCAGCGAAAGCGTGGTCGGCGGTACCATCGCGCCGGTTCCGTACAGCGGCCTGTACGTCAACCGCCTGCGCCCGGATGGCAGCGCCAATCCCTGGTTCCCGACTGGCGCCGGTTTCAACCCGGCCTATACGGAAGACGGCACCCCGGCCGGCGTCCTGCCCGGCTTCGCGCACGCGATGTGGCGCGACATGCCGAACGGCCAGCGCATGGACCGCAACGTCAACCAGCAGCAGCGCTTCGTCGCCTCGCTGGAAGGCAAGCTGGGCACCTGGGACTATAACGGCGCCCTGACCTGGAACGAGAACCGCGCGCGCCAGGAACTGTACGGCTATAGCGACGGCGGCATCATCAGCCAGGGCGTGCTGAACGGCGTCATCAACACCCTGGGCGAGCAGGATGCGGCCGGCACCGCGTTGCTGAATTCGGCCGCGCTGTCGGGCACCGTGCAGCACGCACGCGGCCAGACCACCGGCCTCGACTTCCACGCCAGCCGCGAGTTCGGCAACTGGCTGGGCGCCGGCAACGCCGCGCTGGCAGTGGGCGGCCAGGGCAGCCACGAACAGTTCATCAGCGCCGCCAATACCGACTTCGCGCAGAAGGTCGTCGCCTCCACCGGCATCGACCCGAACTCCTTCAACCAGGGTTCGCGCAACGTCTACGCGGCCTACGCCGAACTGAACGTGCCGATCCTGAAGTCGCTCGACGTCACCGCTTCGGTGCGCTACGACCACTACAGCGATTTCGGCGGCACCACCAACCCGAAAGTCGGCTTCACGTACAAGCCGACCCGCAGCGTGATGCTGCGCGGTTCGTACTCGACCGGCTTCCGTGCGCCTTCGCTGTACGACGTCAACTCGGCGCAGAGCTTCACCAACAGCTCCGGCCAGTACGACGATCCGGTCAACTGCCCGGGCGGCAACCCGATTACGGGCAAGTCGCGCGCCGCCACCTGCGGCCAGCAGTTCCAGGTGCTGTACGGCGGTAACAAGGACCTGCAGCCGGAGAAGTCGAAGAACGCGACCCTGGGCCTGATGATCGAACCGATCAACAACCTGACCGTGGGCGTGGACCTGTGGGCCATCGAACTGAAGCACATGATCGGTGTCCTCGCCAGCGACGACGTGTTCGCCGATCCGGTCCAGTATGCGGGTGTGTTCCACCGCAATCCGGCGGGCGACCTGTCGGTCGACGGTGCGCAGTGCGCCAACCCGGCCAACTGCGGCTATGTCGACCTGCGCACCCAGAACCTGGGCGGCCTGAAGACCAACGGCATCGACCTGTCGGCGACCTACCGCCTGCGCACCAAGGCCTACGGCAACTTCACCCTCGGCACCAACTCGACCTGGGTCCACAAGTACGACTACCAGAACGACGAAGGCGGCGCGTGGCACCGCAACGTGGGCGTGTACTCGGGCGCGGGTCCGGTGTTCCGCTGGCAGAACACCACCAACCTCGGTTGGAACAAGGGTGAACTGGCAGCCGGCCTGACCGCGCACTACAAGAGCGGCTACCTGGACCAGGATCCGTCGTATCGCGTGGCCTCGTACACCACCTTCGACACCTACTTCTCGTGGACCCAGAAGAAGGGCTTCGGCGTGACCGTGGGCGTGCGCAACCTGGCCGACCGCAATCCGCCGCTGTCCTACCAGGACTCGCAGTTCCAGTCCGGCTTCGACCCGCGCTACACCGACCCGCTGGGCCGTACCTTCTACGTGCGCGGTTCGTACAGCTTCTAAGCTGACGCGTGCTTTTGCGTGGGCACGGTGTGCCCACCCTACACGCTGAACGCCCGGTGTCCGCACCGGGCGTTTTTCATTTGCTAGACTGGGACCTTCTCATCGTTTCGAACGGGTCCTTCATGCGCCGCCTCCTTCCGCTCTGCCTCGCCCTTTCCACCTGCGCGTCCGCCTTCGGCGCCGACTATACGCTGCCGGCCACGCCGCAGACCGTCGCCTGGGGTTACTACTCCGGCCAGTCCAAGCCGGTGCTGAGCGTGCATTCGGGCGATACGGTCCGCATGCAGACCCTGTCCACCTGCGGCTCACCCGAGCGCATGATCGCGCGCGGCGTGAAGCCCGAGGACATTCCGCCCTACACCGAGGCGATCTACCGCGAAGTGCAGGACAAGGGCCCGGGCGGCCATATCCTGACCGGACCGGTGGCCATCGTCGAAGCCGAGCCGGGCGACGTGCTCGAGGTGCAGATCCTGAAGGTGGACATCGATGCCAATTTCGCCTGCAACGTGTTCGGTGTCGGCTCCGGCTTCCTGCCGATGGAATACCCGTACGGCCGCTACAAGGTGGTGCCGCTGGACCGCCAGAAGATGGTCGGCCACTTCGCGCCGGGCATCGAGATCCCCTTGCGACCCTTCTTCGGCAGCATGGGCGTGGCGCCCGCCAGCGGCAAGATCGACAGCGCGCCTCCTTTTGTGCACGCCGGCAACCTGGACCTCAAGGAGCTGGTGGCCGGCAGCACGCTCTACATTCCGGTGGCGGCCAAGGGGGCGTTGTTCCAGGCCGGCGACGGCCACGCGGCCCAGGGCAACGGCGAAGTCGACATCACCGCGCTCGAAACCTATTTGTCCGGCACCTTCCGCTTCGTCGTGCACAAGAACCGCAAGCTGGTGTGGCCGCGCGCAGAAACGCCCACGCACTACATCTCGATGGGCTTCTCGAAAGACCTGAAGCAGGCGACCGAGATGGCGCTGCGCGACATGATCGCCTTCCTGGTCGACGAAAAGGGCCTGAACCGCGACGACGCCTACATGCTGGCAAGCAGTACGGTTGACATGGAAATCACCCAGCTGGTGGACGGCAACGTCGGCGTGCACGCGATGTGCCCGAAGAAGATCTTCACCAAAAAGTAGGAAGGTAGGGTGGGCACTCCGTGCCCACGTTTAAAGCCAGCCGGCCTTGCGGAACTTCCGGTACAGGTAGACGCACACCGCAATCATCGCGGCCAGCGCCATCGGATAGCCCCACTTCCATTCCAGCTCGGGCATGTACTTGAAATTCATGCCCCACACACCGGCAAAGGCGGTGAACACGGCGAAGATCGCGGCCCAGGCAGCCAGGCGTTTATTCACTTCGCTCTCGTCGATCGAGACCATCGACAGGTTCACCTGGATCGCGGTGGCGATCGTGTCCCGGATGGTGTCGAGGCGGCCGGCGATGCGGATCAGGTGGTCGTGCACGTCGCGGAAGTAATCCTGGACCCCGGCCGCCATGGTCGGTCCGCGGTTGCCCAGCAGGCGCCCGACGGCGTCCATCAGCGGGATCACCGCATGGCGCAGCTCCAGGCCCTTGCGCTTGAGCTGGTACAGGCGCTCGACGTTCTGGCGCTGGGCGCCGTGGGTGAAGATGCGGTCCTCGATGGTCTCCAGCTCGGATTCGAGCATGTCGACGATGGGGAAATACCGGTCGACCACCGCGTCCATCAGCGCGTACATGACGAAGGACGATCCCATGCTCAGCAGGTGGGGCTCGCGCTCGGCGCGGGCGCGCACCCCGAGGAAGCCCTTGGCGGCGTCGCGCCGCACCGACAGCACGTAGTTGGGACCGGCGAAGATGGCCAGCTCGCCGGTGGCCAGGGCATCGCCCTCGAGGTCGACCGTGTGCACGATGGTGAACAGGCAGTCGCCGTATTCCTCGATCTTCGGCCGCTGGTGTCCGCGCGCGGCATCCTCGACGGCCAGTTCGTGCAGGCTGAACTCTTCCTGCATCTGGCGCATCTCGGCCTCGGTGGCGTCGCGCAGCGCGACCCACACGAAGCAGCCGGGACGTTCGAGATAGTCGCTGATGTCCTCGACTGGAATATCGGAGAGTTTTTTACCTTCCTGGTAGGCGACGCAGTTGATTAGCATGCCGGAAGTTTATCACGGGCCTTATTCGTCCTTCGCGCCATCGATCCCCAGCTCGGCAATCTTGCGCGTGATGGTATTGCGCCCGATGCCCAGCCGGATCGCCGCATCGTTCTTGCGCCCGTGGGTATGCTTGAGCGCGGTGCGGATCAGCGCCGATTCGAACTGCTTGCCCAGCACGTCCATCACCTCGACCTGGCCGTCGGACAGCATGCGCGCGGCCTGCAGTTCGAGCAGGCCGATCCAGCCGTCGGCGCCCGCCGGGGTGGGTAGCGACATCGACGGCAGGCTGCCCACGCCATCGAGGCCGACGTGCAGCGGTCCGGCCGAGGGCGCCGGCATCGCCACCATCCCTGGCGCCGCGGCGGCAACAGAGGCGGCGCCCGCCTGCGCCTGGGTCAGGTCGCGCGGCAGGTCCTTGACCTCGACGGTCTGGCCGGGCGCCATCACGGTGATCCAGTTGCACAGGTTTTCCAGCTGGCGCACGTTGCCCGGCAGGTCGAGGCCGGACAGGAAGCGCGTCGCCTCCTCGCTCAGGCGCTTGGGTTCGACGCCCAATTGTCGTGCGCTCTGCACCAGGAAGTGGCGCACCAGGATGGGGATGTCATCGCGCCGCTCGCGCAGGGACGGCAGGCGCAGGCGGATCACGTTCAGGCGGTGATACAGGTCTTCGCGGAACAGGCCGTCGCGCACGCGCTGTTCCAGGTTCTGGTGGGTGGCGGCGATCACGCGCACGTTGGCTTTGACCGGCTGGTGCCCGCCCACGCGGTAGAAGTGACCGTCCGACAGCACGCGCAGCAGGCGGGTCTGCAGATCGAAGGGCATGTCGCCGATTTCGTCGAGGAAGAGCGTGCCGTTCTCGGCCTGCTCGAAACGGCCGCGCCGCATCGCCTGGGCGCCGGTGAAGGCGCCGCGCTCGTGGCCGAACAGTTCGGATTCCAGCAGGTCCTTCGGGATCGCCGCCGTGTTCAGCGCGATGAAAGGCTGGCTGGCCCTCGGGCTGTGCTTGTGCAGGGCGCGCGCCACCAGTTCCTTGCCGGTACCGCTTTCGCCGGTGATCAGGACCGTGACGTTGGACTGCGACAGGCGGCCGATGGCGCGGAAGACTTCCTGCATCGCCGGCGCCTGGCCCAGGATCTCGGGCGTCTCGGTGGGCGCGATCTCGACGCTGGCTTCGCGCAGGCTCTCCTCCAGCGCACGCCGGATCAGCGCCACCGCCTTGTCGATGTCGAAGGGCTTGGCCAGGTACTCGAAGGCGCCGCCCTGGAAGGACGCGACCGCCGAATCGAGGTCGGAGAAGGCGGTGATCACGATGACTGGCAGGCCGGGATGCTTTTCCTTGACGGCGGCCAGCAGGTCGAGGCCCGACTCGCCCGGCATGCGGATGTCCGAGACCAGCACCTGCGGGCTGTCGTTCTCGAAGGCGGCCAGCGCCTCGCGTCCGCTGGCAAAGCTCCGGGTTGCGAGGTTCTCGCGCGCCAGGGCCTTTTCCAGCACCCAGCGGATCGATGCATCATCGTCGACAATCCAGATTGGTTTCATGTGTTTCAGTGCTTCCCGCATAAAGACATCCATCATTGGACCGCGGCCGCACCATCCCGGCGCTTATGGCAGCGGGATCAGGATGCGAAAATCCGTCAGTCCAGGCCGGCTTTCGCACTCGATCAGCCCCAGGTGCTGCTGCACGAAGGTCTGCGCCAGCGTCAGCCCGAGACCGCTGCCGCCGTCGCGCCCGGAGACGAGCGGATAGAAGATGCGGTCGCGGATATCGGGGGCGATGCCCGGTCCATTGTCGATGATATGCAAGTCTAATGCCAGCCCGTAACGGACCTTGGCCAGCGTGACCTGGCGCGCCACGCGGGTGCGCAGGACGATCTCGGCGTCGCCTTGCGCGATGCGCGCGCGCAGGGCCTGGGCGGCGTTGTGAACGATGTTCAGCACGGCCTGGATCAGCTGTTCCTTGTCGCCGCGGAACTCGGGGATCGAGGCATCGTAGTCGCGGCGGATAGCCAGGCCGGCCGGGAACTCGGCCAGCACCAGGCTGCGCACGCGCTCGCAGACTTCGTGGATGTTGACGTCGCCGACGATGTGGGGACGGCGGTGCGGCGCCAGCAGGCGGTCGACCAGGGTCTGCAGGCGGTCGGCTTCCTTGATGATGACCTGGGTGTATTCGCGCAGGGACGCGTCCGGCAGCTCGAGCTCCAGCAGCTGCGCCGCGCCACGGATCCCGCCGAGCGGATTCTTGATCTCGTGGGCCAGGTTGCGGATCAGCTCTTTGTTGGCCTGGCTCTGGTCGAGGATGCGCTCCTCGCGGTCGAGCTTGAGCTGCTGGACGTTCTCGCGCAGCTCGATCACGACCTCGCCATCGCCGGCCGCGCTGACGATGCTGTGCACGTGCAGCGGCTCGCGCCCGCTGCGCTGCAGGGTCAGGTCCTGGCGCAAATCGGCGTACTTGTGCGCCAGCGCCTGGCGGACCAGGGCGTCCAGCTCTTCGCCGTTGAGAAACAGGCCGGCCAGCTTCTGGCGCGACAGCGACTTGACCGAGACTTCGAGCAGGTGCTCGGCGGCCGGGTTGGCGTAACGCACGCTGCCGGCGGCATCGACCATCAGCACGCTCGATGCCAGCAGGTCGAGGCCTGCAAACCTGTCCTTCGGTGGGTGCGCGGGTTCGGTCATGGCAGCGATCATCAGCGGATGTTGGCGATCTCGCGCTTGATGGCTTCGACGTTCTTCTCGGCGCGGCCGATGTCCTCGCGCATCTGGGCCACGCGCTCCTGGTACTTGGCGTAGTTCTTCTCGTTGCCCTGGCGTTCGGGTTCGCCGTTGTTGAAGTCGCGGCGCAGGTCGGCCAGCTTCTTCTCTTCGGCGCGCAGTTCCTCGTCGAGGATGGCGCGGCGGTCGTCGTCGCGCGCGCGCTGGGCGGCGCTGTCGACGCGTGGGAAGTTCGCCGCACTCGAACTAGCTGCGGCCGGGGCGGGACGCGCGGCGCCCTGGCGCATGTTCACGGCGGCGGGCGGGCGGCTCGAGGCCGGCGGGGCCGAGATGGCGCCGGAGATGATCGAGTCCACCACCTTGCAGTTGCCGGCATTCGTATCGGTGTAGAGCACGCGGCCTTCCTTGTCCACGCAGCGGTAGACGACGGATTGGGCGGACGCCGGTGCGGCCAGCGCGAGCGCCAGAAGAATCCCGGCCGGGTGCTTCACGAACAAGCTTGTCATTCGCATCAGGTCAGTCGGCACGATGTGCCTGGTTGGGAATCTTCCGACTATACCGCATCCACATCCGGATGAAAAAAAACGCGGGGTCGGCCAGCCGGCTTTCCCCGCGTTTTGTTACCGTACGGCTACACCTTGCCGGACCGGCAAGATTACGACGAGTAGTACATGTCGAATTCGGCCGGGTGCGGGGTCATGCGCAGGCGCTGCACTTCCTGCATCTTCAGGTCGATGTAGGCGTCGATCATGGCATCGCTGAACACGCCGCCGCGGGTCAGGAACTCACGGTCCTTGTCGAGTGCTTCCAGGGCTTCTTCCAGCGATGCGCACACGGTCGGGATCAGCTTGTCCTCTTCCGGCGGCAGGTGGTACAGGTCCTTGGTCGCGGCTTCGCCCGGGTGGATCTTGTTCTGGATGCCGTCCAGGCCGGCCATCAGCAGCGCGGCGAA
>Ga0265798_10003801_pt1 | contig 21256 bp, 14 predicted proteins | sample P3T30metagenome_FD_192430 | JGI IMG/M metagenome (GOLD analysis project Ga0265798, IMG submission 192430) | Plant litter microbial communities from East Loma Ridge, Irvine, California - P3 T30 | ecosystem: Environmental > Terrestrial > Plant litter > Unclassified | place: USA: California... | reverse complement strand
CCAGGGCGACTTCGATCTTAAAGACAAGAATGAGAAGATCAGCTGCGGGGTTAAGCGGAACCAAAAAAAGCAGTTTAAACGCAACAAAAAGGAATACGACAAACTCGCAGACCACATCGGACTTTTTCCTTTGGTGATGATCTCCCCATACGATTCCAGCATCATCATGGAAGGGAGTGAAGAGCGGCGCAGGTTCATGGATAACGTCATTTCACAGACTAACGCCCAATATCTTGATGAATTGATCAGCTATAACAAGCAATTACAAAATCGCAATGCCTTTCTAAAGCAAGTTGCTGCCACCAGGCGCTTTGACCCATCCTTGCTGGAGATTTATGATGAGCAGCTCGCCTTTTCAGGGAAGAAGATCTTTGAAAAGCGTAAAGAGTTCATGCTTGATTTCATCCCACTTTTCAATCAGCACTATCACTATCTTACAGACGATAAGGAACAGGTACGTCTGGAGTATGCCTCTCAGCTCAACGAGACGCCATTTGAAGAGTTGTTATTACAGTCGATCGAGAAGGATAAAGTGCTGGAACGTACCACCACCGGAATCCATAAAGATGAGTTGCTGTTCACCATCAGCGACATGCCCTTGAAGAAATTCGGTTCACAAGGACAGCAGAAGTCTTTTCTGATTGCACTAAAACTAGCACAATACAGTTACCTGCAAAAGTATAAGGGATTCAAACCCCTGTTACTGCTGGATGATATCTTCGATAAACTGGATGATGGGCGTATGCAGAAGCTGATGGAAATGGTGTCTCATCATGACTTCGGACAAATCTTCATCACAGATACAGGAAAAGAAAGGGTAACAAATATTTTCAACAAGATCAATGTTCCTGTAACTTTGTTCGACGTAGACAACGGACAAATCAACCATGCGTAAACCAAACGACATTACCCTGAAAGAGGGCATAGATAAAATGCTGAAAGTTTATCGCTTGAAAACTAAACTGGATGAGACATCTGTAGTGGCATTATGGCCTGAGGTGATGGGGAAAGCGGTTTCAAATCGCACGACTCAAATTTATATTGCACATAAGAAACTCTTCGTGCGAATTGAATCCTCAGTGGTTAAGAATGATCTTTTGATGATCAGAACCGGCATCATTCAAAGGTTAAATGAACGTGCCGGCTCTGAAGTGATCACAGAAATTGTATTTCTTTAATTTCTGCTGCCGCCACCAAATATCTTTCTGATTACCCAGATAATTAACGCAAGTACGACAACGACCATAATAACGCCGGCCCACATGCCTGCTTTAAATATACCTTCAATGGCTGAGCAGCTTGCTAAAGTTGTAGTGAGGAGCGCTACGAGTGCTAGGGGGAAATATTTTTTAGTCATCATAATGTTTGTTTTCATCTACTAACAACACATGATAAAAATGGTTTCCCTATTAAAAGGGATTATTTAACCTTCACCAATTCCACTTCAAAGATCAGGGTGCTGTAAGGCATGATGTTCTGACCGGCACCACGTTCACCGTAAGCCAATTCTGAAGGGACAAAAAACCGGTAGGTAGAACCCTCATTCATCAGCTGTAAACCCTCTGTCCAGCCCGGAATCACGCCACCCACATTAAGCTCTACCGGCTCACGACCTTCATTGCTGTCGAACTGCTTTCCATTCAACAATCTGCCTTTGTAATTCACCAACACGGTAGCATCTGGGGAAGGCTTAACCCCGCTACCGGCTTTTACCACAAAGTACTGCAGTCCGCTTGCGGTCGTTTTTACGCCATCTACTTTCTTGTTGTTCTCCAGAAAAGCGCGGCCTTCTTCAATAACAGCGGCGAACTTCGCCTTACTCTTTTCCATAAAGAGGTTGTTGATGGCTTCCTGTGCCTGCGTACGATCAAGCATCAGGTTCTTATCAGCAAATGCGTCTTTGAGGCCTTTTAGAAGAAGGTCGTAGTTTAGCGTAGTGATGCCGTTCGATTTTAAACCAGTACCCATAGAACTTCCGAAGCTGTAGCTTGCAGAGTCCAAGGTGTTCTTCAGGCTAAGTACTGGTGCTGCAGGTTTGCCAGCAACTTTTGTCACAGGTTTCTTTGCGACTGAAGTCTTTTTAGTTTGCGCAGTGGCACCAATGGCTGCAAGGCAGCAGGCCAGTGCAAGAGATATTTTTTTCATCGTGGTACTTTCGTTTAAAGATGATGATAAAGACCATATAAAATAAGCACCCTATAGAGGTGCTTTATTTTATACTTTACGTGCTAAATGGCGATTAGAAACGCTCGTCAGCTGTAAAAAAGAAGTTACCTTCAATTTCAGCGTTTTCATCAGAATCTGAACCATGAACAGCATTTGCATCGATTGATTTCGCGTATTTTTGACGGAGGGTACCTGCTTCAGCTTTAGATGGATCAGTAGCACCGATGAATTTTCTGAATTCTTCAACAGCATTATCTTTCTCAAGAATCGCAGCAACGATTGGTCCTGAGGACATAAAACCTACCAGATCATTGTAGAAAGGACGCTCTTTGTGTACTTCATAGAAAGCACCTGCTTTTTCTGATGTAAGTTTGGTGTACTTCAAAGCAACGATTTTAAATCCTGCAGTAGTGATGTCATTAATGATAGCACCGATATGTCCGTTTGCTACTGCATCAGGCTTAATCATTGTAAATGTTCTGTTTGTACTCATGGGTTTTGTATTTTTTTTCAAAATTACGTTTTAAACAGTAAATATTATAGCTTCAAAATAAATCGCGATCAATTCATCTATTTAATTATTAGCTTTGCAGCTTTAAAATATGCTATCTCTTTCAGAATTAACCGATTTATTGGCTACGCCACAAAAAATTGTCATCACTACACATCATAAACCTGATGGTGATGCCATGGGTTCTTCACTTGGTTTGTATGCCTATCTGATTCAGAAAGGTCACCACGTTAAAGTGATCACCCCCACAGATTACCCATATTTTCTGCACTGGCTACCGAACAATTCCGACGTCATCATTTACACTGAAAATCAGCAGGATGCCGAGGTTTATGTAGCGGAAGCTGCACTCATCTTCTGCCTGGACTTCAATACGCTAAGTCGCATCAATGAGCTTGGAGAGCTGATCCGCGGAGCTGATGGGTACAAAGTGATGATTGATCACCACCTGGAGCCAGAAGACTTTGATGATTTCCGTCACTGGAACATCAATGCCTGCGCTGCTGCACAGTTGGTGTACGACTTCATCGTTAATGTACTGAATGACGGTGCCTCGATGACCAAAGACATTGCCACATGCCTTTATACCGGTATCATGACGGATTCGGGATCTTTCCGATTCCCTTCGGCCACTTCAACAGTTTACCGCATTGCTGCAGATCTTATTGATTTGGGTGCAGAACACTGGAGAATTCACCAGCAGGTATATGATAATGCCACCGAAAGCCGCTTACGATTTTTAGGACATTGTTTAACCAACAAACTGGAAGTCTTAAGAGAATTTAATACCGCAATCATCACGGTCAACGCAGAAGAGCTAAAGCACTTCAACATCGTTACCGGAGATACGGAGGGCATTGTAAACTATGCACTTTCCGTAAACGGCATTAAGCTGGCGGCATTCATCATTGAACGGACCGACCGGGTTAAACTTTCAGTACGTTCTACCGGTGATTTTCCGGCCAATGAGATCTGCAAGAAGTACTTCAATGGTGGTGGACACCGGAATGCTGCCGGTGGTGCTTCAGACAAAAGCCTGGAGGAGACCGTGCAGATCTTCAAAGGATTATTGAAGGACTATGAACAGCAATTATTAGCTTAACTATTTAATAACCGAATATAAAACATGATGGCCTGCCCAGTGCAGCTTATCAACCACAAATCAAATAACAGTAATGAAAAAAAGTTTAGTAATTCTTTGTGCAGCCGCTCTTGGATTGGGTGCATGTAACAACTACAAAGATGCGCCAGGAGGTACCAAGTACATCATCCACAACTCTGAAGGTAAAGAGAAAATCAAAGTAGGTGATATTGTGAAATTGAACTTTATCCGTAAAAGCGAGAAAGATTCAATCATGAGCAGTACTTATGACGTAGAGCAGCCACAAATTTTCCCAGTAGCGGAAAAAATGTATGCCGGTGATATGAACGATATCCTTACCATGTTTGGGGAAGGCGATAGTGCTACCTTCAAATTGAACCTGGATACCATGGCAACCAGATCTGGCCAGCCTAAACCTCCGGGCACCAAAGATACTTACATGTTGTTCACCATCAAAGTGGAGAAGGTATTGGCGAAGCCTAAGAATGAGCCAGACAGCGTGTTCCTTAAGAAGGCACAAGAGTTCTTCGAAAAAGACTACCAGGCTTCTGTTGCACAACGCAAAGCTTCTGAAGAAAGCAAAATGAAAAAGTACATTGCAGATAACAACCTGAAAGTTAAAACAACTGCTTCTGGTTTACAATATGTGATCACTGCACCTGGTAATGCACAACGTGCACAACCAACAGATACCATGATGATCAACTATACTGGTCGATTTACCAATAAGAAAACAGACGGTAAAGACAATGTATTTGATACAAGCGTGAAAGCTGATGCAGAGGCTGCAGGTAAACCATCTATGCCAGGCATGGAATATGGTCCACGTCCATTCCAATTGGGCAAAGCAATCCCTGGATTCGACGAAGGCTTGAAAATGTTAGGTAAAGGTGGAAAAGCAACTTTAATCATTCCTTCAAGATTAGCCTATGGCGAAGCAGGTATGCAAGGTGGAATCCCTCCATATACCCCACTCGTGTTTGAAGTAGAAATGGTAGACATTAAAAAGCCAATGTAATACGACCTGTTTCCAGGTATAACATAAAAGGGCGTCCACTGGGCGCCCTTTTCTACGTTATACCATTTAGATTGGTATTAACCTGATCTGTTCATCATCTTACTTCTTAGATACTTCAATGCGAGTGTAATTTGATTTTCGACGCTAGGTTTTGATATGCCAAATGTTTTTGCGATTTCCTGATTGCTGAGCTGGTTGACCCTGCTTAAATAGAAGATTTCACTACATCTTTTTGGAAGGCCCTGCAGCATGGATTTAAGCTCAATTTCAAAGTCAGATTGGCTGATCCGTTCACTTTCTTTATTGCTGACCTGATGATGATCAAGCGCATCAGTGTAGTGCTCAACGTAAGTAATTGGTGAGACTTTATCTTGCTTAATCTTCTTCAAGACATGATACCGGGTGGTGATGAAGATATAGTTACTAAAATTATTGATGTTTAGAAATTTACGTCTTTGCCAAAGCGTTACAAATACATCATGCACAATTTCTTCAGCCGTATGCTCATCCTGCGTATAGTAATTAGCAGTCTTAAATAGCGCAGCCCAATGTCTGTCGTATAAGCAGGCGAATGCACCAGCATCGTCCGAAACGACTTTAATCCAGAGCTCAAGATCCGAAAGGCTAACGTTGTTCATATTTGGTGTTTAAAACTACCAATTTTTCATCATCTAGAACTTACCTAACCAGATTTATACAAAATTTTCAAATTGATGTGTGTGTAGCGCTTCGGTTTACCTCTTTATCATACAACCAAATTGTATGAACCAGGAAGAATACCTCAAACTGTATGAGAAATACATCGCAGGCCTTTGCAGTGCAGAAGAAGAGGAACAGTTGTATGCCCATATAGATGACTTCAAAATGTTGGATGCCAATCTTGCAGCAGATGAAGCAAATGAATTACAGCGCAGGGATCAACTCTTCCAGCAAATCAATCAAACCATCAAGCGCTCTGAAAAACCTTTAAAGGTTCACTTCAGCTGGGTGAAATACGCTGCAGCATTGCTTTTGATCTTGGCAGCAGGCATATTATTTGTCGATAACCAAAAGCCCCGCTCAGCCGATTCAAACATCCTGAAGCAGACCGCCCGAACTAAATTACCCATCACCCCAGGCCGGAATACAGCTACTTTAACCCTTTCAGATGGTGTTATCGTAGACCTAGAAAGCGTCGGAAACGGTACGATTGCCAGCATTCAAGGTGCTCGAGTGCAAAAGTCCGCCGAAGGCGCAATTATCTATCAAGCTTCAGGAAAAGACACCGACGTTGAAAGTTTTAACGCCATTGACGTTCCGGCCGGGGGACAGTATAAGGTGGTTCTGCCAGATGGCACAGCCGTTTGGTTAAATGCTTTGTCCAGACTAACTTATCCAACAACGTTCAGCGGCAAGTCCCGTGAGGTAAAGTTAGCGGGCGAGGCTTATTTCGAAGTTGCTAAAAATGCAGCAAAGCCATTCATCGTAAGGGTCAACGAAATGAACGTTACGGTGCTTGGTACCCACTTTAACATCAATGCATACGACAAACGACGATATAAGACCACGCTTGTAGAAGGATCGGTACAGTTGAGCAAGTCAGCCAGACAAGCGCTGCTTAAACCAGGACAGCAGGGCATAGTAGACGCCGACCAGGAGCGTATCAGTGTCGCCTCGGTAAATGTAAACAAGATTGTGGCCTGGAAGAATGGCTATTTCATGTTTCAGGACGATTCCATAAAAGAAATCATGGCTCAAATTAGCAGGTGGTATGATGTAGATGTTGCATTTGAAGGTGCCATGCCATCCAAGACTTTTGGCGGGATCTATTCCAGAAATAAAGATATCAATGAATTATTAAAAGGACTGGAGCTTACAGGTCTTGTCCGGTTTAAGATTGAAGGAAGGAGGATTATTGTTATGGCATAGGTTTACCAGGTCAATCAGGCCGGGCATTGTCCCCGACCGGCCGAATGTTAAATCAACATGCAGATAATCAGGGGTCGCACAATGATAGATATAATCTTAACTCACTAACCAAATGTATATAAATTTTACTGCGTCAAACAGGAGTCAATCCTGTATAAAGCTTAGAATTTGCCGTATGATGAAGCTTACCTGTATCCTGATACTACTCGCTGGATTACAAGTAACTGCCAAGACCTACGCACAGAAGATAAGCTTGAAATTTAAAGATGCGCCTTTAGAAGATGTGTTGCTGAATATTAGACAGCAAAGCGGGTTTGATTTCTTGTATACCTCAGATTTGCTGACACAAGCCAACCCGGTAACTTTAAACTTAAAAGATGCCTCTATCGAAGAGGCTCTTAAACTTTGTGTAGCAGGACAACCTTTTACATATCAAATTAATCAAAAGACAGTTACATTAACGGCCATAAAGGTCGTTAAGCAGCAGAACCTTACCGTAACTGGGAGGGTCATTGATCGTACGAATCAAGCCTTGCCTGGGGTAAGTATTCGGGTAAAAGGAGCCAGTATTGGCACAATTACCGACCAGGAGGGTCGCTACAGACTCACGGTGCCAGCAGCTACAAGTGTTCTGGTATTCTCTTACGTCGGTTACGAGACTGTGGAGCGAACCGTGAATAATCAACAACAGATTAACGTTACCCTGTCGGAAGATGCTCAGGCCCTGAACGATGTTGTGATCGTAGGCTATGGGACACAACGCAGAACCAGCGTAACCGGTGCTGTAGATCAGATTAATGCTGCTGAATTGGAAGGTAAACCTGCAATGAATGCTACCCAGGCATTACAGGGTGTTTCTCCAAACTTAATTGTTCAACAGCGAAGTGCTGAGCCTGGTGGTGCCATAAACCTAAACATAAGGGGTGTCGGTACCATGGGCGACAATAGCCCCTTGGTGGTCATTGATGGTATTGTTGGTGGAGACATCAACCTGTTGAATCCATCAGATATCCAGTCCGTGTCGGTACTTAAAGACGCGGGTAGCGCAGCCATTTACGGGTCTCGTTCCTCAAACGGGGTAATCCTGGTTACAACCAAACAAGGGAGCAAGAACTCTGGTACCAGAGTAACTTTAAATGCACTTACCGGTGTTCAGGTGCCACACATCTTGTACAAGCCGGTACAGGGTTTTGAAAACGCCATCCTCCGCAATGAAGCAAACGTAAATGCCGGATTAACGCCAATCTACAGTCCGGAGCAAATCAGGGATTTTCAATCACGTGGCGATGAGCAATGGTTTTTAAACGGCATCCTTAAAAATGCACTGCAGCAGAATCATAATGTTAGTTTATCCGGTGGAAATGCGAACTCGAGCTACCTGGTTTCTGTAGGATACGCCGATCAGGAGAATAATCTTGTTGGGCAGAACTTCGGTTTAAAGCGCTACAACTACCGCATCAACATGAATAACGAGTACGGTAAATTTAAGTTGACCAGCATCTTGTCTTATGCCAAAACGCAAATCAACGATCATTCCTCTAGTACCTCAACCCTAATCGTGGATGCCGGGCGGGTACCTACCATCTTTAAGATGAAGGACGAGCAAGGTCGTTACCTTACCAATGAGGTATTGGCAGAGTTCAATCCATTAGGCCAGCTCGAAAAGGGCGGATACCGAAAATATGACAACGACAACCTTTTTGGAAGTCTGAATGCTGAACTTGCTGTTACTGATTTCCTGAAATTACGTGCAGTTGTTGGTGGTACTTTAACAGCAAATCACCTTTTCGCAAGAACCTTGCGCGTTGACTATTATCCGAAAGGTACCTCTGGTGCGGACCGCAATACCAATGATGAGAATACTAAAAACCTGTTTCTGAACACCCAATTTTTAGCAGAGTTCAACAAAACCTTCGCACAGAAGCATGCGGTAAATGCTTTGCTGGGGGTATCAAATGAGTCCACCAATAATGAAGAGAACAGACTATACCGCAGATTTACAGATCCGGAGCTTGGTACACCAATTACGGAAACCGTTATTGATCCAAACTCCTCGAATACCAATCAACGTACAAATGAAAGTAGCCTGAACTCTCTTTTTGGTAGGGCCGGTTACTCATTTGATGATAAATACTACGGACAGGTCGACTTCCGTGTAGATGGTTCTTCAAAATTCAGTAAGCAGAATCGCTGGGGCTTTTTTCCAGCAATATCTGCCGGTTATCGCATCAGTCAGGAAGACTTCATGGAGAACTACCGTCAGCGATTCGGAGATCTGAAGATCCGCGGTTCCTACGGTATTCTGGGTAATCAGAATGTGGGTAATTACCAGTTTCAAACGACTTATTTCAGCTTCCAAAATGCGTATGCCTTCAACAATAGTGTCGTAAGCGGTACAGGTTTCAACTTTGCCAATCCAGACATCCGTTGGGAGCGGGCATCCACTTTCAATATCGGTGTAGATGCAACGTTCTTCAAAAATAGCCTTACCGTATCGGTAGACTACTTCGATAAAGTTACCCGCGATATCCTTGTTGCGCCTGTCGTGCCAGGCATCTTTGGTACCTCACTGCCAGATTTTAACTCTGCAAAGATGCAGAACCGGGGCTGGGAAGCAAGCATCAACTATCGTATTTCGGGGGAGCAATTTAAACATCAGATCGGTCTGAATGTCGGCGATTCTAAAAATAAGGTTTTAGATTATGGCGGCCGTGAGCGGATCTCATCTTCCGATGAAATGCAGTTCATCATACGTGAAGGCTTGCCGTTTAACTCCTATGTAGGCTTAAAAACCGACGGCTATTTCCAGAATATAGATGAGGTGAACAGTGGCCCAAAGCCGGAGGGTATTTCAGTATTGCCAGGTGATATCCGTTATGTTGATGTAAATAAAGATGGGGTGATTAATGATCGTGACCGCTATGTGTTGGGGAATGCCTTTCCTCGATTTACGTTCGGCGTGACTTACGCAGTAAGTTTTAAAAACTTTGATGCAAATATCTTTATCCAAGGTGTAGGCAGACGTGACGCATTCATCCGTGGAGAGATGGTAGAGCCATATCACTTCAACTATGGCCAGGTAATGTATCAGCACCAGCTGGATTACTGGACACCAACAAATCCCGATGCACGTTACCCACGTCTTGCAGCAAACGGTAGCCAGTCTAACGCAAACAATTACAGAAGAGGCTCTGATGCATACATTTACGATGCATCCTATGCCCGTCTCAAAAACCTGCAGATCGGATATTCGCTTTCAAGCGAAACCGCCAAAAAGATCGGTATGCAGAAGCTCAGGATTTATGCTTCAGGTCAGAACTTGCTAACCTTTTCTAAACTGAAATTCTTAGATCCGGAGAATACGGAGTTTAACAACAACCTAAGTAATTCAGGTGCAAACAGTGCGCGTGCGTATCCAACACCGATATACATAGGAATGGGTCTGGATGTAACCTTTTAATCTATTAACATGAAATCAATAAAACACATAAGTTGGGTAGTGCTGCTGTTTCTAACAGCAGTGACTTCCTGCAAAAAGCTGGATCTGGTGCCAACTGACCGTTTCACTGATGTGAACTACTGGACTTCCACCGAGAAAGCCAACAGCATTCTTAATACGGCATATTCTCAAATGTTCAACAGCAGCAGGTTTTTCCTGAATGAAGCCTTGTCCGACAATGCCTATAATGGTAGGGGAGATAATGAGGGCGTGGCTTCTATTGCTTCCGGTACATACGACGCTTCACTGGGCAGAATAAAAAGTGAGTGGAATGATCATTACAGCGGAATTAAGACCTGCAACCTCTTTTTAGATAATGTAGACAGGATCGAAAACATGGATCCTGCTTTGAAGGCCCGTATGAAAGGCGAAGCAAGGTTCCTTCGTGCATTTCAATATTTTCAATTAATGACCTGGTTTGGCGATGTGCCTTTGTTTGATAAGGATATTACCCTTGAAGAGTCGCTTTCAATTGGTCGCAGTCCAAGAGCAGATGTGCTTGCCTTTATCTTAAGCGAACTTGATGCTGCAATCGAAGCCCTGCCGGTGAACACCGCGTATGCACAAGCAGATCGCGGCCGTATCACCAAAGGAGCGGCTCTAGGACTAAAAGCCAGGGTATACCTGTATGAAGGCCGCTGGCAGGATGTTGCTACAACCTGTGAAGCTATTATGAGTGGAAATAATGGCAGCTACAGCTTGTTCAATTCCTATGCAGGCTTGTTTTTACCACAAAATGAGAACAATTCAGAAGTACTGCTGGACTTCCAGTTCGATCCGGTGAACAGGACCTACAATCACCTGTTTGACTTTGCTCCAATTTCTGTTGGCGCTCGTTTGAATGCACTTGCGCCTACTCAGGAACTTGTAGACAGTTATTTAATGACTAATGGAAGGACAATCAACGAGGCAGGCTCAGGCTATGATGCGGAGGATCCTTATGTGAACCGGGATGCAAGGATGACTGCGACGGTTGTTTACCACAACTATAACTGGACCAGACCAGATGGCACCAGCAAAATCATTTACATTAAACCAGGAACAGATCCAGATGAAACAAAGATGGATGAGTATGCTGCAGGTGGGGTAAGCTCTCCAACAGGCTATTACCTGCGTAAGTACTATGATCCGACCTCTTTAACCAACTTCGTCTCCGGACTAAACCTAATTCTGATCCGCTATGCAGACGTTCTGCTGATGTATGCGGAAGCCAGAAATGAGCTTGGTACAATGGATGAGTCTGTTTGGAACCAAACGGTGCGTGCACTGCGGAACCGGGCGGGATTTGTGGATCCTATGGCCCTTAACTTCAATGCCTCGCTAGGGCAGGATGGCTTAAGAACGGCAATCCGCAATGAAAGAAGAACAGAGCTCGCCATGGAGGGTCTGCGGGTGTTCGATATCAGAAGATGGAAAACTGCTGAAGTGGTGCTAAACGGTTGGGCACACGGTGCTAAATACGGCCCCACGTCAATCGATAATGGTTATATCCGCGCTAATCAGCGTGTTTTCGATCCTGGAAAACACTACCTATGGCCAATTCCAAGAGATGAAAGAAACCTGAATCCAAACCTTCAACAAAATCCAGGCTGGTAACATATAAACCTATCAATATTAAGATCATGAAAAATAAGTTCTCTAAAATATTTCAAGCCAGCCTGATGGTGCTGGCTGTTTTAACAGGGTGTAAAAAAGACGATACCCTAAAACATACGCAGGTTTCGGCCGTGAATACCTTGTTTGCACCTGCAAATGAGGCCTTTCTGAAACTAGATCCTAAAGCAGGTTCGACCGATTTCGAATGGGAACAAGCACGTGCCGAAGATGGCGGAGTTGTTCTATATGAAGTTGTATTTGATAAAGTTGATGGCGACTTTTCAAAACCATTATATTCTTACCCTTCGGAGGGGAACGGGCTCTATAACAGGTTGACCTTGACTCATGCTGAAATGAATAAGATTGCTGCAAGCGCAGGGATAGAAGCGTTAGCAAAAGGTAAAATCAAATGGACGGTACGTTCTTCGAAAGGGATCAACGTGAAAGCGGCGGCTGAAAGCCGTACGCTGGAACTGGAGCGCCCAGCTGGCTTTGCTGAAATACCTTCAGATTTATTCCTGACAGGCGCAGCATCTGAGGGTGGTGATGACCTGTCCAAAGCTGTTCGCTTCAAGAAGACCGCTACAGGCGTTTTTGAGATCTATACCGCACTGAAAAATGGTAGCTACCACTTCAGCGATGCAAATACAGGCTCACCTAAAACCTTCTCTGTAACGAACTCAACATTAATTTCAGATGGAAATACAGAGATGACCGGAGGTACTAAAGTAATGCGGATCCGGGTAGACTTTAATACCGCCTCGGCAAACTTTACCGAAATCGAATCTTTTAATGTGTTCTTATCCGGCGACAACAAAGTGATCTTCAGCGTGCCTTATGTTGCCAATGGCATCTTTAAAGCGGTAGATCAGCCAGTGGTATTTAAGAGTGAGTCCTGGGGTAGAGACGAGCGGTACAAACTGCAGATGAAAGTTAAGAAGGAAGATGGTGCTCAGGATACAGAATGGTTTGGAAGCACAAACCTGGATAATCAGGCACCAACTGCTTCTACACCTGCTGCGTATTTTAACGTTGTACCGGTAAACAACTCACAATATGACTACTCGTTCAAGTTTTACAAAGATGCAGACAACAAGAACGTTGACATGGAAGTATTATTCCAGGCAGAGGGCGTTTACACGCATAAGGTAACTGTAAAATAGGTATATGAAAAAGATGGTAAAAATCATGATGGTATCCGGCGTTATTGCCGGATCCATCGGCTTTGTCTCTTGCAAAAAGGATGTATTTCCTTTGTATGGTGACGAAATCATTACGGTAGAGTACAACTATAGTGCACTTGCAGACTCTGTACAGCAGCAGACCTACAAAGTTTTCCTATCGTCCAATGCAAATTACTTTGTGCAGAACAATCAGGGGAATTCAACTTTTCACTATTGGCCAAATGCCCATATGCTCGATGTTATGGTTGATCAGTACCTCAGAACAAAAGATCAGAAGTATGTGGCACAAATGAAGGCCTTGCTTTCAGGCATAAAAGCGGAGAACAACAATGTTTTTCCGAATAACTTCTATGATGATATGGGCTGGCTCGCATTATCAAGCCTTAGGGCATTTGAGGTCACCAAGGATCAAGCCTACACAGAAGCTACCAACGTGTTATGGACCGACATGAAGAAAGGTATATCAAATGTTATGGGTGGTGGTATGGGCTGGACCAAGGACAGACCAAACTTCAAAAACACGCCGGCAAACGGACCTGCGATTATCCTGGCAGCAAGATTATACCGCCTGCAGCAAAAACAGGAAGATCTTGAAACGGCTAAATCTCTTTATGCCTGGTTGAAATCCACGCTTGTAGAGCCTGGAACTTTCCGCATCTACGATGGTATCAACTATGACGGAAATGGAGAACTAGCAAAGAATAAATACACTTATAACTATGGTTTGTTCATCGGTGCAGGCTTGGAACTCTATAAAACCACAAAGGAGCGCAACTATTTGGATGATGCCATTAAGACTGCAAATGCTGGCATCGGCGACATTGAACTTGCACCTGGTGGAATTCTAAAAGATGAAGGTCAAGGTGATGGTGGATTATTCAAAGGGGTCTTCGTCAGATATCTGACTTTGCTAATTAACGAACCTGATGTGTCAGCTACAGACCGCGCTAAGTATGTTCAGTTTATCAAGTTTAATGCACAGACTTTGTACACCAAGGGTATTAGTCGTCCGGCGCTGATGATCAGTTCCGCCTGGGACAAGGCTCCTGGTGCCAGCACGGATTTTACCACACAGTTGAGTGGAATGATGCTGCTTGAAGCTGCTGCGGAGTTGAAGAACGCGGGAATTCTTGAATAGATCTTCTACTTTGTTCATTAGATTCTTGTAAACAGAAAGGGCGTCCATTGGACGCCCTTTCTGTTTATTATAAACTTATTACTTGGTGATGATCTCGATCTGTCCACCTTTCTGAAAGATTTCATGCGGTACGAAATACCCCTTGATTGCTTTCCCATCAACCTTTATAGATGTTATCGCGCGCCCTTTGTTGGGCTTTTTGATGGTCACCATCTTACCATTGCTGCCACGCCATTTTACCTCGTCAAAAAGTGGTGCAGTTACGATGTACTCCGGGTCAGTAGCTGAAAATGGATAAAGCCCCAGAGAACTGAATACATACCAGGCAGACATTTCACCCGCGTCATCCATTCCGCTAAGGGCTAAACCTTCATCACCAATGCCGTATAGCGTATTCATGATCGTATCTAAAATTTTTTGTGACTTCTCCGGCTTGCCGATGAAATGGTAGGAGAATGGTGCTTCGTGATCTGGTTGATTACCATGGCAATATTGACCAATGAAGGTTTCCACGTTTCTGGCAATATGCTTCGGATTCCATGGAACGGTAAACAAGGAGTCTAGTTTAGACTCGAAACCCTTTTCCCCGCCATATAGGGCAATAAGCCCTTTCATGTCATGTGGTGCAAAGAAAGATACTTGCCAGGCATTTGCCTCGCGGTACATGTATTCGTAATATGGGTACTGCGGATCAAATGGGGTGATCCAATCGCCATTTGCCAACTTGCCACGCATAAACCTGGTTGAAGGATCAAACATGTTCTTGTAGTTATTAGACCGGGCCATAAGAATCTTATAGTTCGCTGAGTCACCGAGTTTTTTTGCCATCTGTGCGAGTGAATAATCATCATAAGAATATTCTAGTGTCTTAGAAACACCAGCACTGGCTTTGGTCTCTACATGCGGATTCTTGATGTCAGGGTCGGAAATGAAACCTTTTTCAATGTACTCTGCGATGTGAGGGCGTGCTCCGCCTGGGACATTGGCATTCTTCAAAAGGATCTCGTAAGTTCCTTTTACATCGAAGTTGTCTATACCACGCAAATAAGCGCCAGTGATGGAAGAAGCACCATGGTCGCCATGGAAAAATGTTGGGATGAAGCCAGTTTTATCACCAACTTCTTTCATGGATTTAATTACATCTAAGGTCACCTTAGGCGAAATCATGCCCAGGAGCACGTCCTTATTCCGATAAGTATCCCACAATGAAGGTTCGGTGTAGTAATTGTAATCGGCTTTGGCTTTGTTGTGTTTCGCATCTGTGAATTCTCCGTTAACATCGCTTCGTAATGCCGGCCATAAAAATGAACGGTACAATGACGAATAAAGCATTTGTTTCTGCTTCTCGGTTCCACCTTTTACCTGGATGGTTGACAGCAGCGACTCCCATCTCTTCGTGCCTTCTGCAACGATCTGATTGAAGTTTTTATTACCGATTTCAGCTTCGAGGTTTTGCTTTGCATTTTCTGCACTCACGAAAGATAAACCAATTTTCAGTTCAACCGGACCATTGCTGCCGTTTGCTAAATGTACCAGTGCATAGCCAGATTGCTTACCTTCTTGTTGCTTTTCCAGCTTGCTGATATCGGTGTTTATTACAGCATAGAAAAAGATCTTTTCTCCGGTTTGTTGATAGCCTTTAATGATATTTTTTCCAACCTGTTCAATGCTCCAATTGGAGATCCTGTTGTTTGCTCTTGCGAGATCAAAAAGGATTTGCCGATTGTTGTTATCCTTGAATTCATACTTATGGTATCCCGCTCGCAGGGTAGAGGTGAGGCTAACGTTGACATTATAGTCGTCGAGATATACCTGGTAAAAACCTGGTGCAGCGCTTTCTTTCTTGTGAGAGAAACTGGATCCGAATTTAAAGTCTTTATTTAGCGTCGCTAAATTTTTACCCGGATTGGAAACGGGCAGGACCGGAATATTGCAGAGGTTCCAGTGACCCTTATTTGTATGCGTAAAAGCATAAATTACCTTGTCTTCATATTCATATCCGGCACCAGAGCCATACTCCGTCATCGGACTGAGCTGTACCATGGCATTAGGAAGTGAACTGCCCGGGAAAGTCAAGCCTGCCCAGGATCTCCAGCCTTCTGGTAGTTCGTAGCCCAGGATCTTGGGGTCTGTGAGCGGGTAAGTACCAATAAAAGTATTTACATATTTAGTGTAAGCTGTGGTTTGGCTTTTACCTGTGACGGATGCGCTCAAAATTATTGTAGCTGCAAGTAAGCTCTTTCGAAAATAGTTCATCATGTTTATTTTTTGGTTAGTTAATTACAGGTGTTTTTGGCCTGCAGGATTTAGCTTAGTGTATAATTCGTTTAGTAATTATGTATCTCAAATAGTAGGTTTTTACCGGAGCGTAACAGCTTCTAACCAGCACTTCAGATAGCGCCTCTATTCAAATATGGAGTTTTCTCGTAAATTAATATAGACTAAAATTAGGTTTAGCATTCGTCGTTATTGTCGCCAACATCTATTCGATGTTAAAGCGGCATTATCTTGATTTTTGTCATGGAATTGTTACTTCAAGAATTTGAGTTGATCTTGTACATCAAGGATTTAATTTGCTCCTTTGAAATTAGTAAAACGTTTTATCTGTCTTGTAGCATTGATTTATATACAGTGTAAACTGTTTACAGGAGGGCGAACGTTGTCAAAAAAGTAAACCAAATTAAATTCGGTATGAAGAAAAGTTTTATCAAACTTATTAAACCAGCGCCGGTAATGATCGCAGGAAGTGTGTTGCTCAGTTTGGGCTTCAATTCATCCGGTGTGTCTGCCGCGCACATTAACATCGAACGAAGCATTACGTTCAACACAAAAACTGGAGTAGCACAGATACAGGTTTCCGGTATTGTTCGTGACGAGACTGGTCAGCCAGTTCCAGGGGTAAGTGTAAAAGTTAAAGGAACTACTACGGTTGTGGCGACGGATGGAAACGGACGTTTCAGCATTGCTGCGCCTGCTACAACATCTGTGTTGGTCTTTACTTTCATCGGCTACGATACTCAGGAAGTAACCATTGGAAACCGGACGAACATCACCGTGAACTTGAAACCTAGCTCAACAACCCTGGAAACGGTAGACGTTGTTGCGGTGGGTTATGGTACGCTGAAACAAAAAGAAGTTACCTCTGCTGTGAGCCACGTGGGAGCGGAGGAATTTCGTCAAAGTGGATCAAGGAACCCGCTTGACCTTATTCAAGGTAAGGTTCCTGGGCTGGTACTAACCAGAACCTCGGGTTCTAATCCTAATAGTTCGCCTGAAGTGCAGCTTAGGGGAGCAATTACTGTTACCGGGAGTTCCGGTCCATTGTATGTGATTGATGGTATTCCTGACGCTAATCCAGACCTTTTACAGCAAGACGATATTGAATCTATCGACGTTTTGAAAGATGGTTCTGCGGCGGCGATCTATGGCACAAGAGCTAATGCCGGGGTTATTTTGATCACCACTAAAAAAGGGAAAGCAGGTCCAGCAGTAATTAACTATTCAACTTATTTCAGGAAAGAATATTTAAATAACAAACCTGATGTACTTACTGCTGATGAGTTCATAGCTAAGATAGCTTCTGGTGAATTGTCTTCGAGCGTATCAGATCGTGGGCATAGTACAGATTTCTACGATGCGCTGATCAATCATGATAACCTGTCTCAGAATCATAATCTTTCTTTCGCTGGTGGCTCTGAAAATAGCAGCTATCGCGCGAGTTTAAACTACAGGGATTTGCAGGGTATTTCGCTCCAGAATGGCAGAAAAGAATACACCATGAGGTTGAACGTTAACTCTAAGGGTATTAATGATCGTCTAAATGCCCAAATTAATTTAGCTAGCAATTTTAACAATGCAAACCTACTTGGCGGAGGTGCATGGGAAAGCGAAGCCTTTAAAAATCCAACTTTCTCCAACTTCAATGCAGATGGTTCATATTACTATGACCTGACCAGTACAAATGAGTATGCGAGATTGTTTATGGAAACCAATAGACGCAAGCAGCAAACAACCTCCGCAGATGCGAAATTGGATTTTGAAATTCTTGAAGGCTTAAAAGCTTCGGCATTTGGTTCCGTAACCAGAAACTCCAACAATGATGGTTCCTATCGCTTCAAAGGTAGTGAGGATTCGATGGAAAATTCGGACTTCAGAGGTGGAGGTTATGCAAGAAAAGCAACAGACCTAAATCAAAAGTTCGCATTCGAACCAACAGTATCCTATCAGAGGCTTATTGATGAAAAACATAGCATCAATGCTGTTGCAGGATACAGTTACCGATATGAGGTAAATGAAGGATCATGGGCAGACAACCGTGGATTTATCAATGATGTCTTTTTGGAGAACAACCTCGGTGAAGGTAATGCTTTAAAGCAGAATTTAGCTGGGATGGATAGCTACAAGAATGATAATACACTTGTTGCATTTTTCGGTCGGGTGAACTATGCCTTGAATAACAAATATCTTGCGCAAGTTATTTTCAGAAGAGAAGGCTCATCCAGATTTGGGGCAAACAATAAGTGGGGCAACTTTCCCGCCGTCTCAATTGGTTGGAATATCTCAGAAGAGGATTTTCTGAAGGATTCTAAGGTCATTAACTATCTGAAGTTCCGAGCGGGGTATGGTGTAACAGGTAACAGCGGATTTGCAAACAATGCTTCCCGAGTAACCATGGGCGGTGGAGGAAGATATCTTTTTCCGGATGGCGCGTACTATGAAACATATGGGCCTAACAGAAATCCAAATCCAAACCTTAAGTGGGAGACCAAAAGGGAGGTTAATATGGGTCTAGACTTTAGATTGGTTGGTAATAAATTGTCAGGGTCGCTTGATTTGTTTAATAGGACAACGAAAGATCTTTTGGACGAATATGTAACGCCACAACCACCTTATCTGCGTGATAGGATTTATGCAAACGTAGGCACAATCTCAAGTAAAGGGATTGAGTTGGCTTTAAGCTATGCAGCGATCAATAAAGGAGATTTTAGCTGGAGCATGGATTTTACTGCTAGTACTTTGAGGAATCGTTTAGATTCTTACTCAAACGATCAGTTTAAAGTGAAATATAAAACCTTCGGTTCAATTGGAGGCGCGGGAGATTTAAGAGATGCAATTACAACCTATGAGGGTGGTGCATTAGGTGAGTTCTGGGGCAAACGGTTTGCAGGCTTCACTGACGATGGGAAATGGTTATTCTACAACAGGGAAGGCGAAGTTGTAAGGAATGATCAAATAAACTCGAGCTCGGAGCCTAGCACAACGGATCTCCATAGAATTGGAAATGCAATTCCGAAATACTATGCATCGTGGACTAACAACTTCAGGTATAAGCAATTTGATTTGAGAATCTTCCTTCGTGGTAAATTCGATTATCAAATTCTGAATACCATGGCGCTTACTTATGGTAATAAAACTTGGAAGCAAAACTTGTTAAAAGACGCATTTACAAAGTATAGCCAAATTGATGACACCTACATGTACTCAGATTACTATCTGGAAGAAGGAAGTCACTTGAAAATTGATGAGGTAACCTTGGGCTACAATTTCAAATTTAATAGTAAATGGGCAAAGACAGCCAGGATTTATGTTGTTGGTCAAAACCTTGCAACCATAACTGGATACACCGGGAATGATCCAGACTTTGTAAGAGATATCGGTTTAGGACCTGGGGTTGACAATCGTAGTGCATACCCTAGTACCCGCTCCTTCCTTGTCGGACTAAATGTTGGATTTTAAAAAAGAAAAAATGAAAAGTAAATCACTTATATATTTAGGCCTTGTTGCTGCGCTGTCCTTCACAACTTCTTGTAAAAAGCAGCTGGAAGAAAATGCCTATGATGAATTGTTAACAGACAACTTTTACAACAATAAAACGGAAGTACTATCTGCAGTGCTTAGACCTTATACACATGCTAATGCATGGGTATCGCCATCTGGACAAGATGGCTGGTGGAGAGCCTCAGAACTATCTGCAGACCAGCTTGCCTGGCCAACTAAGGGGCGCCATGGCGAAGATGGTGGTAAATGGAAACGTTTACATTACCATACATGGACTATTGATGAGGGTGGTTTAAATAATGCTTGGACCTTGATGTATTGGGGAATGGGGCTATGTACGGATCCAATAGAAAACATCGGTAAGAAAGATGTGGCATCCATGGGCATCACGGAGGAAGAGAAGTCAGCTTATATTGCCGAGTTAAAGTTATTAAGAGCCTTCCACTATTTGAAATTGATGGATCTTTGGGGGAATATTCCAGTTACGACCCAAATTGGTCTTCCGCTAAATCCAGAAACTCGAGATCGTAAAGATGTCTTTGCTTTTGTTGAGAAGGAGATCTTAGAAAATATCGAGGCTGTTCCGAAACTATCAAGAGCGATGTTAGGCCGCATGAGCCAAGCAGGAGCATATGCAATGCTTGTAGAATTGTATTTGAATGCAGAGGTTTGGACAGGAACACCTCGGTGGGACGATTGTATTGCCGCCGCAGATAAGCTGATTAGTGGCGCTGCCGGTGGACAAAACGGTACTATGGCCTTAGACCCAAATATTATCGATCAATTCAAACCAGAGAATGACTTATCCAAAGAAGTAATTTTCTCTGTAGCTTACGATTATAAAGTTGGACGCTTTGAGCCATCATGGCCAAGTGAGTTCTATCATTTTCAACAACGCGAAATATACGGTGGAGGCCGAAATGGTAACGACGGTGTCGTAGTGATACCTGGTGTTTATACATCTTATGCTAACAATGACCTTCGTAAATCGAACTGGTTACTGGAAGGACCAATGGTCAAGTTTTCCGATGGCACTCCGGTACTTGCATCAGAAGAGTATAAGGATAAACAACTTGTGTTCGTTGACAATATTCAACGTAATTCAGTTGGCTCAACAGTGTCGAATATGAGTGAGGGAGAAGAAAACAGTGGTGTGCGTTTCAACAAATACAAGCTTGGAAATCAAGAGAAAGGTCTTGATGGTACGGAACCGAACCCTAACTACAACAACACTGACTGGAATATCTATCGTTTAACCTGGATTTACTTCGCTAAAGCAGAAGCAATCATCCGTAAAAACGGAGGTGTTGCAACTCAGGAGGCTGTTGACCTGATTAACGCCTGCAAAAAACGTGC
>Ga0265798_10003799_pt1 | contig 21259 bp, 15 predicted proteins | sample P3T30metagenome_FD_192430 | JGI IMG/M metagenome (GOLD analysis project Ga0265798, IMG submission 192430) | Plant litter microbial communities from East Loma Ridge, Irvine, California - P3 T30 | ecosystem: Environmental > Terrestrial > Plant litter > Unclassified | place: USA: California... | reverse complement strand
CAACATGCATAGTCAATGAAGTGTCGAACATGCGGAGTTTCCAGACTAGGTATTAGTTCGAGTCAGTTTTGATTTCTTGCATCTGTGTAGCTTGTGGTATCCTTGGTTTTGGAATGGCAGTTGAGTCTGCAAGTATGTTGCGTGCTTTAGAGTGATCAGATTGTTCGACCGAATCAAAATGTTGTCTATGGGATCGATCGGCCTTCCTCTCTCTGCGTAGCACCGTCCCACTACTCCAAAGTCATACAAGCAAAACTGATAGCCTCAGCCTTTGTCTGGCCCTCAACACTCCCAAACCCACTAGGCTTGCTCAAACTCCACTCCATCTCAACATACGGCCAACAAATCCTGCCATCGCCCATGCTCACCATGTCGCCAGCAACATAAGTGTCCATCGACTTGACCGCATCGCCAACAGTCTTGCCATCCTTACTCACAAGCTGGTAGTAAGTACCGGTAAAAGTGCCCCCGCAGCCCATAGCAACAAACTCACACTGAGGAGTCTCAATCTCCTCCCAAGACACAAGCGCGTACTCGCTGTTGAAGACCGCGACGTGGGCGTTAGACCTGTCCGGACCCTCGACGGGCGTAACCCAGTTGACTTGCTCGTCGCCGCCCTCGCCTAGTTCAGAAGTGGCTTGGGCGCCAACCTTGGTCTCTTTGTCGGAGAACATGGCGATAGCCACGCGCCTGCCGTTGGTGCGGTTGAGGGTGTGCGTGTAGCCTTTGCCCATCCAGTCGTTTTCGGAAAGTTCCAGAGCGCCGCGGGAGACCCAGGCGAAGATGTACGAGTCGCTGTTTGGGAAGCGGGCGAGGTTTGAGTAAGAGCCTGACATTCCACCCACTGTTGTTTTGTTGTTGTCAGTAATCTATTGGAGACGTATTGGAAATTTGAAGCGACTGCTTACTCGACTCTCCGCCTCCGCCGTTGGTGGTGTTCTCATTCGAAACCTTTACACCGTCACTCCCCATCCCTTGGGTCTTGGTGTTCAACCAAATAGCACCCTGATCCTCAGCGCACAGCGAAGCGAAAGGAGCCTCGTCGGCAGCGGCAAAGGCAATACCAGTGTTATGCGAGCAGCCCCAAGAGCTCGAAGCGCCTTCGATCGTTTGCAGTCTGCCATCGGCGTCGACATACTGGATGCTGTCGCCAAAGTGACCTTCGAACGACCCGCTGTAAGCTGTAACTACAAAGTACGCCCCGTACATCTGGGCTTCAGCAGACCAGGCGAGATCACCGTTCATGTCCGGAGACATCATGAGTCCTGCGTCCTCGTTCACACCGGGACCAGCAACGAAAGTCTTCCAAGCCTGTTTGCCGGACTTGTAGCGGTAGATGGCCGGAACAGGAGTGTTTTCAGGCGGAGCATCGGCAACCGAGGAAGGAATGGCTTCGTTGCCCAGCAGAGCGAAGCCGTCGTTGTGAGCGACGATCCCGCCGGCTTCTTTCACGCCCTCGACGGTGACGACTTTGCCTCGGGGCGCGAAAGTCTTGGGGTCGATGTTACGGACGTGGACTCCTGAGCCCGAGCCGTCCAAGTAGGCGAGATAGCCTCTGCTGCCATCGGGAGAGATGGAGAAGGGGGTGCGGCGGTGGTGGGGGAGACCGGTCCAGTATGCTTCTTTGATCGGGTCGAAATCCTCGGTCAGGTTGACGGTGTTGGGGAAGGGGTGTAGTTTGATCGTTTGTGCAGCGGCCAGCACTGCAGTTGTCAAAGGAAAGAGAGACAAGAGGGAAGAACGCATGGTGAATATGGCGGTAAAGAGTGTGAAGAATTGGATGAGATGGTGAGTCGTGCAGAGCGATGGGACTTTGACTTACTTTATGTTTAGGGTACTCAGAGCCAAGCAGTAGCGGTTTTGAGCCCTATTCTGGCCACAGTGGACTCCATTTCTATACCAGTTCAGCCCTTAGGGTCTGGAGTTGCATGTATTGTAGTAGTGTAGTGTAGTGTAGGGCTGTCCATCAAGGGTATGAAACGTTGGTCAAGAACTGCCAATTTCCGGAGAGCGGAGAAAGCCACCTTTGGCGCTTGCGCTTTGAAGAAGTCGAGACGATCAACCCATGGGTCAATGTTAGTTTCGTTCCCAAATCACACCATGGCCACAAAGCAACCCAACAACACTGCCACTCCGGCGCTTGCGCTTGCAGACCGTGGATCAGGAGTCCAAATAGCAGTCAACGGAATAGCCCTTGCCAGAAGCGAAGAAACCGAAGAGAGAGCAAAGTCCGTAGAATACTTTCATCCATATGCGTACATCCTGCCAGCTTCTTAGCATTTCACCAGCCAGCCCCCGTTCTTCCTCAAGATCTGTCCATATAGAAAAGCCGATATAAAATGAAAATGATGAACGGACCCACCATGTGACAGAAAACAAAGACCAACCAACCAATCAGCCGTTACCAATCCAACTGATCATTCAGATTGACCAAATCACCCAAGGCCCCACCAACCAAAGAACTCCCATCCCAAAAGCCAAGAAACAAAAAGTCAACACCCCTATCAATCAACCAAATTATATCACCACCCCCACTCCCCCTCCAACTCACCAACCCTCCCCGCCGTCCCCACGCCCGTATCGGTCTCCACAGCCCTCAAAACATCCACCACCACCTTCCTCTCCCCGTCGTCTTCCAGACAACTCCCCGCTGCCACGAGCGGCAGCAGCATCTCCACTCGCACAGAAAAGTGTGGCCGGCCGAGGGCGATCCCTATGATGGTGTGCGCGTGCGAGAGGGCTTGGGTGGAAATTTGGTGGTAGTAGGCTTGCAGGCGGTGAGGGGGGTTCTGGGTTGCTGATGTCGATGATGGTGGAAGGGGTGATGGTGGGGTCGGTTTGTGAAGGAGGAGCAGGATGCGGGCGAAGTGGTAAAGGGTGAGGGTCGCGGCGGAAAGCGGAATGGGGAAGAAGAGTTCTGTTATCGGGTTGTTGCTGCTTTGTGGTTGCGGTCCAGAGGTTGTGGCTGTTGTGCTGGAGCGGCGGGATACGGGATGGCGGAGTTTGGCGCTGGGTTGAAACGCTAGAGGTAAATGGGCGTGCCAGATATCGAGCTGAATTGTTAGTTGGTCCCAGAAGGCTTGTCGCGTCGTGAGGTCTTGGGTTGGTGATGAGGCGAGGTAGTTCATTGTGCGGAGAAGGAGCCAGAGGAGGGTGTGAGCGACTAGTTGAATTGTGGAGGAGCAGTAGTTCGAGTCTGATTTGATGCTCTCCGGGTCGAAGTAGAGAGATTCGGCCGAGGTGACTTGAAGCCCACAGCTTTGCCACACTTGTAGGTCTTCGGTGTCTAGGAGAGTGGGAGTGTGATTTACGTAGGCTGCTTGGTAGTCGGCTCGGGCGAAGTTCCAGAAAGATGCCCGGCGTTCGAGAGAGGTTGAGAGGGGATTTTGGGAGTCGATTGTCGATGGGCCGACGACGCTGAGGAGAGATTTCATGCCTGCTAAATGTCTGTGGAGTGTTAGCGGCGGTGGCCTTCTGTATCGCAGTGCCTTGGAAGCAGTGACTCGCAAAGTGAGAGTCGTCTGTCGTTGAACGGAGCCCAGTGCGGACGTCTTGGAAGATCATTGCTTGATAAAAGTTCGACCTCAAACCCTCATCAAGTCTAACAAATGAAGTAAGAAAAGGGCTGAAACTCACTGTGTCCATCCTGCTTCGGCATTGTCAAGCGATTCGTACAATGAGAAAATTGAAACAGCCAACAAAAGGTCGTCCGAACTGGCCCTAGTCAGCGTTGCATTTGTCGCAGGTGACGGCGGATTGCTCAAAGTCCCTGAAAGCGCTTGTAGGTATAAGCGAGAGTACATGATGGCCTTGTCGTAGTAGTTCGCGGCCTTGTAGTACCAGTCGACACCGTCTTTGATGGACTCCATTATGGCAGGTTTCTGTGCCTGGTGACTAAGGAAAGGCTTCCTGCCTTGTACGCGACCGAGTTGCTTCGCGGCCACGGCGGCTATTGAGTTTTTCAATAGAGCGTCTCTCAAGGCTTTCAAAGGCACCAATTGGCCAAAATGCTTCTCGTTGTCGAAGAGATCCATCCAAGGCCCTATTGATTCGCTGAAATGGCGGATGAGAAAGGCCATTTCGTGCTCTCTTTCGTCAGTGATAATTTGGCTCGTGTGTAGTTGTGTTTCCGGTGCCCATAGATTGCCGATGTCTACGCCATCAAGCCCGCTTATGGGCGTCCCGAAAGCTTCAGCGGTAGGACGTGGTATTGACTTGTCGACCTCGTCGACGATGTTGGGAAGATCTGGGATGAAGCCGCAAGAGTTATTGTTCTTGCCGTAGAACGAGTCTGGCTCGAGGTCGAACCATGCTGGGTCAAATTGACTCGTGTCGATAACGTCGTTGAGCATGCTGTCAATGTCCATTTCGGAGGGTGGCGCAGGCATTACTTGAATGGCACTGTTGGGCATAGGAAGAGGCACTGGATCTTGTTTAAAGAGCTGTGGATCTGCTTCATGTTTCGAGTCGTCTGCTCGGAATACGTTGAAGTTGGGGGTACTTTGGTTGGAAGGGTTTCTTCTTTTCCGGGTGACAGACGGGTTTGGGGAGTCGTTGCTAGCACTTGCAAATGTGCTCCGAGGGCTCTGCACGCGCAATCAGTCAGAATATGCTTCTTCCATTGCGGGAATCGTGAGGTTCCCAGTCTTGACAATGATGGAGCATTTGTTCCGTCTGACAGTGCCGAGATGAGTGAAGTAACATGTCGAGACGAGAGTTACATGGACATGCAATTGCGTTCGCGGTGGGTATTGTCTTACAGTCAAAGATAGGTCGGCGAGCTCTCCGCCACCTATTGACTCCCTCCCAGCAGAAGGGACCTCATACTTTCGTCTGAGAGTAGCGCCTTCGTCGACGAACTTTCGTTTCTTGTCGTAGCCGGGGCATGGTTTACCCAGCTTCTCACAACGGAAACACGAGGGATGCCTTTTATCGCACTATGCAAGATGTGTCAACCGCATGGACGACACGATAGGCTGCACAAGTACGGCTTGGTGCATGGATGACATACCTTAACACGGCGCTCGCGACACCTATCGCAGGCTCTCTCGCCGCTCGTGGTGCCCGCCGGGCCTGTGGTCTCGGTTGTCTCCTCAGGCATCAGTACTCAACAGCCGAGCTTCGAAGTACTGTATACAGCGATTCACCACACAGTAGAGGCGCAGTCGAGGCTCCGCTCGGGAATGGTAGGCGGTGGCAATGGCCTATTGCGGTCGAGACATAAGCGTGTATCTGGCGGTAGTGTGAGATGGCTGGGGTCACCTGTGGAGTAGTGAAGTGCGAGCTGCTAGGACCGAGAGCGAGATTACGGTTGTAGCTGCGACCCGGGCGCCTGCCTTCTCCCAGCCCTGTCCTGCCCTGCCCGCCACGAGGTGATGTGCAGCGCGCGAACCTTGGAAGCTGCCGATGTGTCAGCCCGAACCAGCCCGCTGCTATAGGCGAGTTATTGTCTTGAAAGTGCTGATAACGGCTGCGTTGAAGGTTATGTCGATGGTTTGGTTGTAAGTAGTGTTAGGTGCGTGTACTTGGATACACGTGCCGTTGTTGTGTAATACTTGACTCTTACGGTGGATATCCTGAGACGAAAAAGTCATTCAGCCCTTCGGCATACTATCCGACATACTCAACAGTCGCACGACATGCCTTCTCTCGTTTTTGATACAGATCTTCGCCCCCGCCTACCGAAACAAGTAACAATTCAGCGAGCATCACCAATCAACTCGGCTCTAGCTAGGCCCGGCTTCACTTCACTCAAGTTCAGACACGCTACAATACGAACACCAACTTCCATGCAAGCCAGCCTAACAGACTCTTTCAAGATAAATCCATCGCCGTCATGGTCATGAAAATCCAGCGGGTGAGTGGACTTCTTTACAGCCTTCTTCTCCCATCACTTTGTCGGAGCCTTGTCTGCCATGTCAGCCCACGTACTGCCAACTCAGGCAGCTGACATATCAATTCACCACCATAGCTGTTCATATACCCAGTCAAGAGTCTACGTCCTCTGGAAGTCCAGGCTGCTGAAATCACAAACGAGGGCTTACGCTTCGATCGTCAATATGTCCTTGTCAAACCACCCACCGGGGACACACATGGTCTTGCAGAGCACATCACCATCAAAAGCTACTTCGAACTCGGCCTCTTTCACACCGCCGTCGACAAGTCCTGGAGCAAACTCACCATTACCCACACTCAAGCCAAAGAGAACCAGTCCATCGTAGTCCCCTTGACGCCCTCTCCCATGAGTCTGATGAACGCCCAAAACTTCCAAGTCAGCATCTTCGGCACCAAAGCCACTGGCGTCGATATGGGCCAAAACGTCTCCGAGTATTTCAGCTACCATCTCGGCTTCACCGTCCGCCTTTGTTACATAGGAGGCAGCGGGCAGCGTGAGATCCCCGGTTCAGTCTACATGCCAAAGCACTACAGCGCGCTTTCCGTCTCGGTCAACGACAGCTTTCAGCCGCAAAGGTTACGTTTCGCTGATGCAGCTCCTCTATTGCTCACAACTACCGCCTCTGAGGAGGATGCTCGCCGCCGTTTGCCACCCGTGGCCCGCGGTGAAGACGTCATCATTCGATTCCGCCCAAATGTGCACGTCGACACCAACGACGAGCAAGAACCGTATGGCGAGGATGGCTGGAGTATGCTCGCGATTCGCTCTCAAGCCGATCGGGAGCAGGAAGTCTCGGTCCGATGTCTCTTCCGTACGGTGCGTTGCCTGAGTCTGAATGCCGATTTGACAAAGGGTGGCATGATTGCCACGAATCGACAGCTTTACGGCTTACTGGCGAAAGATAGGAGGGTCAACGAGAAGTTTCCGAGTTAGTCTATTACTCTCCCAACACTTTGATCTCAATTAAACTAACGCTATCTCTAGATAAGCCTGTCTTCGGTCAATACGCTTGTGCTGGTCCATCCGGCGCTGTCCTGCGCGTTGGCGACGAGGTTGAGGTGACTGAGCGGATCAGCCGGATTAATACACCGTCACAAAGTCCGCTAACGCCTGTGACATCGAACGGACCTGTTACGCCTACTTGATTGGAAGTGCTCGTGAAACAGGACTTGCACTCCTTGCTGGTATACAGTAATAACTACATCCCGTCGGTCTCCGTCCTACAGCCGTATGACTGCCATTCATATGTGGCGTGGACTACGAGACGCCATACCTCATGCGTCCTTCGCTTCGCTGGAGATGGAAACGACCACAGAATGACATCAACTCGCGTCGGACGAAGCACTAACTAACACCATGCCCACAGCCTTAAAAGGCCAACACCTACAACACCAACCATCCAACCACAACGGCTCCCATAACGACACTTACCACCGCCTCAAAACGCCTTAACCCACCCACCCCAGCCCCCAATTGCGCATAAACCATACAGTTCCCATCTTCATCCTCCGCCACCGGCAAAACCGCAAAACTTGCAACCCGGTAAGGAAGGTCATCACAAATGCCCTCCGCCCCACTCCCACAACTAAGCCCGTACCAATCCAACAACCCCTGGTCATCCTCCGGATCGCGCTCCGTACAATCCAAACCACCATACAAGTTCACCCTCCTCGGAGCATACGACATCGCTTCTCGCTCGTGCGAGGCTTGCCGATACAAAACTCCAGAGTAGTTTGCCTGGGCGTTGAAGGTCTCGGCGTTGGAGATGGACCAGTGGAGGCCGGATTCCGCCCATTCAGAGGGGTTGGTTTGGTTGACGAAGCCAGAGGTTGCGTTTCCGGCGAAGAGCTCGGCGAGGTTGAAGCAGTGCGATTGCACGGGGATGGACGCGGTGGTGAAGGTTAGGGCATTGGTTGCTTCGCTGTAGGCGCAGAGGGAGTCTGAGGAGCCTGCACCTGAGGGGAGGAAGCGGAGGGTGAGGTTTTGGCTGGAACAAACCTTGTGTCAGTGGGTTGGTCATTTTGTTTGTTAGGTGGTACGAACTTTGTCACGTCGGACATTTCTTGGGCGGTTGCTAGCATGGAGAGCATGCTGGCGGCTACTGCTAGCCACGCTGCTACTCTACGAGGCCGACAATGGATCATCGTTCGATCCTTTGTTTTCGATCAGGAACTTTATTGGAATGAGTTCAGGCAGATCGCTGTGGTGGGCTTCGGATGCAGAGTATCTGGACAAGTAGTGGAAAGAGGTCTGGAAAAATCACGATTATTATGAATAACAAGCCCCCGGGCTCAAGAGGATAACTTATTGATTCTTGTAGCTTTCGCAGCCAACAGCACGTGAACGGGCAGTGCGTGCATGCAAACGCCTGTCAGGTGACTGCACCGCCAAGGGCGTTTACAGAATCCTTCGCGTGTCTTGATGGCGTTGGCCAAGGACTGTTGATTGTTTGTAGTTTATTGGGTATGACGGAGGGACGGCTGCATGCGATCGCGGCACAGCAGTCCGTGTCATATGTGTTGAATTGGATCGAGTACTCAATTCAATAGAGCTCAGGGTGATTGAGTCTGAACGTGGGCATCCTACATTTCAAGTAATTGGTAAAAATAATGTGTTCCTTCGTCTTTGTGTTGGCTACAGTCGTTTCCTTTTTCCTTTCGATAGGGAGGACTGGAAAGGCGGGAAATAGAGAATTGCTTGATAGATGTAGGAAAGAAATGCTTCTGATGATTTGTTCGATTTCCAAACTATAAACTCTGGATTTTGTGGATGGAACTCTAATAAACAACGACGCCATCTTGGCTATCACACTTCTCACGTCTTACGATACCATCCACGATACAAGATACCCCCGAATCTATCTTACAGCTTTTTAGCCCCTCAAAGTTGTTGGAACACATCACTCGTCGTCGCCCCCAGCTGCAGGAACCGCGTCTTCGGCAGGCACAGGAGCGGCAGCATCACCCCCGTCCTCATCTTCGTCCTCGTCATCATCGTCGAGAACCCTCGCCGCCTTCTTCCGCTGCACAGGCCTAGCGGCAACCTCTTCCTCCTCACCACCGCCAACATCCGACATGGCTTCATCCTCATCAGCGGCCGGAGTCTGCGCGGCCGGAGTCTCACTATCACCCCTTGACCTCTGTGTCCCATCCGCACCGCCCTCGCCGCCCTCATCCTCAGACGAGTCCTGGATGAAATCCGCAGACTTGTACTTGCTCGACTTGGCCGAAGCGTCTTTACGAGCAAGTCTTCTCTTCTTCTTCTTCGGTGCAGCCTCGTCGTCCGAGCCGCCATCGCCACCAGGCGTGACCGAACTCCTAGCACTGCGGCCCTTCTTCTTGCTCTTCTTAGGCTTCTCAGCACCCTCGAAGTCACCGTCCGAGCCAGCCAAGAAGCCGTCCTCGTCCGAATCGGCGTCGCCGCCCTTTTTCTTGCGCTTGCCGCCGGTGCCTTTTCCTTTGGGCCTCTTCTCACGCTTCTTGCGCTCGCCGGTTTCCGGATCTTCGGTAAGCTCCGCTTCCTCGCGGGCCTTGTTTTCTTCCATCCGTTGCTGGATGAGCATCTTGTCCTGTTCGGCCATTTGGAGACGCTGTTCTTTAATCTTGCGCTTGTGCTCCTCCGCCGCTTCAAGCTCCATCCTCTTCTTCTCCTCCTTCTCCTTGAAAACTGCATCGCGCAATTTCCGCGCTTCGTCGAACTTGGACGCAGTGGCCTTTTCGTACGCGGTCTGCTTCTCGATCGCCTCGGCGAGCTGACGCTTCATGGTGTTGCGACCCATGTTGGCGCGCTGCTCGATGTCGCCAGCGGGGAAAGGCGGGTTGGGGGCTTTTGCGATTTCGCTGAAAGCGTCAATGGCAGCGTCGAGATCTTGGCTGGCGGTTTCGACGTCTGCAAGGGTACGCTGCTGCTCTTTGATGGTGATGACGAGCTGGGCGATTTGGATCTGGACGAAGGCGACGTTGAAGCGATGGTTGATCTCGTCTTTGGCTCCCTTGGCCGCTTCGAGGGCGCGGCGCGAGTAGTCGAGTGAGGTCTTCATAGATTCGAGGCGGGCGGCAGGCTGCTCGGTTTTGGATCTCAGGAGCCAGACGCGTCCAAGGCAGGCGAGGAGAGTGGGCAGTTGCGGGTCGGTGGACTTGATCCTGGTCAGGGCAATCTCGTAGTTCTCGATCGAACGACCCCATTGCTTGACGTCGACGAAGACGTGGCCGAGGTTCAGGTGCACGCTGTACTCCTTGATGCTCTCCCGAACTCTACTAAAGATCTGGATTGAGCTCTGCAACTCCTTGCGGTCTTCCACCAGCGCAATTCCCATGCCTTGCGCGGCATACGCGTTTCGTGGGTCGAGAGCGAGAACCTTGTCGAAGAATTCAACGGCACGTCGATACACGCCACTGCGCTTGTCTTTCTCCTGATCGGTTGCTCTGGGCATCTCACGCGCCACAGCCAAGTGCAGATTGCCCATGCCGGTGAGGGAGTAGAGATCGTGCTTGTCGTAAGTCTGTAGTGTGTGTTTGTAGTGACGCTGCTCTGAGTCTTCGTTCAGCGCGAGTGTCCGCTTCTTCGACTTGTTGATGTACCACCCATACAAGCTGCGAATCTCAAGATTGCTGGGGTCTGCCTCGATCAATTGCTTTATTGAAGCAGCACCAGCCGCGGGATCGGTGTTGAGCGCGATGTATGTGAGTCGGAGACTGGCATCGGTGTAGTCGGGGTGGCGCTGCAACAGACTAGTGTAAACACCCTTTGCCTCTTCTTCCATGTTCTCGGCTTCGTAAGTCCTAGCCAGGTTGAAGCTGATGGTGGTGACGAGCGCATCGATGTCAATCGAGCTGTCCTTGTCGCCCATTTTCACGCAAGCGTTGAGTGCCGTCTGGAAGTCTTCACGGGCCTGCGCGTACTTCTCGCCGTAGAAGTGGAAGCATCCGATGTTGTTGAGGAGTTGAGGACTAATCAACTCTCGCAGCAGCTTCTTCATCTCCACCTCGTCGTCGATGTTTTCAGGTCGGTCCTCTTCAGCGATGCTATCGATTTCAAGCTGCTCGACCTGGAGAAGGCATGCGAGACTCTTGTCGTGTGCATCGCTCTCGTAAAGGCGGGCAAGATTTAGAAGCACGGCGGCGTCCGGTGAGACCTTTTTCTTGGGATCGCGCCACTCAGCTCTCACTCGTTCGAGAAGGGCGATCGCTTTCCGACGCTCCACGCTCTTGTCCTCTTTGCTGCCTGATGCCTGGGCAGTGAACACATCTTCTGCGTACAGGATGCCCAGTAATGTCATTGCCTCTGGACTCTTACTCTTCTGTACAATGTTCTCCAGCTTGAACTTTGCGCCGTCAAAGTCCTGGTTTGTGATCCTGAGCTGTGCGGCACCAAACTTCGCGGGCAAGTATCCCTTCTCGTCGCCTCCTCTCGCCAAATCCGACTTGTTGTAGCACTCGGCAGCACTAACAATGTCATCCTGGTAATGCGCTTGTCGTGCTCGGAGGTACCATCCGTCACTCATGATAGCAGTCGTATCCGTCTGCTCGACAGCGCGCTTTGCGAGTTTGTCCACGTTGGCCCAGTTTCTCCTCAGCAAAAAATAGCCTCCGAATGTGGCGCACGTAAGCGGCTGCATATCATTGAGCTTGAAGGCTGTTTGGGTGTGCACAGTCATGGCTTTCTTGTAGAGCGGGCCGAACGCTTCGTCCGTAGTGGCGAAGTGACTGCTTTGATCGAGGTAGTACAGACCGAGCAGAGTGTGTGCGATGCTCGAGTTCGGGTTGAGCTCCAAAGACCGATCCCAAGCCGAGTGAGCGGAATCCTTGTGACCCAACGCCCACAAGCAGCATCCCAGACCAATGCGTGGGTCAGGATCGAGCATGTCGGGCGCGCGCTCTAGCGCTTGTTGGTACATCTGCAGGGCCTCCGCGTATCTGCCCATGGTGTAGGTTGCCCTCGCTTTTCCAAGTAGAGCCATGATGTTCCTGCCATTGGAATGGCGCAATGTCTCATCAAACGCCTTTGCAGCGTCGGCGAGCTGCTTACTGCGGTCGCCGCCTGATCTTCCTGCAGGCTGTCCAGTCAAGAGTGCTGCCTTGAGTAGACCCAGAACACCACGGGCAAGGGATAGCGGAGGATATGAGGGGCTCAGTCGCATCGCATCGTTGAGCGTCGCGGTCGCGTCCTGAAGGAAGTTGTCCTTGTTTCTTTGGTCTTCGCTGTCTGCATCGGGTTTTGTGCGGCGTGTGTGTCTGCTCCTCCAAAGCTGCAGCCAGACCAAGCATGTGAGCAAGGCCAGGCGGTCCTCTGTCTTTCCCCTCTCAAAGGCCTGCAGACCCCTCTTGATCATGTCGATTGCGACGTCCACCTTCTTCTGTTTGACGTATGCCAGCGCGATCGTGATCCAGTAGTTCTTTGCGGCATTCTCGTTTCCCAGCAGGTCACAGAGCTCGTCTGTCTCGTCCTGGAGCTCGGTGAGGTCCAGGTTCACTGCCTCGTCACCGTCCTCGCCGCGCACAGGAATGTCGATGACAGCTGGGATGTCGCCGAATCGCGTGTATCGCGCGGTCTCGGTGCCGTTCGCGTGGCCATTGGTAAGGCCATTCTGGGCGGCCGCCATTGCGGCAAAGGGTGGAGAGTGCTCGTTCGGAGAGGGAGGGATGGGTGTGGTGTTTTCAATTGTCGGAAGAATCGCAGCGTCAGATGAGTGGGCCTGCACGCTTTGGTGTGTATGTCCGGTGGGGGTGGGGGGGGAGTGGATGTTGTGTAGCAAAAGTCGCTGGGATGCGTCGTTGGTATAAGTCAAGTTAGGCCGGCGCGCTCATGGAAGTAAGTCCAAGGTCGACGAACGCCGATCTCCACGAAGCTGAGCCGCAGTTGACCTCAGGCAGCTCCTCGTGCCATGCGATGCGACAACACGCGCCCACACTACCGATCAATCAATTGTTCAATAGCAAGCTGTCTGTCAATTGAAATAACAGATATGCTTCCTTGGATGGATTAATCAATCTTTAATCAATCATCTGTCCCAGCCTGTCAATCCCGCCAAAGCTGCACCGCCGACCATGTCCTGGAACACCAACGGAGGCGGATATGCCAACGGCAACGGCAATGGCAATGGAACTCCCTCTGAGCGTCTACGTCGGTTTGACTTTGACAGCAGTCGCGACACCAGTGCCGATGAGCGTTCACGATCTCGAGGACCCGGTGGCTATGGAGGCTTTGGCGCACAAAATGGCAGCAGTGTTCAAGCTCCTAGCCGACTGAACAGAGGCCTTGCGACCAGGAAGAGTAGAGACGAAGGCACATGGAGCAAGAGCCGTAGCAGGAGTAGGCCGGGTGGACTGCAAGGCCAGGCTGGCAGTCAGGTTGAAGGTCAGTCAGCGTGGTACATAGCCTACGCTACAATGCAGAATGCTTGCTGAAGCCATGTCCACAGAGATCCTCCGCTACATCGAGCAGCAATGGTCCTTCATGGCATCGCCGTCATGTATCCCAGTCAAGGTCGCCCTGCAGCTCAACGACTCCAGCAGTCTGGGCTTGATGGACCAATACGATCAATTCCAAGAAACTCATGAACAGCTCCAGAACGCCCTGAAAGTCATTGTGAATGAACATCACCAGGGCTTCAACAGCAGTATAGGTACATTCCACAAGATTCAAGCTGCCATCTACGCCTCTCAACACCGCGTTCGCACCTTGAAGACTGGCTTGCTCGCGGCAAAGGGCAGCCTGGCATCAACGAGACCCGAGCTGAAGGCCTTTGCTCAGACCAGTCAGGAGTACGACCACATGCTCTCCGTGCTAGCTACTATCGAGCAGCTCCAAGCGATCCCCGAGAAGCTGGAGGCAGAGATCTCGGAGAAACGCTTCTTGGCTGCGGTAGAGACATTACAGGATGCACTCAAGATGATTCGCAAGCCTGAGCTGGAAGACATTGGCGCATTGAGTGACTTGCGTGTCTATCTAGGCAACCAAGAGCACTCACTTACAGACATCCTCGTAGAAGAGCTCCACAGCCACCTCTACCTGAAGAGTCCTTATTGCGAAGCAAGATGGAAGGCTCACGCGAGGAGGGATCCTGCGAGAGGCGCTATCTCTTCTGAGGACAGGGCCTTGCATACGTTCCTCGAAGCTTACAACGGTACAGAGCCGATGCAAGAAGACACGACTCGCAACCCCGAGGCGGATACTTTCTACTACATCCAGTTGTTGACAGAGGCGCTGAACAACATGAGCCGACTGGATGTCGTTGTCGATGCGATCGAACATAGACTCCCTGTGGAGCTCTTCAGAGTCGTCGAACGCTCACATACGGAGGTCGAGCAACGGCACCCAAACACACTCCGCTCTAATACCCGCACTCGACCTGAGACTCTCAGCAGGAACGAGGGGCAGGGCGGTAACAATAATTCGACTCTTGACGATTTACTAAACACCCTCTTCGCCAAGTTCGAGGCCATCGCCGAAGGCCACTCAGTCCTGCACTGCGTTATTGCGGCTGTACTGAAACGCGAGGGTCTGCTAGACGGTCCGACTCTGAATCGCAGCTTCAGAGAACTTTGGAAGCTGCTCCAAAGTGAAATCCGCACTTTGTTACATGACCACCTGGCCTCCAGTGGAAACCTCGGACACGGCTCACGTCAAGAAAACGACCCCACGACCAACATATTCAAGCCAAGGCCGAGAGACAAGTCTCTGAGGCTCTTTAAGCTTGCGGACACCGACAACAAGTCAGTGGAGCTTGCCACCGAACGAGAAGATCTCGAGTATATTCTGAAGGCCTCCGTGCCTGGTCTTGTTAACCGCAACGCAAGAGACGCGAGCAAAGAGGCAGATGAGAATGATGCACTTCCCGATCGCTCTGCCACCGGCCACAAGCTTCTTGTTGAGCCGAGCATCTTCAACATGGGTGTCTTGCTTCCTCCCTGTCTGTCTTTTCTTACCAGACTCCGAGAAGTGGTGCCTCCCAACTCTGGCGTCGTAGCATCTACGCTCGAGTCTTTCCTGGACGACTTCCTGATCAACGTCTTCTACCCGCAACTGGAAGAGACTCTGCTGGACCTCAGCTCGCAGTGCTTTGGCGAGATCACCGCTTTCCAACCACATCCTCAATGGCAGCAACACGCACAGAAGCCGATCTTCAGGGGCACGGTTCGTTTCTTCGAGATCATCGAAGGTGTCTGCAGAATGCTAGACACACTTCCACACGAGCAAAGTTTCAGTCAGCTCGTCATTGCCCAGATGAGAAGCTACTACGACCGCTGCTACAACTGGTCGAAGGGCTTGTTGCAACGCGCTCAGATGACCCAAGAAGAAGCGCCTCGTATGCGTCTCGCCGCGGATTTAGCCACCGGCGGACCCGTCCAGCAGACCGTGGCAGACCTCCTAAGCTGCACCGATTCCGACAAAACAGCCTCTCTGATCGACGACGAAAGCAACACGCTCCTCGCACAGGCCCTAAGCCGCCCCCTCGAAGAAGCTGACCTAATCCATGACCGCAAAGCACTCGCCGCCCTCTGCATCCTACACACCAGTATGAAATGGCTCGCAACCCGCAGCAAAACTCTCGAATACATCTCGCCGCGCGCCGTCGACACTGCTAACCTCCAATCGCACCACTCGCGCCGCTGGACAACAAACGCAAATCTCCCCTCCGCGCCTGCTCACCCTTACCTCCCGCTAGACGAATCCACCGCCGCACAATTCAACGGCGTCGTCTTCAGCTTCTCCGAACTCAGCGCCCTCGTCCTGCGCACCCTGCACATTGACCTCCGCCTTCAACTGCTGCACGGTGCTAGCCTCGCTATGCGCCACTCGTACGCTTTAGGTCAGCCGTACAACGACCCCGATCCCGCGATCCTGAGTCTCGCGACTTCTCTCTCGTCCTATGACGCTCAGCTCAACCTACACTTGCTGCCAGCGCAGTACGATTTCTTGACGGCGCACTTGGACACTCTCGCCAATGCGGCCTTGATCAAGCTTGTCAGGCTCGTGCCGGCTTTGGATGGGCATGGGACTGCAAGGTTGGGGCTGAATGTTTTGGTTCTGCAGCAGGCGCTGAAAGCCGTTCAGCCGAGTGCTAGTCTGGAGAACGCGAGAAGGTTCTATGAGTTGGCGGCTTCGGGGCCTGAGGCTGTTGCCGGTGGGACGAGTGAAGGGTTCGAGGAGGAGAGTTTGAGGGTTTTGGGGAAGCTTTTGGGGAGTTGATTGATTTGGAAATTTTGGCATTTGAGCAAACAGGTAGATAGCATACGCTATCGCGTGGCATGCCTCTGTTTGAATATTAACAAACGCCTCCTCATATAGATTCCACTACACCATTCCTCTGTGTCTTCGAGGATCGCGCCACTTCTCGACATGGCGCACTTGCTCAGCTCATCGAGAGACAGAGACATATACAGAGACCTACACGTACAGTAGGTAGTGACGTTGTGAGAGGGAGAGCGGAGTGAACCCAGATCAAGTAGATTTCCTATTCGAAGTTCGTCCATTTGTTTTGTTTCTCAGCTAAGACGCTAGATGCTCATGACGCGTGATTGTTACCGGAACTATCCATTAAGCTGATGTCACTATTTTCTGACGTCCCCTTTTTTTTCATCCAAAGGATGTGAACCATACATGCACCGCTGCGTCAACATCGAGCATCTCCAGGATTTGTTTCTTCTGTCATGGACGTCGTTAATTCATCGCCCCGTTTTGCGCGTATCTCATTGCAACTTTCATTCGTACCGAATTCATTGCGATCGTGAGAACCAAGGAGAGAAACAGGAGCGAAGCAGAAAATCAAGACAAGTAAGCGCTGCGTGTGCTCGTGAAGAACAAAAGCATTGGGGGGTATGATACGCAAGGCAGAAAAGCTGAGGCTAAAGCAGAAGCAAGAACCGGAGACGCTGGAAACGCTGAAGACGAAGTCTAAATGAGAAGAAGCAAGAGCCAGAAGCATGATCGACTTTTCGTTCAAAGGTGTCGAAAGGGCTGTTCCCGTATTTCGTCGAGTTGCGCTCATGTGCGCGTAGATGTTGTTTCGTTTCGTCGCCGCGGTATTTCGTCAGCAGTGGTCAGGACCTGACCTTACGTGTGAGCGCCACCGCCGACTCCCGAACCGTGGCCGGTGAAACCACGCTCCACGCGCGCGGGAGCCTGGACGTCATGGCCTCCGTGGCGGAAATGGGGGTATTGATCTAACGGCAGGCCAGATTCGGGGTACTGGCGGTAGACGGATGGGTCGATGGTGCAGCATGGATCGGGTGGTTCAGTGGTGGTAGTTGTGCAGGGCCTGAAGGATGGATGTACGTTGATGTTGAGGATTTGACAGTCGGACATGTTGTTGAGCTGGGGAGTTGATTGTAGGGTGGGGGAGGGGAAGGGTTGTGCGCCGCTAGGTTGGCAGTAGTAGACACCGTTGAGGTATGGGTTTGGTTGCAGGCCTTCGGGTGGTGTGTGAGACGGAATGGAGGGCGTACACGAACCGTCCATTGATACGTCTTGGAACTGCGGCTGCGGGCGTTGCAAGGCCATGTATGCTGGGCAGACTTGGGATTGTGCCTCGAGGTTCTGGTACGGCCACTGGAATATGCGCCCGGGGAGAGTGGGTGTTGGCATGTCCATGGCGAAAGCTTGAGAGATGGCTTGTCTTTCGGGTTCGCTGAAAGGAGCTGGAGATGGGCCGTTGATCCAGGGAGAGCTAGTTGTATACGCTTGAGGCACGCATGAGTTGTCGTGGACGCTTTGGGCATGGCCTTCCATTGGGAAGATGAATCTCTGATTCTTCACGTCGCCGACAGATGGGCAGTGATCCCAAGGACCCTGCAGTGAGGTAGTAGCAGACCTTACGAATCGCGCGTCAGACAAGAATCCGGCGTTCGAGTGTGGCTTGCAGTCTTGCATGCTGATATCGAGATGGGTCCTTCTCCGCAGGGGAGCGGCTGGCGCACCAGCAGGCGTGGTAGCAGATGAGTTCTTCTTCGACCGTTTCGGAAGAGGCGCGCTGTCGGCGTAGGAGTTGGTACCAGAGTCGTCAACTACCAAGTCCCAGCTACGTCGGTTCCTCTTTTTAGCTACCGACTTATCATCCAAATCATCAGCCGGCCAGTAGAAGACATCTTCGGCATCTGTGCGCTGGTCAGTAAATGTTGATGGTACCATTGGATGCTCGATCCACAAACCGATGTCGCCAGTCTCGTACTCCTCTTCCTTCTTGGTAAGGTCGTAGATCTGCGACAGTAGCCTCTGGCGCTCCTGCTGTACTTTGCCTTCCGGCTCCCTCATGTCGTCGAAAATGCTAGGTGGAGCAAGTTCTTTGAGAAACTCGGTCCAGCCTTTTATCACATGAGTCTGATGAGGTTCAACGCAGCCCTTGTTAAACTTCTTGAGATCTTCTGGTGTTGGTCTGAGTCTCAGGAGATGAACACATAAGCTGATGCGTTCTAAGTTTTGTCAGTCAACGATCGTGCTGTGTGAATATCGGCAAGGCTTACCATCGCGCTTGATATGGTCGGGTTCGATAAAGCGACATAGTTTGGTGTCGGGCCACCAGCCCGGAATGCATCCAGGAGGAGGATCAAGACCCTCGCGCTCACGCTTCTTCTTGTGGTAAGGGAAGAATGCCTGCTTTTTGGGGCATATCCCCTTGATCCAGGCTTTGGCGATGCGCTTGACTGCTAGCTGTTGCATGGTTTGGAATTTGTCGATGAGAAACTGCTCGACTTTCTCACTTTCACAGATCATCAGACTTTGGAAGCGACCGCCGCTGGAACCACCCGAGTGTGATCTCGCAAACGTGCTGCCGTGTGCTAGTTCCTTGTCGTCAAAGTCGCTTTGCCATCCGTTGGACACGCCACATGAGAGAGCCGAGATGGGTCGCGACAAGTCCAACAGGCTTCCTGTCGGCGGCGATCCAGTCATGCGATTGTCGTCATCATCGAGGACACCGTTCTGGAAAGCAACGTCTCCAAAGTTGTGACGATAGATCAAATCGCGGCCTGCGAGTCGTGGTCAGAACGTGTCGGCTGTGTTGAAGCGGAACTAACATACCAAGATAGCACTCGCCGTTTCTTGCCTTAAGCATGGATTCTTTGTGCGCGATGCGCAGTTGTTCTTCCGCATCACGCTTGAAAATGCCGTTCGTACAGCGTGAGACTTGATCTGTTGTGTGGGTGGAGATGTCACCATCATCATGCAAAGCCATTACGAAGTAAGCTTGGACTTGCTTTCCTCCGCGGCGTTGGATAGCCTGCTTGATGCTCAGGTCGAGGTGCTGTTGGGCGCCGATGTCAGTGCGTATGCTTTTCGACGGCATGGACAGTCGATACTTACACTGCTGTGTCCATCTGGCGAGACGCTCATCAAACCAAAATCGCATCTTGATTCCTCGCCGACCACTCCGGCGGTGCTCTGCATTCTGCGACGACACTGAGAAGAGTTCTTGACCATCGGAGATAAATCCGGCACGGATGTTGTGGTTTGAAAGGGTGGGCAGCGTGGAATAAAGATTTTAGATCCTATTTCCACCCAATCGTCAGATAAATGTTCGCAGGTAAGCTTGGTGATAACACAGTATACTTACTGATCAAGACTGATCAAGTTGAGTCTCGGTGAATCGTTGGCGAGATTCTAACCGCAAGACCAGACGGAGACAGTTGATCGATAAAGCGTGCTGACTCGATGTCGGGCGTACAGGGCGGGAGCCGAATGCATGGAAGATCCCAGGACAAACTGCTCATGTGACAGCGGCGGAAGTTGGCGCGGGTCAGTGGAATGCTAGCTACTGGGCTGAGCAGTGAGCATGCAGCGTCGAATTGTAAGCCACTGAGATGAATGTGGTCACGCCACACGCACAAGGCTATGGACTTGAAGACAGATATGGGATTGTGATTGGTTTGGAGCGTAACAGTAGGAGGGCAGAGTACTGGGATTGCTTGATGGGACGAATCGACAAGATGACTTGACAGGATGGAGGGCAGAACGGTGCAGAGGGTTCGAAAGAGCGGAGGATTGCAGGCCATAAATGAACAAATCACCCAAGCGAGCGTGGCAAGCTTCATCTCTTGCACTCTCGTAGCAGAGCTGTCAAGGCCCATCAGTCTGGGTCTGGGTGGGAAACAGTGCGTGTGGCCTTTACAGAAGAGCTCACGTACAGCGCATTAGTCCAGGACAATACCTGGCTGTCGGGACCGTGGATGAGGGTCTCTTGCACACATCGGTCAAGGGTCTGCTTGACATGACAGCGCATCTCAAGTGACACAGCCGCACCGTTTGCAGAGTCCCGAGTACTGGGGTGTGTACGTTGAGCGCCTGCGTGCAATCACTGGATGTAGTATAATTCTTGGTGACATGTTCTGGAATGGCCGTGACACTAAGTAGATGTGGTAGTTGCACAGTACGATAGCGTGGTTCGGTAAACAGTAGTCGTCTGTTCGGGAAGCATCGAGCAGACGATACGAATCCGACTGTGCTGGATATGGATAGATGCTCGGCCTGAAAAGCAAGTCTAGTGTAGAAAAGGGAGTAAGCAGTACGTGCAAGTGGCCTAGGAGGAACGCTTGCAGGCTGACCCATGCTGACTAGTAGATGTGTGCGTGCCAGGTGCATGGGAGCGTTGTTGACTGACAGGGAATAAGGGAGGCGGGCCCACGAGGGGAAGTGAGAATACGTTACGGACCGGACGCCCGCTCTCATCCTCTGATATATACCGAGACTCGGCGTTGAATACCGTGAGGCCTGAGGATCGTGGAGCGTTGAAAGCCAGCGGTAGGCTGCAGTCGTTGAAGTGGTAGGGTGGAGATTGCCGTGACCAGTGCCGTCGAATGTTCCTTTTGTTCGGTCGAGCCGTGTTTCATTCTTAGTTTGACGTATGCCATCAATCCTCGAATTGAAGAGGCGTTTTGTTTTCAGTCGATGGGTATGGCCTTCTGATTCGATCATGACCCGACAGCAACGTACCGCAAAGCACTGCACACGATCAAAGTGAAGGTGTGGACATGCAAGCGAGGACAAGGGGAGCAGCAGGAGGCGGCATGGGGATGAATCGGGGAGTCGGAAGATCTTCACACGGCTGCTGGCCCGGTCCCCCGATGTAACTTTTGTAATTCATCCGATTTCCACGACTCCGATCACACACTTCCGATCTCATAGGAAACCCGGTCCCATCGCTACATCTGACGATATACATACCTACTACTGTGCAGTATGCAGCTCCCCTTGACTGGAATGAATGGTACCGTAGTGTACCACGGCCCACGGAACTGACCGGTCCGTTAGTCGGTCGAGACTCGAGAGACGGGTGTTTCCTAGCACTAGCACTGGATACCTGGTCTAGCACTACTCGGCATCAATCGTTGCTGCATTAGTAGTACCCGGCCAGGAAAGTGGACGAGATAC
>Ga0265798_10003797_pt1 | contig 21260 bp, 20 predicted proteins | sample P3T30metagenome_FD_192430 | JGI IMG/M metagenome (GOLD analysis project Ga0265798, IMG submission 192430) | Plant litter microbial communities from East Loma Ridge, Irvine, California - P3 T30 | ecosystem: Environmental > Terrestrial > Plant litter > Unclassified | place: USA: California... | reverse complement strand
GGTAGTGGAAAGCTCAAAGCGCCTTGACAGATCCTTCCGGCGATTATCACTACAAATTGGGCGAAGCATACTGTAGGATCTATACCATGCTTGTATTCATGGTTTTTCGACTTGGCGTGTTGGTTCTTCACGAGGTGTTTCAGCCTCATCGCCACTTGCCATGGCCACGAAAGATTCGGAGAATTGTTTTAGATCCCCGCCGCTGCAGCGTGGGTGGTGGTACTGAAGTTCCGACGTAATGTGTAGTCCTATAAGCCTCATCGACGCACATTGTCATTCCTTATGCGAACCAACCCGATCGCGCATCCTTCGACCATGCCGCACGTGGTAAGCTTCGTATTCTACAATTCTGAGACACGCACATCTTGTAAGGATCTACAAGTCACGAGCTATAGTATACCATGATCGGCGGTGGAACAGGGCGATGCCATGCTTAGAGAAATCTCTCATATCTAAAGCAAGCCCGCGTTTACGCTTTGAAAACTTTCTCGAGTCTGCACATTCACGTCAGCGTCAATACATCTCAACCTCATTTCCTGACCTTCGAAATCACCCCTATCTTCAGACCACCAAGCCATTCATCATGTACTTCCCAACCAACATCTCCAGCGCACTCATCCTCCTCACCACCCTCACCGCCAGCACCTCCGCCTTCTCGGTCACCTCCTATTCCGGCCGCCAATGTCGCTCGCAATCACTCGGCACAGTAATCCAAGTCCCTGATTCAGGATGCCAGAAAGCCTTTGCCGGCGTAGCAGCCTCGGCGACACTCTCGGGCGACGCGAGTGACGCGAACTACTTCATGATGTATTTCAGCTCCGACGACTGTAACCCCGACAATATCATTACGAAAGGGGATTTGGGCAAGGATTGGAAGACGACGTGTGTTACGCCGGAGACGTCGTATGCGAGCTTTCAGGTGTATAATGTATGTGAGAAGCCGGGATGTCTTGATTAAATGCGGAGATAGTTTTGTGAGGTGGTCGGCAGAGTAAATATGGATGAATTGCATATGTAGATAAGTTATGGCGTTAATGGAAATCACGTTATCCACTTCTACATGTCATCTTCAATCGCTGTGTTGTACAACAAAATATATCTGGAGAATACTCACTGCAGGTAAGTTATTTGAATTCATGATTGTGTTCAGAAAAGTGCGTTCATTTACTTGGACATGATGGCAGCGGTATTGCAACACTTCGTTTCTCCCGCAAAAGCTGCATACTCTCCTAGAATATATCTATGCATGCCGGCGTAACGAAATTATGAAACATGTACCTACTATTCAGGATTGTTTCTTGTTGTTCTTCCTCTCCCTACCTCGACTTTGCGACATTCCTGCTGCAGCATCGTGCTTGATTTGCTCAATGGCAGTGGCAGCCGCAGGCTGCAGCAAGCTCCAGATGACATCATAGTATCTTGAAGAAGCTGAAGATCCACATTACACGAGAATCCATGTCTCACACTGTACTTTGCGGCGAAGAACCGGAGTGTTGGTCGTACTAGCTTTTCCCCACTCAGCCCAGAAGGATTTCGCATCCGCCAACTGCTACCCTCGAAAGCCACATGAAGATCATGAATACTTCTCGCATTCGCATGACCCAAGAATAGGTCGTCGTCATATAAGGATGCAAGGCACAATCGACTTCTTATGCATGGAAGCGGCGCGGTCCGGGATTCGCTTAATTTGGCACAATCCGTGTTCTGGTCGTGACCAGCAACTGACCATCCAACGGGGATTAATACGGATGTAAGATGTTTCGGATTGCAGATCGACTAAAGCAAGTTCCGAACAAACAGTGATGGGATTCTGGCGTTGTTGGATGCGCATCATGAGCAGGGTGCGGTGGCCGAGTCGACGCGAGAATACCTCAATGGACTATGCGTATCCATGCTGCTGTGTCTCACAGGATCTGATCTCCTCTTGATTATCTCCAATGTTTGCGAGCTCTGCTTTCGATCTCGACCATGTATCTTATATATGTTCGTTCTCGTTGCGCGAGTCTTAGAATTGTCGGCTCAGATTCAGCATCCATCATCAGTCTTCTCATCCACAATATCTTAGCTTCTTCTTTTCAGCCATCCCAGTCGTATCCTATCAATCATGCGCTGGTTTCGACCACCTCTCCTGCTTCTGGGTGCCACTCTCGCCAGTGGTTTCCTTACCAACCTTCCAAGCTCCGATCTGAAGTTCCGCACATTACCTCGCAATGAACTCCAATATGAGCGCTATCCCTCGGAAACACACGAGGCATTTGCCAAACGAGCTGATGATTCGTGCGCGCGAGCGATTGCACGTCTAGCAGCTCGTGCCGACCCCAACGAGGTGGATATGGCGGCAGTCGGACACAAGACCTTTGGCAACACCGACCGGATCTTCACCAAGAATCTCAAGACGTGTATCGGCGTTGCTGTTGTGGGCGAAGACAAAATCTTGCACCAGATAACCCGAATCTTAGCGCACTTCGTGGCTAGCGAAACGATTAACCAGGAGGTCTGGGGTCAATTCGAAAGAAATGTTAAAGAGTCCCAGCTGGATATGGATAACAAGGACAAGCCTCCGAAAGTCTACATGAGCGCTCCAAACATGCTCAATGGACAAGTTCCGAAGGATGACCAGGGGAAGGATGTCACCTGGACCGAAGAAAACATTAACGGCGGTATAGACGCGGAGGCTGCCTTGACGGAGAAGCTGCAAACGTTTTTCAAAACTGATTGCATCGTCACGGATCGACGCAGCGACTTCTCTGCGAATGAGATGGCGATCGAAGGAGATGGAAGAGTTACTCGAGGTGGAAATGTCATTTCGTGATAAAAGATTGCCCAAGCTAGCTTTCCTTGTGTATTGATGGTAGACGGCGCTTCACTTAGTGAGAAAGTAACATGTGCAGGGGCTGTAGTACTAGAGCACAAAAAGTGCTCAACTCGAAAGTATTCGTAGTTCGAGTATCGGATGTGCCGATGGATGTCACCATGGTTCGTGAAGCAGTCCCTGCGTGTCTATCTCGTGATAGCAACTGTATTCATTTTGTGTCTTACCGGGGCGGCTAAACACCCACTCAAACAATGTAGTGCTGCACTTTGTTAGCTACGATGGGCATAAATGAACTTGGCAGATCGTGATGTTGAGAGCTTGCCCGGAAAGACCACGGTGAGACTATGCAACGACGTCCGTGTACATTCTGCTTGTTAGTTATATAACGAATGTGAAGACGTCACAGGCAACACCTGCGGCACAGCGGCGCTAAGACCAGTGGGGCCCTGCCATAGCCACTTTTTCGGCTTCCGAGCTTCACACATTTGACACCAACGTAGAAGTGCATCGCATCATTCCATGTGTATAAAGCTACCACTAATCACTCGTACAGTTTCATCGTTGCGCTACTCGCGATGTCAACCAAACCACATCTTCCAATCTTCGACACTCCCATAGCGAGTCCAGCACCGTCATTCCACGTCTTCAGCAAATTACCAAAAGAGCTACGTTTGATGATATGGCGTTTTGCGCTTCGACGCCAACGCATCATTCGCCTCTACCTCGGTGATCCGGACCTAGAGGAAGACCTTGATACCGTCAAGGACCGTCTCCGTTCTGATCCGCATGCCCTACACCATGCTCTAGAGGAGCCTAGAAGATATACAGTTACCATGTGTGACTCTCGTCTTCTAAGCAAATTTTTCCGTGTTTGCAGCGAGTCGCGCGAAGAGGCCAAAAAGCATTACCGTGTTCACATCCCTTGCAGATACCTGAACTTGCCAGGACTACCAGGAAGCAGTGTCGGTCCGATGTTCATACGAGCGTTGTGCGAAAAGTTGCCGCCGCCAACAACGCCTGGGACTTCCTATATGAACCCAGAATGGGACTTTCTCCACATCACATGCTGGCCAAATACAACCATGTGGCTTCCGCCATTCCTACACGACCTCAAGACAAGCTACGATCCTCGCGGCCACGGACTTTTGAATCTCGTGGTACCTTCCGATGACTACGGTGGGGGCTCAACCGCAGCTGGAAGCACTCTCGACCTTGAGCCATCAGCTATACACCCCAACTTTCGCGATAGTGTCAAGGCCACCTTACAACAGCTGCACGAAGTCTTCATAGAAGATACTCAGATACTTGGGCGCATCAATGCGGGAGATGTATTGTACCTCAGCGCGGAGTACTGGTTCAATCGCTCGGTCCCTATGAGTACAGGAATTCCACCCTTCGATCGCTTTCCTGTTGATCCACGTCCGATCTCGAGAGATCTGGAGAAGCAGTACATGGATACCAGAAGCTGTCGTGACAAGCTTGGCATGTTTCAAAGCCTCTTGTCCAGGTTCGGGGTCGCACCGACACTGCCTGATGGCTCCACTACAGAATTCAGACTAATGGTAGCACACAAAGCCTATCTGGGTGGCAGCGACAGCCACAATATCAGCAGTAAAGAAGAAGCTGAAGAGTGGCTGGAACGGGACTACGAGCGCTGGTGGGTGAATCGAAAATGGGCTACTGGTAATCAGGGGAGGAAGTTTTTCGAAGATGAGCCGCACTACGTGATGGAATCCGAGCCGGCGTTTGGGTTCTGGTTGTTTCCCATTGAAGTGGTGGCCATGCTAAACGAAACTGCTAATGTCGACAAGAGGGTGTTCGACATGAGATGCTATGCTCCAGAGCTCGGGCTGTCTGTTATGTAGGCGCCCAATTTTTGCTCCTGTGGTGTCATATTCACAAATACACACGCGTAAACATTGATCATCATACCAAGTTTCATCGTAGCCATCGGAGACCTCGATTAGGCTGAGACAACCACTTGAACTCGCAGTTTTCTATTTCGGATTTATCAGCTACACGTAATACACAGCTCGAAACCACCTCCAATGCAGCTAAAATCTATCCGCACTGACCACAACGTCTTCTCCCCTCGCCAGCTTTTTCTCCGTCTCTTCCACCAATGCCCTCGGACCAGCATACCCCTTATTCCTGATATACAAATACCACACACCCAGCAAAATCGTGCACCCACCCGTCATGACGCTCGTGTAATTCATCGTTGTGGCATTAAACGGCAGCGCAAATGGGAAGCAGTAGATGACGATCCAGACAGTCATGTACGTCGACGCGATGCTAGCGACAGTGTAGAAAACAGGCGCAGGCATGGTAAACGGGCCTTTGATGACGCGGGTGCGGCGCGAAAGGATGTTGGGGACGATGAAGGCGAGATATGACAGAGATGCGAGGACGATGAAGGAGCCTACGAAGGCGGAGAAAGCGGTGCTGCTGCCGATGTAGACGAGGCCGAGGATCGTGTTCAGGACGGCGCAGACGAGTGTGGCGTTGAACGGGTTACCCCAGCTCTTGTCTACGTGGCCTACCCATCCGGAGAACGGCACTGCACCGTCGCGACCGAGTGTCCAGAGCATGCGGCCAGTCGTGATGTAGCATCCGATGTTCGTGGATAGGGTAGGCAGGAATATGACGATGAGCAGTCCAAGAGAGCCCGCGCGGCTGTTTGTAGCTTGACGGTATAGTTCAGCGAGGGGAAACGGCCACGGGTTACTGAATAGAGAGTCGAGGTCGTTCACGGAGTAGAAGATTGTGATGATGTAGAAGAAGGCTGAAAAGAAGCCGACGACGTATTGGGCGAGAATAGCTTTCGGGACGTTGACACGAGGCCTGGGAATTTCTTCTGCGAGATGGGATATACAGTCGCTGTTGAGTGTCAGCACAAAGTCATAAAGAGGAGAAGTTGACGTACGGAGTTCCAACAGCAAATGCTCCATTAAGCATGCCTGCACAAAAGACGAAGCCGTCACTCGACCAGCCCGTCTGGTTTACCCAGTCCTTCCACACGAAGGAACTGCTCGCATGGCCTTTGCCTGTTCTGCTTGGCATGATGGCGCAGACAAGGATAGTGACGGATACGCCAGCCAGGATGAAGAACAAGCCCATCTTTGTCACAGTTGGCAGCGCGCGGTTCATGAACATGACAATGAAAGCTGACACCCATGTCATGATCAGGTATACGATGAACACCTGCCATCTCTTGTACTCATAACCGTCGTGGAAGAGGCCGTACATCGAGATGATCTGGTTGGCGAGGATCAATGAGATCGATGCTGTGCCGTAGAGCCAGCCGAGGAAGTTCCAACTGTTTCGATAGTTTGGTTAGCAAGATTATTTATGGTATGTTGACTTGCGAATTGTCAGCGCCGGATCACAACTCACCATCCAGCGTAGAAGCCTACGACCTTGCCGTATTTCGCACCCGCTGTCACGCTCGCCCAGTGGTAAACACCAGCGGACGTCGGTATCGCTGACGCCATCTCAGCAATACATGCTGCGATCATGAAGTACATGCATGACACAGCGATGAAACTGTAGATAACTCCTGGAGGGCCGCCATTGTAGAGCGCAATAACCTAGTCGACCAGATTAGCATTGTGATCGTAGCCGACCTTGCGCTGAGGCTTAGGTGAGAGACGTGTTAAGAAATAGACTCACGATCGACCCTCCCAGCGCTGCCCAAACGTTACCAGTAGTGATGCCGATGGAACAGACGGAAAGCAAGCTGAACTGCCGGTCAAGCTCCTGCTTGTGTCCAGAGGCATTGAAGACCTCTCCCACCGCCTCATCTGTCTCCAATGACGGCGTGTCCTCGATGACCTTCTTTTCTGAATCCATAGTCGCGTTTCTGTTTACAAAACTGATTGAAGGATACTCTCTTTAGTTTTCAAAGAGTCGGCCTATAGTGGAAGGCGAATCGCGCGGTTATGTATCGACACTCCGGCTATACACGCGACTGAAAACACCGACCGCTGAAGTGAGTTATCCGGACGTGTTCTCAACGGCGAAGCTTGCTAGAAGCCAGAGAGGGAGAAAGGAATGACCCAACTGAGATCACCCGAAAGCAAGGGACGGAAGACGGAAACTTTTGTGCAATACCCGAAACTTTGGATCAGCTCAATGCTCCAAAAAAGCAAGATGCTAGATGAACTCTAGCCGTTGAGGCAGCCCTTCATCCCCTAGATGAGCCGTGTTGAACGCCTATCTTGCAGGAGTACACAGACACTTACGTTCGACTCTATGCTAAGCGACTCCACAGATAGGATGCGGGAGGCACTATCGACGCATGTTTCGCCCCATCCGCGGTGCCTCGACAAGGATGATCCTACCGATGCGATCTCCGGCGCTGCGGGTGAGACAGCGCTTCGAGACGTTGCTTATCTGAGGTAGGAAGTTGCCAAGCGAGCAGGTAATTTTGCGAAGAGAGGAGATATGCATGGACGTGCAGGAAGAGTATCTAAGATTTAGTGGCCAATGAGGAGTGCAGCTGCTGGGAGAGGATAAGTACCCGCCGTCCGCGGCTGTGCATGCGTGGTAAGACGGACGCGTAAGGTAGGGAGATAGAGAATTACCGGTACTGTAGGTTCTACCAACATGTAGTAGCGCGCTTATCTCTACACCTGCTCACGTCATGGGTTGGTCATCATCCATCGAAAACCCATCTGCCGACAGGAAGACATGCCTTCACATTGACAACTCGACTTTTCCGAGACGGCGTGGAGAAAGACGGAGCTCCCGCTCCGCCCGCACGGTAGGGTCAAGGGTGCGTGGCGTCGCGCTACCCCCACGTTTGGAGTTCAGGGACGAGTGGACGTCCGGTGCTCTTCATTGGTCATTTGGCAGCATGGACGGATTGCTGGCCGCGAAGAAAGATGAAGCGTACCGCAGCACGGGGATTTTGCGATCGAAAGAACACCTTCATTCGGTGCAATTCAAACAAGACTGACCGATAGATCTATGAAAAGCGAGTGCTGAGTTAAGCGCTAGCCAATGCTAGTGCAGCGATCTAGTTTCTGCCCGTGCTGTCCGCCTTCAGCCTTGCTTTCACGCGAGAACTGGTGTATAAATGCGGCTGTAATCCGGGCGCTAGCTAAAAGGAGCTTTCTTGCGGGAATTGAAGATAAAGTGAGCAATGTTGTGCATCGGAGAAGGATACACATGTAGCGTAGTGAAATGTATACATCGACCTTGTAAAATATGCTCCGTCCAACACACCGAGCGCCTGTCCTAACGCCAACCATGTATTATCTGTACTCTCCTTCCTCGTGAAGCGTGAGCTTTCCCGTTCTATGACAAATCTATCACTACATTGTGAGCACGAGGCGGGAGAAATCTACAGATTCCGCATCTCACTGTCCTCAGTTTCGACCTCGCCGTGCTTTCGCTTGGAAGGTGTGCCGTGGGCTTCAGCGCCTGCGCTTGCATCGTCGGCTTCGGTCCACTCCACGACTTCCCATTCAACCTTCACGCCGCTCTCTGTGTGTCCACCACGCTGCTGCTTGAAGCGGCCCAGACTGGTGTTGCGGACTATCTCTTCAAACCACGGCGCGCCGCGTGCTGCGGGCTCCGAGCGACTAACCTCCCGTGATGTATTTGACCGAGCTGGTCCAGCAGACGCTCTGCTCTCTTCGTCGTCGTCGCTGCTGTCGTTGTGTAGGAAGCCAAGTTCTGCCAGCAGCTCTTGGTCTTCGTCCAGCAAGCTGCCAACAGTCAAGCTGATGTGCTCGGCTTCGTCTCGTGTGCGCTCGTTCCAGGACGACAGCTGTGTGCCACAGTATCCGCAGAATACACGTCGGTGGTTTTGTGTGAAGGGTGATACGAAGGACCGCTGGATGCTTGATCGGGTTTCGTCTGGGAATTGTGCGAAGGTTGCGGATGTGTACCAGTCGAGTGGTACGCGTAACCAGAGTGTGAGCGGATTGGCAGAGTGATGTCCTGGTGAGGTTGTTAGCTTCATGTCGAAACTGAGCTTTGTAGGTGTATGCGCGAAGCATGACGTGACCGCATATGGGCTTCACCAGCTTCTCTGGAATACGTACGCGATGCAGATGTGTTGTCGTATCGCAGCTCAGCTTGCTGCACCTGGTGCGACGGCATGTCAACCACGTAGCGGTTCTTTAGAGTCCATGTACGAAGTCAGTGTTTGTCTCACACACACATTTGCACATAGAAATACGTACCCTTCCACACGCGCAACTTCCATGCAGCGTCTGGGTCGCCATGGCTGGTATCTTGGTCGGTGTACGCTCTCTTCGGTGGTGTTCTACTGTCTGCGTTGGAATGCTGGTGTGGGAACAGGTCCACTACCAGCAGGCCGCGGTCAATTGATACGCGTTCGTGTTTGTGGGGTAGAAGATTTTGGAAATTGGACGATCCATCTCGCCGCTTCTGACACCGCAAATTGTTGGCCTGTGCGTCAGCCTTGTGGAACCGGCATCACCATGAATCTTTAGTCACCACAGCAACATGTTTGCGTCACCAAGTAAATGTTCAAGAGAATAAAAAGCTTTGTGGTCAGAGTGTCTTCAGAGAGTAACTAGGTCTGAGACAGCTTGATACACATCAGGAAATCCCGCGGAGACCAGTATTTTGAACAAGTGAAATGTGAGTTGCAGTTGGTTGCAAAAACTTCTGGTAGCCGTCATGATTAAGAAGCCTTCGCCTTCTGCCTCCTTTTGCTCGCGGCAACACTCTCATTTACTCCCACAATCGCCTCTCGAGCGCCCTCCCACCTTTTCCTCTTCCCGTCAAATACGCGATAGACATGTGGCGTCCAGATACCCGCCATCAGAAGATTGCAGAACGCCATATTGGTGATCCAGAACCACCAGCCTTTCCACCTGTATCCCAGATACTCGTTGACACCAGTCCCGCCAAGATCGTCCATCGTCCTAGTCCACGGCCCACCGTCAACATTCCCAGGCGAGAAATTGTGTCCACGAGAAGCCTGATCCGCAAGCCACTTGTGATGCTCTCGCACATCAATCTGCATCTGAGCTTGAGATGGAAGCCTTGATGCACCTTTCCACACCTGCGCAATAGCCATTGAAGCTGTGTCAAAGATTTGAAATCCTCCAATGGCAAAGTGTACGTTGCCCAAAAAGGCAAGGCTGTCTGGCTTCTCAAGCGAGAAGACGTTGTTCCAAAGACGGAAGAGTGATTTACCGTTTGAACCTGGGGCTGTAGTCCATGCAGTTGACCCTATTTCTGTAGGGTCGAATCGTGGGTCAATGATGCTGAAGTCGGACTTGTAGCCTGTGCACCAGATCAATGCATCGACGTTGACTTGTCTTCCATCGTCGAGTTCGACCTGCGTGGCATTGAGAATGCGGCGCACTCCTTTCACGGATTCCACGCGTCCATCTTCGAGGCACGGTACTAGCTCGTCAGATACGAGTGGCACCTTTTGTGGAGGGTCGAAGCCCCATTGCGGACGGATGTTGAAGCTCTTATCCTGTAGACCTTTCAGGAACCGGTCGAAGAAACGCTCGCCGATGATCGGAACGTACTTCAGGATGAGACATTGTATATTGAACAAGCGGATAGAAAGCGTATGATCGATCGGCTGGCCGTCTATGATGCGCGGGAGCACTCTGGCGCCGTGTCGATGCGCAAGGTACACCTTGTCTGCTACACCAACTAATTGTGTTGCTGTATCCGCTGCGCTGTTGCCGAAGCCTACGACCATGACGTGTTTCCTTGTAAAGTCTTGTGGGCGTTTGAACGCTCGGGCATGGATACTGCTTCCTTCAAACCTCTCCAAACCTTCGATAGTTGGGAGGTTTGGTAGGCCAATCATGCCTCCTATGGCAATAACGACCTTGTCAAAATGGCAGTCGCTTTCACCACGGATCTTGACGGTCCATACATTCTTCTGGTCATCGAATACGATTTGTTGGATAGGCATGTTGAGACGGAAGTGTGGTTCGAGATCGAAGTGTTGGGCGTAGCTGCTAAGGTACTCGTGAACTTGAGCTCCTGCAACATATGAGGGTACGGCTGTTGGTTGTCAGGGTTATAAACACATATGCGAGTGGCTCCACTCACATTCTGGGTAAGGGAAGTCTGTAAAGCAACCCTAGCGAGCCGTTAGCAAGAGGTATCAAGCTCAAAAGCATGAAAACCCACCCTTTCTTTCGATATGTTGACGATAGTCGTGTTCAAGACAGACGTTTTGTCGTCTTCGGAGAATCTCCACAGGCCTCCAATGTATGCATTTCTCTCAAACCCTGTTGCATCGAAACCTTCTTCTTTCAAGTTCTTCAAGGCCACCAAGCCTGCCGCACCGAGGCCAATAACAGCCACTGTGATTTGTGCCGTCATGGTAATCGTTGATCAGGACTAGGAAAGGTCGCACAAGTGGATAGAGGTGTAGTGTATCGGCGAGAATGCATGAGATCCTCGAGGCAGGTGAGGCAGCTGGGAATGGCTGCACGACAGAAAGATGATTATGAAGAGATGCTGTCTCGTAGCATCGGCCAGTCTGTCAATGATGAGAGCCGTGGACGTGATTTCGAGGCGATGAACTATGCAGGTCAAATGAAGCGGATATAGCCCGTCAGACGGAGATGCGGCACGGTTCTGTAGGATTTCGTGGCTGCGATAGCTGTACGGACTAAATTTCCTGCCGAGTGTTGTACGGAGTACCCTTGATTCACTGTCTGATTCACGATTCTAGTCGTCAACGAGCTGTGTTGTATTGTGCGCACAAGAGCGGCTGATGCCAATCAAGACGCTGGGAGGTGGTTCATGTGGCGTTTTCGGTCGACCATGGGCACCAGTCAATAGTATAATACATTTCCAACGCAAATCCCCCATTGCGACAATTGCATACGGTGAACTCGGAGGCTGAGTGCAGGAACTTGATTAAAAGTGCTAGCAACGACTGTGGAGGATGCGCTCTCAAGACGCGCGGTTGGCAGGACGTCATTGGCCACCGTGCAAGGCAACCACGTTGCGACCTTTTGCACAGCATCAGAACAGCAACGAGCGGCTGATTTAAGCTTCGACCTACCATCTCATCTACTCACTTAGGTTTATACGTATAGCTTTGACATCTTTGACCACACAAGCTGAACTTCCAGAGCTGCAAAATGGCCGGCCGTCCACTGAACCCCGCTGCCCCAAGTCCCACCACACCTCCAGCGACCTGGTCGCAGTCCAGCGCAGCCTTCACTTCGCGATCAACATCGAATGCAGACGACTCCGATGTTGAATACGATCCAACGCCACTTCAGAGTCCGCGTGATGGCCCACACTATGATGACCTTCCACCTTCCTACGACGAGGCGCAACATCAAGCTGTGAGTGATGCTCGGAATGGAGTCACCCCACTGGACCCGAATCAGATGGAAGCGCACCGCCTTACACTCAACGAGGGTCCTGACGAGCCTGTGGTCTGGGAGTATCGGATTAGAGGTGAGGAATTGGAAGAGGCAGAAGAGCACGAGAAAGCGCCGGAATACGAAAACTTCACGAATGAGCTGGGAACCCACGTTCCGGTGCAACATGTTCAGAGTAGTGAGAGCATTCCTGTAGGATGGACTGGCACCAGAACTCCGACCTCCAATACAGCCCACATCTCGAGAGCAAATCTCCTCGAAAGGGCGCTAACATTCACATACCACAAGCCGGATGCAGATACTCAGTATGCACCACGTCTTTCGAGGCGCATCGCCATCCCTCCGCAAGCTTCTAGCGGCATCGACCAGTCAGACCGTGGTTCGGCACGTTTTCTGCGAGCTTACGCTAAAGCGCTACATGCTCACAATATACGACCAGCAGAGTTCACGGAATTCTTGGACGGCTTGAATGCCTTGATCGTGACCTCCCAGACCTCTATGGATGAGCTTCTTCGTGGCGAGTCAGAAACCATTGTGCACGATTATATCCGAGGTGCAAATGAAGGCTTCTTTGGCCCCCGCGATCTGAGGATTTCGTTACAGTCAGTCTCAGCCCTCATTGCCGCAGTCAATATCCCAACGAGCCATGGCCAGCGAGATGGCGCGGTCGCGAGCGTACTGGACTCTAGTGCGTCTGCAGAGGCAAAAGCACGAGCACTCTACCCTTGGATTGAGGCACTGGAGACGAATGTGCCGGCCCAAAGTGCGCGATCGCTGGTGTTGCTTGAGATGGCAGAACGATTGAGTCAACAAGATTCGACTCCAGAAGCTACAAATGTGGTTAGAGGCAGCTCGAACGATGAGTATGACGATCCTCCCCACTCTGTGCCAAATGCAGATCATAGCCGTGCAGACCCTTCTTGCAATGGTATGCCAGGTCGGGGAAGGCGTGGTCGCAGAGCCGGTCGTAGAGGCGGTCCGCCGTCTCACTTTGGTGCACATGGCCATGGGCCAGCCGGCGCATCTGGAGCTGAATCGTTCGTGAGACCAGGTCGCGGTCCTTTTGGCAGTCGTGGCCGTGGCAATGCTGGACCGCCTGCATACGGAGCTCGCGGGCCTCCGGTATTTGGTCGCAACCGCGCAGGAACCCAGCCAGGTGGCCCGGGTTCAGCCCAGTCTGCAAATGAGATGGAAAATCTAGGGCAGAATCTCGGCAAATGGGGTGAAGAGTTTGGCAAGAGAATGGGCGAGTGGGGCCAGCAGTTTGGCAAGCAAGCAGAAGCTTGGGGCCAGGACATCGGGAATAGAGCCGAGCTCTGGAGTAGCGAAGCAGCTGCCACGACTTCTGGTGCCGGCAACGGACAAGGTTCTGCAAGTGTCGCAGCCCAAGGTGATGACATGCTGCCGCCATCTTGTCAAGAAGGACGCAGTGGCCAGGAGTCTGGCGTTCTGAGAGGTAACAGTGCCAACAGCAAGGGTTCTGGTGGATTTCCAGATTACGAAGAAATACCCCACCATGAAGGTTCGGCCGGCTTTAGCACAGAGACAGGCAAAAAGCCTGCCAAGGTTCAGAAGGACGATGACGCTTCCTCCCTTTCATCCGACTCATCTGATCTGGACTTTGACTCCGACTCCGACTCGGAATCAGACTTTGACTCGGATGACTCGGATGTTCTCGATACTCAGGCCAGCTTCATAACACGTATTGCTTCCATCAACAAGCAAGCCGAAGACGCTATTCGCAAAGGCAAAAAGGGGCAAGACGAGATCACTAAGGAGAGGGACGCTGCCATCGAGAAGGCTCACAAGGAAAAGATAGCCTTGAGTCTCAAACTTGAAGAGAGGACGTCAAAGCGGGCTGCGCGACGTGAACACCTGCGGAAACACCGAGATCTCAAGCGAGAGTATCGAGACAGGAAACGAGCATTGCGAGCAGCGTGTGTCAATGACAGTAAGGGCAAGGGTAAGGGCAAAGCAAAGAAGACGCCGGAATGGAAGCAGGCAAAGAGAGAGTTTAAGGATAAGAGGAAGGCCTTGAAGAAGGAGAGGTCGCAGGCTCGAGAGGAGTGGAAGGAGTCGAGGTCATCTAAGCGGATCAGGTCGAGCGGACATGAACTGAACATGATGGATCAGCAGTCTGAGGCTTTGGGCAAGATGGTCTGGGTTGTCATCGAGAACTTGTCGTCTTGATTGTGTGTCACAAGCAGACACACCGCCAACCTCAATGACTACAATCGATCAAATTGAGATAATTGACGCTTCATTTTAAGCTGATGTTGATGATCATACTTGCGCCGAGTGGTGCTGATGTGAAATTGCTGAGTCAGCCATCAACTCCTTGATGATGTGCTGTTTCGTCTTCGGACGTGTCTTCGATCAATGCTTCTTCTAACAAACCGACAGTTACCACTTTCACCACCTTCTGTGTCACTGCTTTGCGCGCACTCTTACTTTAACAACATGCGACTGCCCGCGGAGTACATAAATGACGCAATGATGACCACGCGCTGTGCTACAGCCGCAGGGCCAAACGCGCACGCGCACAAGTGCCAACACAGCCTGCATTCACCTATTGATACCTTAAAACTTGAAAACATAAACAGATATCTCCTATACTCACCCAAGCTTGCTAACACGCTACACTGACTGCGACGAGCAGCGCTACCACGTTATGGACCCTAAGGCAGAGCTAGTAGAGAGGGATGAGACTGCCATCGGCCTTGACCGGACAAACATCACAAGCGAAAACAAGATCGAGCTTCCCAACCTAGAATCCGACCATAGCAGTGAGTATGAGCAGTCCGAACCTGAGTCCCGCTCGTCGTCCAGTCTGGTCAAATCTCTCAAACACCGCAAACACCGCGCAGGACTCAAACTCAGGAAGACCTTACATATCAGCAAAGCGTCGGATGGAGTTGACTCGCAGACACCTGTGCTCGCCAATACGGCAGAAGAACAGTCGGACTCACGGCTTATCCACCAGCTTCCTGTGCCAGAGAAAGCGACGTTCAAAGATTTCATACACAATCCTGTCGACACCGTCAAGTCCAAGATCTCTGATCAGGGCAATCAGGAAGTGGCAGCCAATATCGCAGCGAAGGAGGTCTCGCACGGCAATGAGGTTGACCTCATCAATGCGCACGATGCTATTGGCCAGGCTACGACAGAACGTGACAGGTTACTGGCCACCAAGGATGTCTCGAAGCTGATGAAGGAAAGGCAGGGCACTTATGCGAAATGGTCGCTTGATCGGCACGTAACTAAGATTAGGGTTCTTCCCCGTGACACTATGGTGAGGAAGTCGCAGGCAGACTTTCGGAAGCAAGACAGCCGCGGGAAGATCGTGACAGACTGGCATGCATATGCAGCTCATGTAAGGTTGCACTTTCTGCTGCTGCTGGTACGAATACTTACAAACTTAGCTTGTCGAATTCTACGCTCACCAATACGGAGGTCTATGGGTCCTCAAATCGATCTATGTGTCATTGCTGATCCGAACTTCTAGGTCAGTACATTGGATATGGGTCTAACCCACCTCCACCCTCGAAGGAGACTATAATGCCGAATATTGAGCGCTTGATCGTCGCGACCTCGCCCTTCCAGGAATTCATGATGACGACACGAAGAGTTTACCGCTGGGAGCATCCAGCGGAGACAGTGAAGTATCTGCTCGTCTACTCGATCTTGTGGTACTTCAATCTCCTGCTACCAGGTGCCGTACGTTCAGTAATAGTCCGTAAACTCCACTAGCAAATACTGACCGATGTAGCTATCTATGGTACTTTATCTGATCGTAGAGCGTCGCGTTCATGGCAACACACTCGAGGACCTCCGCGAAGACATCAAGCACCGAGAAGACACCCAGAGAACCGCATTGTCCATCAACGAATTCATCGCAAAGCGAGGCGACGAAAAGTGGGCAGATGAAATCGTCGAGGTTTTAGGCCCATGGCTTATGGTCCAGCTTGCCGATATGGCCAACTTCTTCGAAAGCATACGCAACTTCTACGAGTGGCGCAAACCGACTCGCACTGGAGCTACAGTCGCATTGCTCGCTTGTATCGTTATTGCATGCGCTCTGATGCCCACCTGGTTCTTGGTCAAAGCCTCCACGCTGAATGCGGGCTTGTGCTTCTTTGGGCTGTTCCCAATCGCTGTCAACTTCCCTGACTACCGCCTCCTCGTATCACCCACTAAGCGACTGTTCTGGAACATACCGACGCATGCCGAGTGGGCCATCAAGTACATCCAGGCTGAAGGTACGCGCGTGGCGGCCAACAACCTAGTAGCTTCGGAAAACGCGCAGTTGCCCTCGGCTGTCCCGATAAAAACTACACCCGAAGATGCCCAGAACTACAACTATGGCTTCTACGAAGCTCATCACGAGAAGAGCAAGGGCGAACTGGTTATCAGCGCTGGGTTCTGCAGATTCGCTCAAAGCAAAGGAAACGCGCATCACTTCCAATTATCTTACAGCGAGATTGAAAGGATCGAGAAACAGGACCGTGTCGTAGCCAAGAAGATACCGTCTCGGCTGAAGACAGATTCAGGTAAGGACCTGAAGCTGGTCACCAAGTCAGGACAGGAGTACTTGCTGTCGGACATGGATGAGCGGGATGAGGCGTTCAGCCAGATCGTGGGGTTCAGTCAGACGACGTGGCAGATTCTTTGGTGATTTGCGTGTATGCATGGCTTCCCGTTTCTTGTGCTATTGATGAGTTGCTTGTGTTCTTCAACTAACACTCTTTCCTTCCCAAGCCTGGAAAGCAGCTTTGATCATGTCCTAGCGTGGACCTCCTCACTTTTCTGTCATCTATTTGTCATTTGTCAATCTTTTGGAAGGGAATCAGACATCAACTGAAAGAGTTTCTGGGATGTGATTTGTGGAGTTATTGAAAGCTCAGCTTCAAGCCGAGCTGAGTCTTCAGGCTCGCCAAGGGGGCTTTCAGCTTTGAGAAACTCATACTTCGGGATGAGCTCATGGAACTGCATTTCTCTGTCATCCTTCTGCGATTCTTTTATCCGAGCTGTGGGTGTCGAAGCTGACTGTCGGTGAGCCGTACGATCATCTTATGGTACTAACCAAATTCTAGTTGGCCTCAAAACTTACAACTGCTGGTAGGTTTAGCCACCGTCTGTTATCATGCTGCCCGCTCAATCCCTCGGTAGACAACCGGGCTTGATCTTGATGCGTCTGCGATGTCATCTAACCTGGCGCACAGCTGTTGAGGCCCAATACGAGGTTTTCCGCGCTCTTCGATTTACATGTGAATCACCCTGGGAACCACGATCGCATGAACAGACACATGCGAAGATCCAACCGTTACGAAGCGACATGTCTTGAAAAGGCAATTCAGGGCGTCGTTCGCCTGTGTGTGACCAACGATGTCCAGTCAATGTTCACTGATATTCACCGGTCGTCGGGTGACACCACTGGGTTGAGGGTTACCATCACGAACACCATTGCGCCATACCCCACACACACATTTGTGGTGTGCGCAGCTGCTTGGCGCTTTTCAGCTCGGATCGTAACGCCGCTCACACTGTGCGCCATCTGTGCGCCATTGTCAGTTGCGAGATCTTGGCACTTTACAACTCCACGCTGACCCGACTTGATGGGCCCAAGGTTGATTTCACGTGGCACAACAGACAGCTGCGGGAGTTAACAGTCCGCCACATGGTGCATACCTTGATCTTGTTGGTCTCTTCGTAAAGGGTAAGCTCAGCTCCCGTTGCAGCGACAGTCTCTTTGTTGCCTCGTGCTCGGCCGGTCTATGATGTATCTTCTACACCGTACCCCTCAATTATTCGGGTCGTATTTCAGCTGCACAAAGAGGCTTATCCGCAGTATGACTGTTTACGGCTCACCGTATAGTTTGCAGCTTCTCAAGGACTCGAGCGTCGCAGCAAGACCGGCTTTCTATAAGACTTGAGCCGGACGACAGTTGCCAAGTTCAACATTACTCGCCATAGCATCCTGCGATTGAAACTTGAGTTCTAACATGTCAGCGGATATCCTTCGTCGTAGCGCCCTCCCCGGGCTGGGTGACATCCTTCGAGCTGGGATCAACCACCGTGTCGAGGATGACACTCTGCACGCTTGGGACAAGGGCGTTTTCTTCAACGAGCTTCTCCGACAAGGCAAGTAGAGTCCATACGCAACACGTATTGATCATAAACTGACTGTATGCCTACGCCCCAGGCATTGCACTGAGCACTAACGACGAGGGAAACATTGATGGTGGTCTTGCCGCGGAACGTGGACTTACCAAGGGCACATATCACGGCACACGTCTGGCTTTGACTGAGATCTACAACATGATTGAGGAAGCGTACGTCGAGCGCGTGTCAAAGGTTTACTCAATGCTAACACCAGTCAAGCGCTACATCTCACTTCCAAGCGAAGGGCTTCGAACTCATTGTACCCACAGTCAGATCCCTCCAGGAGAAACAAGCTACATACAATTGGAGCCAGCCTTCGGTAGATGGATATCCTCCTCATCTAGAGACCATACCATTCGACCAACAAGACGCTCTACATGGCAACATCTTCAACGGACTGATATTCAACCTGCCACACTCATTGTACATTGGCGCCATCGCAAAGGTCCTCTCGTTCGTGATTCCGGATTCGGTTTCCCTGTTTGGAACACCATTCGAGGGACCCACCCTTGCCGACTGCGAGAAGTACAATCGCGAACACAAAAGTTCCAATACTGACATCATGGAGGGCGAGAATATTGGCTTCAAGACTGACTGGTACTCCGATGCACGTTTTGCCCAGCAACACCTCAGTGGCAACAATCCATCGACTATTCAGACTGCCCCAGCAAGTAGAATCCAGGAGTTCATAGACGAGGCGGCCAAGCAAGGCTCAGAAGAGATCCAGAACATACTTTTGGAAGGCAAAGACATCTTCATGCAGGATTATGCCTACTTCAGAGAAGCCACTGGCTTAGGCAACGACGAAGTTTTCCAGAACATCGTCCCAGAACTCGACGGGAAGAGAAATCCAACAGGAAAAGTAGCCCTACGATACGCCTGTGCCCCCATCGTCATATTCCAGCTACACCCTGACGGCCGCCTACACCCACTCGCCATCACCCTCGACTACAAAGGCAATCTCAACAACTCCATCACAATCTTCAACAAGCGCTCCACACCCGACTCCCCAGCCCCCATCGCCGAAAAAGACGACTGGCCTTGGCGCTACGCCAAAACATGCGCTCAAACAGCAGATTGGGCACGCCACGAAATCGCCACCCACCTCGTAGACACGCACCTCATCGAAGAAGCCATCATCGTCGCAACCCAGCGCACCATTCCCGACGGCCACATCATCCAAGAGGTTCTCTCGCCCCACTGGTTCCGCACACTCCCTCTCAACGCCGCGGCTCGCACTACCCTCGTTCCCGCTGTCATCGCACGCATTTCTGGCTTCGGACCTACCATCGACCCAACGACGAGCCGCGCAATGTCTCTTCTACGCTGGAGCTACCACGCCTTCGACTTCCAGGCCAAGTATATCCCCAACGATCTGAAGGCGCGAGGCTTCGACATGGAGTCCGACGTGGGCGATAAGTACCGCAACTACCCGTACGCAACGGACATGCATCTCCTCTGGGGCGTACTCCGCGACTTCGTTACATCCGTGCTGTCAACAACATACAAGACCGACGCCGATATCGCGTCAGATACTCTGATTAAGAACTGGTGCATAGAAATACAAACCGCCGGACAAATACCCACGTTCCCAACCATCACGACGCGCAACCACCTCATCGACGCACTAACAATGTGCATCCACACCGCGTCCCCACAACACACAGCCGTAAACTACCTCCAAGATTACTACTACTCCTTCGTACCCTCCAAGCCCCCAGCGCTCTGCACACCACTACCTACCTCCCTCTCCGCCCTCAATACATACACAGAGTCCCACCTCACCGCCGCGCTCCCTATCGGCACCGACGCCGCGCAGTGGAAAGATTGGTTGCTAGCCGCACAGTTACCAGAGCTATTGAGTTATAAAGTCGAGAACAAGTACAGTCTGATCACGTATGCGAAAAGTCTGTATAATGTGAATAAGAAGCGTACTGCGTTTGAGAACAGGGGGTTTGAGTACGGGAAGGTCAAAGAGGCGGCGGCTACGCTGTATAGTCGGTTGAAGGTTTTGGATGGCGTGTTTGAGAAGGTTAGTGAGGGACAGACGGAGGGGAGTGTGGAGTACTTGGTGCTGAAGCCGGAAGTTACGGCTGTGTCGATTCTGATTTAGGGGAAGGAATGGGGGAGCGTAAAGGTTGGTAATTTTGGACGTGGTGACCGGGTTCTTCTTGGTTGGAACGTGAGAGGCTATTCACCAGTAAACCTTCTGTAGAGGAAACTGAGGTTGATTCAGGAGCGAAAGCGCTGCAGGATAGGCCTGCAGGAGCGCCCACTATATATATGGGCTGCAGGGCGCTTGGCACGTGATATCCAGGTCGCCACACCTTCATGGTTGCCAAGTGCATGTGCCACTTTTACTAGTCAAACATTGCATGCCCAGTAGTATATGGCCAAGGAGATTGCATAACAAACGTGGAGCAAAGCGAGGATCACTGCCAACCTCTGACCAGGCTGTTTCGTTTTTTATATGACAATCATCTGTTACATGCTGCACATGAATCTATCGCTGCGGTACAAAGAAAGGAAAACACCAATGTGTACAGTCTGAGTTCTATTGCGCGTTGTAGATCATATTTTGCGCACTGAGCCGATGCCTTGATACTACATAGGCTGCTACTCACGTAGAAGATTTTTGCAGTGTTCCCACACCGGGGGAAATGAAAGGAAACAGTGAGAAGGGACCACTCCAAGCCGTTTCTTTGGCTCAGCTGGATGGCCCTTGTGAGAGACGAATGCAGGAAGTGGTATCGGTAACGCCTGAGAAGAACACGCCGACCCCTGGAATCAAGCCTCGCGGGCGATAGAGCCTTCATGACATATCATTCGTGTTTTGTTTCGTAGTAGAGTGTGATCGTTGAGGCCGAGTCGTGACGAGCCGCGACTGTAATTCGACTCGGCTTGAGATGCAAGATGCAAGCGCCCAG
>Ga0265798_10003794_pt1 | contig 21265 bp, 25 predicted proteins | sample P3T30metagenome_FD_192430 | JGI IMG/M metagenome (GOLD analysis project Ga0265798, IMG submission 192430) | Plant litter microbial communities from East Loma Ridge, Irvine, California - P3 T30 | ecosystem: Environmental > Terrestrial > Plant litter > Unclassified | place: USA: California... | reverse complement strand
CGGCTTGCGTTGAAGTTACAGCCCACGAAAGCAGAAGCCTCTATTTGAGAGAAAGACTCTGGACTAATCCTCTAATCCCAACCCCACTCCGCACCACCATCACCATCACCATCACCAACCCCACCACGACCACCCCCGTAAATCCACTGAACAGCACCCAAACCAACCGTACCGGAACCCCATGATGACTCTCCATCAAAAAGGAAACGGCTTCGCAGGCTTGAATGAAAAAGTACGACGCGACTGTGATGCCGATGAAGTACGTGAGGGCGTAGGAAAGAGCTGTGTGGAGGGCGGAGATGAGAGAGGATGGAGAGTGTTGTTGGGTTGGTGTGGGCCGGGTGGAGTGGGCTTCGAAGAGTATAGGGAAGTCGGACATGGTGTGAGTGTTGAGGGGCGGGTTGCAGAAAGGAAAGGCTTGGGTGGTATCTATAGGACGTCTGGTGGATGGGTTGAACAATGTTTTGTGGTTGTGAACGCACGATGTGGGGTGAGATAACATGGTAATGAGAGAAATGTCTCGAGCATCATGAGATGGACAATGCAAGGAAGGAAAACTGGACGCACCGGAACATTGTTGGATATATTGAAACACATGCAAGAAAGCCGTGCCTCACAATCAAGCGTAACTCACGACTCATCCACCTTCCCCTCGACCTCCATTTTCATTCCCAGTGCATCGCCCTCATCGATACCGTTCAAACCCTCCAAGCCCTCTTCCGACCCCTCTCTGACCGGGTGCTTCGCAGCAAATGGCTCCGGCATATAGTCGTACGGTGACCCACTTGTCACCGCCGCTCTCTCATCTGCCAGATTCGCGAACAGCGCCTCATACTCCGCCGCGTCATCGTAATCAGCCTTTGTGCCTCCTAGCGTCGAACTGATATCCTTGATATCCTCACTCCTCTTCCCAGGTGTACTATTCCTACTCCCCTGCACAGCCAGCGCATCAGCCGCGACATTCCCTGCATCACTGCCATGGCCCTTGATCCACTTGAAATCTGTCTTCGCGCGGCACATTTCGCGCTCGCGTATGCGTGCTAGGATCGGCTCGACGAGATCGCGGTTCTCGACCGGCTTGCCAGACGACGAGCGCCAGTTGTTCTTCTCCCAGTTGTGGAACCATTCAGTGAGGCACTTTATGGAGTAGTTGGAGTCGGTGTGGATGAGCACGGAGCGGTCGATGGCGATGTGGTCGAGGGCGCGAGCAACGGCCGTGAGTTCGGCGCGTTGGTTGGTCTGGCGCTCGCCACGGAGGGGCTCGGAGATGTTTCTGGTGTTGTTAGTGTTGGAGTTGTGTGAAGTGCGTAAGGAGCTTACCTAGCATCATTGGGACCAAAGTAGACGCCGACGCCGCCAATGGCACCAACCTTGCCGTTGCCGAGCGAGCTGCCGTCTGTGTATACGTGTATGGGCCCTGTGAAGTCGCCCGTTGGCTGGCGTTTCGTCCCGTTGAGCTCGTCTGCCGTCTTGTTTCGAATATTGCCGGTTTCTGTGTCGAGCTTGAGGTTCGGGTCGAAGCCATCCACTGCGTCTGGTGGTAGTGGTCCCATGCCAGGTTCCCATTGGATGTGGCCATTTGTCAGTGCTGATGCCGCGTCGTCTTTCTTCTGCTTCTTCGATGGTGGGTCGACATTCTTCGAACCTTTGCCAGTCGACGTCTCAGACATTTCGCCTCGCAAGCTGATCGGCGTACTGGAATCGCGTCTGAAATCGTCTACGAATGCTTGAGCCTCCTGCCGTGTCCCGAATGCCTGTTGCTTCGCGCCAGCACAGTTCTTAGTTTGCGCCAGCACGCTGCTGTAGTCCGTGTACACTCCTGGTACGTGTCCGATTGCTACACCGTAGAACTTGCTTGCCTTGTTGGGCCTGGATGATGATGATGCGCTGCCGCCCTTCATGAATGCTTCGGCTTCTGTGAGGGAGGTGAAGCTCTTGACTAAGAATGTTAGATGTGTCTTGAAACTGCTCCCTCCGATGTCGTCTTACAGCTCGCTTTCATGCCGTCCGTCTGCGCCTTGCAGTCCTCCCAGCTGTGATAGATGCCCGGTACGCGGCCTTCTCTGACGGCGTAGAACTTGGGCGCGCTCCTCTTTCGTTTCCCGCTGGATGTGTTCGACGTCATCGACATGGTATCGAATGGGTTGGAGAACTCCCGGAGGAAGTCTGCCCAGGTTGAGATTGGCTCCTGTACGTAGCTGAAGTGGCTTCGCTTGTGGGGCGGTAAATTCGATCGAGCGATTGATTGAGCGTGCGTTGAGTGATACACGTGTTGAAGCACGTCGTTCGAACTGCTGCACGTTTGATTAGCACAGTACGATTTGAGCACAGACAGCGAGCGCGTACTGAGGAATGGGAGCCCGCCTTCGCAATGCAAGACGTGACGCTAAATGAGTGGCTGTTTGTGCGAAGGTCAATGGCATACAGCAGATATACGAGAAAGAGAAGGAGCGTGACAAGAAGCGCGACAGTGTGTACAAGACGGTGAGACTGTTGCAGTGATGCCGTACCGAAAGTGATGTTCGATGCCAAGCTTTGCGGGGAAGACGGGAGTGCTCGGACCACACCCCCACGCCGTTCGAGCCTCACCAGACGAAGCGACTTACGAAGTACACTTCCATCTCTGAACTTCAGTCTCATGCTCAATTAATCTCTGTGTATTTCTCGTGCGTCTAGTCTGATGTCACCACTACCTCAACTGTATTGACGTGATTTCAATCATCGTTTACACGCTTATCTACACTCTACTTTTGCCCTCGTGTGTCCCAAAGACCTTATTTGACCCACGTTGATACTCAATCCCCTCAACCCTGCTAATCAACCTCTTTTTCCAACATGTTCGAAGTCCGCTCCTCTCCCCATCTCATTCTTTATCTCCACCATACTAACCCCCTCCCAGCCCACATCCCAATACCGCCTACACACCCACCGCGCCAACTCCGTCATACTCACATCTTCCGAACTCGTCGAGATCCGCGCGGCCCAACGTACCTTCGAAGGTGCCTACATCCGCACCGCCATCGGGCAGTTCAGTTTCGCCCTCATCGTGCTCAAGATCTTCACCGCGGAGTTCTACAGCATTGGAGCACTATTCGCGGTGTACGGGGCGGGCATATTGGGGATAAGCGCGTTGAGGAGACAGCAGGGTACGTGCAATCGTTCCGATTCAGTAGAGATTATGGGATGGAAGATTTTGGACGACGGAGGGAGGGGAGAAGGGATAGCATCGAGAGGATGAAGGGCTAATGTGTGTGCTCTAGGGAACAAGCAGTTCTTCTCCGAGGTTGGCGATGATGGGCTGCATCGCAAGAAGTTTCGGACGAGCGGGAATGTTGTTACAGTTTTGACGGCGTTGAGTGTGAGTGCGTATGTGTGTTTGTTGGTGCTTACGTTGAGGTTGGGGACGTGATGGTGGGGTGTATGTAGGTATCTCCCATCAAAACATTGTATCATTCTGATCAGTGTCGGACTTAAGGTTGATCCAGAAGACCAAGACGCTTCGAAAGTCAGTGCCCCTCGTTTGACACCGAGGTACACCCAGAGTGGGCTTTTTACGTTTTCTTGTCGTTTCTGGCTGCAGTGAACGAGAAGAAGGTCACGTGCGCGCACATCATTTTTGGCGCTGCGCACGGTCGCGACTACGCGATCGTTTGCTACAAGTATCCTGCTCTCCGCCGTCAACACGACCTGCACCGCCCCGCCCACTTGTCAACTGCATACATCAAACATGTCACCTAGCGAAGCGCAGCCTCCAGCGCAGGAGGAGAGCACTATGCGCGATCACACGGCAGTCCTCCCACACGAGCTTCGGCGTATGATCTGCGAGCTGGTATGTCGTACTGTTAAGACTGCTTGAGGACATCCAGGATATGATTACAGATTTGCTAACTAAACTCGGCAGATACCTCGCTCAACGCTCAAACACATCCGTCTAGTCAACAAGCATTGGAGCGCTACAGCTACCAAAGTGCTGTGGCACAAGCTCTCGTCCAACCTTGTCGAAACCGGTAGTCGCGACCTTGATGCCTAACTCACTTCAGGCCCCGGTGGCGTTCTCAACAGCATACGATATCTCCACATCCGGCGCTCGCACCAAGCTGTGTCAATAGACCTCAACCTGAGCCTCCTTCTCGGCGCATTTCCAACAATTAGCTTGACAAAGTTCGCAGCCGACGATTATCTTGACATGAAGAGCCGGACCTTGGGACTACTGCTCAAGCGTCACTCACACCTTCAAGAGCTATCAGCATGTATCCGTGACGGAGAATCTAAGGCAATGGGTCCTGTCGGGTGCCGTTATCTCGTAGGAAACTTCGATTATGTTACATCGCTGACTATCGTCATGGTTGATGATCAGAAAGGACACGAAAGCTGGTTCCCACGCCTCGCCTCGTTAACGACTCTGATATTACGAGGTCGTTCTACGAGTTCCAGCTTTGGTTCGGCTGTTACCATGGCTAAGTTCCACCCCTGGCTCTCGCAACAACGGCTGCCAAAAGTACGAAGCGTCTACTTAGAAAAGTTGACTTTCGAACCGGAATCTGGAAGACTGGACCAATGGCTTGAATTGTCGTGCCTGGAAACTCTTACTGTTCGTGGCTGCAAAAACATGGCTACATTGTTCCGGGACCTTGCGGTCTCTTTCGCACAGCATCAGAGCTCATCGCTCACCGAAGTCAGCATACTGGTCGACGCGAATGAAGACTGGGTGAGCACGTTGGAGCCCGTTTTGAAGTTAGCGCCAGGTATGGAGCGCCTTTATGTGTCTACATCAAGCTCAGCCAGCCTGCATCTAGCATCTGTCGCTTGCCAAGGAAAATCACTACTATCCTTCGTCATGGACCCGCAAAACCAGTCGGGACGCAACATACATGATGCTGAGGACTTCTATAGCGTTCGGGATATTGAACGCCTCATCGAGGGCTGTCCCAACCTGGAGGAAGTGGGCCTGTCTCTCATGCCACGCTCAGTGAGTGGGATGTCACGAAACCATTTGCTTGGTCTACGGTCGGTGCCCAAGACGAGGAAGAGGAGAAATTAGCACATTCGCTGGTAAGTATTTTAGCATCTCACGTAAAGCTCACAGACTAACACTCCGCAGGATACTTTTGCACGTCTGAAGAAGCTTCGAATTCTGTGGCTCGTACAACCACCACTCCAAATCTCCGCGGATGATCTTCTGCGTGAGCAACAGTGGCGCTATCATAACTTCGCCGAGGCAATGATGCAGTATCTCGCTAATCGGGGCTCTTCCATCCAAGTCCTAGCATTCAGTCCCACGAACACTCCGGGAGTGGAGGAGGACCATGGCGATGCCGTTGGGCATGTCTTCCCTAACTACCACTATGTCCGAGGCCAGGCAATGATTCAACTAGCGAAGAATCAGACGCTCAAGCAAGTCATTGCACATCCGGTCAGGAAGGAGGACATCACGCGATACCACGATGCTTGCAGGGTCCTCGATGACATGCAGGACAGGCCAAGCAATACATCTTGGGAAGAGTAATAAAAGCGCGCTTCGTCGGACCTGTCTATCCTTGGAGTGGGATTGCTGCGTGTGAATATCACGTCTAATTGGGAGCTGAAGATAGACAAGCCTGATCAAAACTGGGGTTGACCGCCTTTGGGTCACAAAAGTGGCCTGTGAGATGAGCGAGAATCTTGAATAGGTTGGACATGATTATTGCGAGCGAGAACGACGTGATTGACGGCGGTGAGATAATGCTTGCAAGTACAGTAGAAAAAGTCGAAAGAATGCTTTCAAACCGGCACAATGCTTGCGCCTTGATTAAACATCAGCCCCATGACGTGAATGAGACTGACGTCACGTCAAGTGAAATGTCTCTCAATCTAGTGTTGCGCGCTGAGACAATCGCACCACTGGCCACGTGACGACGCTAGCCCAAGTGTTTATCGGGCGCGGTATCTACCTTCATGACTTCTTTGGCTTCCTCATTCTCGCCAAAACCGTGACCGATCGCATCGCCGCTTCAACTGTACTGTCGACCAACTCAGTCTCGATAACATGCCACCGCGACCCTTCACTCCCAAGCAGATGTTACACGATCGGGAGAAGCGCGACGAGACGATTGCTTTGCCGGCTGAACTACGGCGCATGATATGCGAGCTTGTGAGTATGACTTGTGCACTCTTCATGAGAATTGGAAAAGACTTTGAGGATCTTTGGGCCTCATCAAGAGTATTGGCTAACCACGCGCAGCTTCCTGGAACAGCGCTCAAGAACCTACGCCTCACCAACATATTTTGGAGCCATAGTGCGGCTACAGTGCTGTGGCACACGTTCTCGACGGATTTTCACGGAGATGGAAGTCGCCTTTATATGGATGCCCTGCTCACTTCAAGCGCAGGTGGGATCTTTGGTAGTACCAAGCGGCTGTATATCTCGTGGGATCCACACAATGGGCGCTCGACAATGAACATCAAGCTTCTGCAACTCTTGAGCGCTCTACCGCCGAAGAGTCTGACACGATTTGCTCTTGGAAGCAATTTCGAGATCGACAGCCGAACCCTTGGCCTATTGCTCCAGCGTCAATCGAGCATCCAGGAGTTATCGGTATGAGTATACGACGGTGCAAGAGGAAGGTCTTCGGGAACTACCGCTTCTCGCTACGTCGCAGGAAACCTACATCAGCTCAGTTCGTTGACAATCTTCTCGGCCGACAGCCAGAAAGGGTACAATGCGTGGTTTCTTCATCTCACTTCTTTGACATCGCTAGAAGTGTGCGGTCGGCTGGATGGCAGCAAGTCAGAGTTTCGTCCTTGGCGCAGACCGAGCCTCTTACTACAGAATGTTCAAAGTCTTGATCTGGACAACATGACCTTCAAGCCATTATCTGGAAAGATCGATCAGTGGCTCAGAATGAACACCCTGAAGAAGCTGAGCGTGCGAAGCTGCCAGACGACGGGCGAATTCTTGCGCGAATTGGCGATTAGCTTCGCTTACCACCCAGCGCTGTCGCTCAAAGAGCTCACGATTGTTGACCATTCACGTGATTCGTTGACTGCAGACCACTTAGAGCCTATCCTCAAGCTCGTTCTCAGCATACAGCATTTGTATGTATCTACAATGAACTCCGAGATCCTCCATGTGAGGACTGCATTTCGCCCAGGGGCATCACTACAGTCCTTCCTTATGGACCCGCTTCATGAATGGAAACCGACCAACGAAGACCTAGCTAACTCACCGCACTACTATCACTTTGATCTCCCAAACCTGATCGAGAGCTGCGAAGATCTACAGGAGCTTGGGATTCACTTGTTTCCGGATTTCTTCACTGAATGGGACTATGACAAAACGTTCGGATGGTTCTCATCCGGTAATCCAGGCCCTAACGAAAGGATTCTGGCGTATATCCTGGTAAGACTACCATACTTCCAGTACTGGAGTCTTCATCACTGACAAGTTAATAGGACGGCATTGCTAGTATTACAACATTGCGCGTCCTTCGCCTAACGCAGCCATCTCTATCGGTCATCGAAGACGAGGACCTGTTCCGCGAGCGACAATGGCGATTCCACAGCTTTGCCGAACCCATCATGTAGTATCTCGTCGACAGGGGCTCGTCTATCCAGCTCTTGGCTTTTGGTCCTTCTGCTGTATCGCCGTCAAACGTCACCTTCAGCAAGGACGCCTTTGGTCATACTTATCCAGACTACTACTACCTCCGTGGCCAATCAACGGTTCAGCTGCCATCTGGTCATACTGTCGAGCGAGTCGTTGCTCACTCAGTGAAGAGGGGAGATATCGAGCGCTATATCGGTCACACCAAGATCCTCGATGATCCTTGCTCAACGCCGGGCGCGCCAGCTTGGGCGCGGAAGTGATCGACGGCCAAGCAAGCGTGCTTCAAGGGACACGTCTTCCCAATCAAGTATGGACAGAAGATGAGCGGTAGAAGCAGTCGTGTATTGCTACAACGTCTCAAACATTAGCGCCCACAGAAGTCGCTTGTAGATGGCTAATAGCATGTTGCTGGCGGAAATGGTGGTGTGCGAGAGGAAAAGCGCAGCGCGTGGCGTATTTCGTTACTGAGAGCGTTGTTTGGCCGTGGTGCGAATTGACGAAGATGCGCGGGTAGCTATGGACGATGGTGTATGATGGTCCAAGAATTTTGATCGTTGTTGCAAATCAGTAGAAAGTGAGCTATGAAAGTCTACTTATCAGTACCATAAGACAACAGTAGAACTCGAAGACACGTCTTTTTCTGGACGCCTTGAATTATCTTTGGGGTTGCTCTCCTCGCTCTTCTTTCGCGCCTCAATATTTCTGTAACAACGGAGAAGAGCCACACAATATTGTTTCAAGTCAGCTAGGTAGCTGCGCGTGCTTTATAACCACATTGTGCTCAAGTTTCGAGTCAACAAGTAAAGATTTCCAGTGGGCGATTCGTTAGCGTCGCTGCATAGCCCATGGCTCGCAACCAGAATAACGTCGACGCTGTGAATGTACCATGGTTCGGTGACAGTGCTGCGCAAAAATTAGTGCCCCGGAATTATCTGCCACTGCGACTATAAAAGCTTTCCTCGCTTCTTTCACCTCTCGAATTTCTTTTCTCATCACTCTCACAGCACAACGGCCACGTACCACCGCGGAATACTTCTCACCCAAAAGCGCTTGCCCATCCGCATTCAAGGCGCACACCCAACTCACAACACCGGTATGCCGCGCAACTCTTCAAAGGTCGCCCCGGCTCCAGCCAAGACCCACTACGAAGTCCTCGGCCTTGATCCTCGCTGCTCTACAGCCGAGATCAAGAAGTCGTACCAAAAGATCGCCCTCGAGAACCATTCCGACAAGCTCATAGCTCTCAATCTCAGCGATGAAGCCAAGGCACAAGCCAGCGCGCTCTTCATCGCCGCCAGCGCCGCTCAAGAAGTCCTCCTCGATGCGGCTTCCCGCAAGGTGTACGACGTTGGTCTCGCGTTAAAGGGCATCGCGCTCGGCGATCGCTTCGGAAGCAGAACCATGGGCAGAAGACTACGACGAAGACGACAGCGACAACGAGACCGTCGTCTCCGAAGAAGAAGAACGTACCTACGCCAAAGTCTACCAGGGCACCCACGCCGGTCTCTCTTGGGATGACGGCATCCTGAAGTTCGCCTCTACGGGCTGGGATCTCCAGATCCAGCTCGACGAGACCTTCGCCGACATCGTGCGCGGCGAGATCTCCAACACCGAGAGCCTTCACGAGGAGCTCCATCTCTTTCTTGACATCAAGCGCTTCGAAGCATCCGACTACCGCAAAAAGGGTGCCGCCAACGAAGAAAATAAGCGTGGCAAGGCTCCACTATCAGTCCTCATGTCGCGCACGCCAGACCTGCGAAAGCTCATGTCCATTTCCAGCGAACGTACCTGAGGCGAAGATTACCAAGAGACGCTCTACATCATCATCGAGCTGTGGCATCCAAATGCCGAGCACAAGCACGAGGAGCTCGAGTTCGCCGATCTAGACATCGACAAGGGCAATCACGTCACCGCTTCAACCGGTGGTCACAATTCTCGCGGCGGTGCAAAGACCAAGAAGACCTGCTACGCAGCTATCGCGCCACAAAAGCTCAAGGAACTATGCCGTGAGCGTGGCCTGCAGCTGAGCGGTGGGCCTAAGGATCTTATCCAGCGTCTAGAGGAGGATGATGCAGGCGAGAAGCAGAAGACGCGCAAGAAGAAGACGGCAGAAGGAACGGTCAAGGGTCATGCGGCGCATGCAGATGCAGGTGGGCGTATGGCGAACCAGCGCGGTAAGGCTGGAGGTGGCGTTCGTCGGTGAGTGGGACTTACGGGGTAGATCGTGGTGTTTCAAACATTGTCTATCAAAGCTTGACAATCCGAATGTTTAGGGAAGGTGTTGCGAGTCAATGAATACATATGTACCGAGGCGTTTCGAGATTTCCATGCAAAAATGAGTGATGTCGTAGATTGGGCTGTGTGATCGATGTTCCGGGAGATCGAGGATGCGTAGTTCCGGAACAAGTGCAATCGATGTTATCGGCTAGCCTACCAGTCTTCAGGCATTAGCCGCCGAAGAGCCCGAGAGCTAGACAAATTCCAAACCATCACACAAGAGTTTCATTGGCTGCCCTGAGATGGTGAATCGTTTTAGGGCCAAAGAATGTTCAGCAGATGCGGAGGACATTGTGAAATGACTCGAGCTTTTGGTCGTTGGGCGCAACAGATCATGTTCACCGACGTGCATCTTGCATGAACCAGCGCGCTGAGTTGTGCGGATCTGCAGCCAGGAACGTGTAAAACCGATCAGCACAGGTCAGATTCTAAGGCGTTTCCAAATACATGTTTAAAGTAAGTATTGCGATGTGTGACATCGAGATATCCTCGACGCTCTCGTCTCGCATACCTAGGTAACTATAGCCAGGCGGCGTGTTCACTGAAACACAGCACAGTTTGCCCGAGAATGAGCGTTGGTGTCAACTTTATTGCCCCATATAACAACAGCCAGCCGCCTTGTTTACTGAAACATAGCACAATCTGCCGAAAATGAGCGTGGGTGTCAACTTTGTTCCATGATGGCACTTACATACGCTAGTACATGGTGGAACATCGAAGTATGGCGACGCCAGTCCTGGGGGCATGCGCTTGTGCGCTAAGACGCGTGAACCTGTAAAAGCGCCATTCGTTAATACTCAAACAACCCTGGGTACCATGAGGAAGAGTACGCGGGCTTCTGATCGCCGCAATTGACTTTCAATCGGTCCTCCCTGCCCTTGCGCGCGACTGTCTGTTAAAGATGTAAAGTCGCTTTCGTCGTCCGTGTCAGGATCCTCTCAAGCCACAGCCATCTCCCTGACATGCCTTCTCTGCCACTGAACTGTGTCTGGGCCTACGTACTCCTGGCGAGTGCCTTCTGCTTCATTGCGAATGCAGATTCGGCATCGGACGCACTGGCACAGATACCCGCTTGTGGAGTATGGTGCCTTCCGCACGATAAAAGCAAATAGCTTACAACTGCACAGCTCCAATGTATCGCTGAAAATCTTCCGGCCATCGGATGCGGTCTCACCGACGTTGAGTGCCAGTGCGCCTCGACGAACTCGACTCAGATCCTACAGCCGTGCTTGGCAAAGCTGTGTACCTTCGATGAGACCTTTGGTATGTGTGTAAGATACACGAGCATATGAAGTGATTAATACGGTTGTAGATATACTCCGCGTCCAAGCCACTCTGTGCGACAGGCCACACAATTCGCGCGGGAACTACGTTCGTATTACTGCGTACGTGACTGGCATTATACCAATTGTTGCCATTGTAATGCGCTTTACATCTCGACGACTGGGTCGGCATAAGCTATGGTGGGATGATTGGGTCCATCTAGCAGCGGCTGTGAGTACTCGTTCTTTACGCCTTGTCCGATCTCACTCACAGGTGTTCAAGATCTTGACCATTCCTATGAACGTCGCACTACTCATGACCGTCGAAGCTGGAATCGGACACCATGTGTGGGACCTGACGTATGATCGTGTAATGGCAATTGGACGATGGAGTATGCACATGCACACACTTATCATACGCATCATACTGACCAGTGAAAAGCGTACGTTGCGACTCTGCTTTGGGCTTACAATCTTATCTTGCTCAAATACAGCATCCTATGCCTTTATCTCCGGATCTTCCCCAATGTATGGTTGCAGCGGGCCATCTACGTATTCATGGCGCTCGTCGCTGGCTTCACACTACCTCTCACTGGACTCGCTGCCTTCCAATGCATTCCAGTCCGCGCTATATGGGATCTCGGAGCGCGAACGAACGCAACATGTATCGACTGGATCGTGGTTCTGAGATTGACGGTCGTGTCTGAGATCATCATCGAGGTCGTGCTCTTCAGTCTGCCGATTCCAATCGTGTGGAGTCTCCAGATGGAAACTTCCCGAAAGATTCAGCTCATGATCTTCTTCGGATTGGGCATATGGTGAGCATTGTTCCGATCGCGCTGGGCTGGTCTGTTCTAATCGCATCATAGTGTCATTGGCGTATCAACTGCGCGCGTGCCTTTTCTGCCAGGTGTCACCGACACCGCGGATCCAACCTACACGTCAGTTGGCACATCGGTCACCGGATTTGTCGCCAGTGGGGTTGGACACGTATGTGCTACTGTTCCCACAGTAAAGACCTTATTCCGGTTCTGCCGGAATGGATTCACGCGCAAGACCAAAACAACCTCGGGCTACGTAAGAGATGGCACTATCGGTTCCAGCGGCAAGCGAGACTACAAGTCGTTGCAAGACAGCAAGAACAGCTCCACATACTCGAGAAAGACGCTTAACTCAACGCAGCAACGACACAAAGAATCCTCCCGCGGCAAGAGGGACCCTTTCCACATTCCTTCCATGATCGATGTTGATGTCGAGAACGAGGCAGGTCTTGTGGAGCTCCAGCCAGTGAAAGCACAGTCCAACGGGAGGGCGGACACACAACAAGCTAGAAATTTTTGGATTGGGCGTGCTGAAGCACAGTTTCCGACGACTGTCCGCGAGCTTTCCGAGTTGGAAGTGGACGATTCGGCGTCGAACAAAGCGAGATTTCATCGTAATACCTGCTAATCATGCTGACGAAGGGAAGACGCGACTACGAACAATGAAAACCAAATGCTGAAGCCGTTCACCCGTCAATAGCAGTCTATTGCTCAAGCATGGGTGCTGGTTGTATGATGTGTTCCAGAGGAAATGATGTACTCACGTCTTAACACGAGGTCTCTGGATGTAGGAGTATGTCCCCGAAAACGCATTGCGTCTCAACTGCGAAGACCCTTCGCCCGCGCTCAAAACATCACAACACCAAGCCAGCTCAGCTTAGCAGTCTTCAACCTGACATTGCTTCCGTGTAGCCTACACAGTGCACACGGTCGTAACCTTCAATAGCAAGCATGACTAGTACCTATGGTAAGCAACTGTCGCATCCTACCATGCGACATGGAGAGACCGCTATGAGATGAGACTAAAAGAGTGGATTGGTATGTTCAGTAGGCTGTCATGTGATGTCCGAATTCAGCCGGATGCAGGTGGCCTGCCCCGCGGTGGCTGTTTTGGCGAAGAGGGCGTAGCCGATGATCCAGAAAACGCGATGCAGACCAGAACGCTCCACAATGTCCGTGGATGCCCTGGGCAGTCTGATTTGCAGCACGCATACGAGCATCCTTTGGCATTCTTGTTGGTGCGCCGGTGATAATTGACGTCATTAGCAACTCGCTTTCCACACCACAGCAGAACACGAACGAGACACGAATCAAAGTCACTAGAGAAATGCATGTGCTCAAGCCGGAGCCATGTCCATAACCCCAACCACCTCATGGGGTTCATCGTCGACTGCTTCAGTCGAACCATCCCCTTGCGAGCTTGTCGATGGCGTGCCGCTGGATTGGTCTGGCCGAGGGACGTCGCACGTGGAGTACAGCAAAAGCGAGGCGCTTCCGCTCACACAAGGAAGATTCTTGGGCTACGGTATGCATGGCGGCGTCTACGAGACTATTTGCAATGGTATCGCGCTGGCCTGGAAACGCAAGTACTGTTCGCGAAGAATGGGACATCGGGAACGAAAGGAGATTGAAATCATCAAGCGCATACAGCATCCGCACGTCATTCGACTTGTTGGCACTTACACACATGGACCTTTCCTTGGACTATTACTCTGGCCAGTTGCGGCGTGCGATTTGGCAAATCTCCTCGAAGATGTAGACTGGCTGCAGAGGCCCTTCCAGAATCAGGATCAGATGGACATGGACCATGTGCAGACGGAAGAAACGCCGGAACAGATTGGCGAGCGTCAAGGCAGGCTACAAGCCTTAGGACTATCAACTGCTTCCTTGGAGAAGGCTCGGATCGATGCCAATTCGTATCTCGAAAGAACGATGGGTTGCATCGCAAGTGCTGTAGCATACTTGCACCATCAAGAGATCAAGCACAAAGACTTGAAGCCATCTAACATCTTGCTGTCCGCCAACGGGCTATGGGTAACCGACTTCGGCACCGCGACTGATTTCAGCATACTTACTACGAGTGCGACCGAGAATGGAGAGCGTGGCACTCCAAAGTACTTCGCACCTGAAGTTGCAGTGTACGCGCCAAGTGGCCGAGCAGCAGACATATTCTCCATGGGATGCATATTTCTTGAAATCATCACCTTGTGCGTCGGTTACGATCTTCAACTTACGCTCCAGCTCCGAAGCCAGAATGACAAGTCTTTCCATGCCAACCTCGAGAATATTCACCAGTGGTTCAGCACAGGGCGCATTACATCTCGTACCTGCGCAGATGAGCACATGATGGGCCTTGTAAGAAGCATGATGCGGCCAGATCCAGATGATAGACCGTCGGCGGAAGAAGTCGTGGAGGATATTGCGCTCATCAACGGACTAGCGATGTCAATTGGCAACTGCAACTTTGCATTTTGTAGGCCTTGCTGCGACAGCATGGCTGGGACTGAGTCGGCGGAGTCCTGGCTACAATCACAACGCCTTCCTGTGCCTCTAGAAATGTCGCTCATAATCGGTAACACCTATGAGTTTCGTCGGCCCAACCTACATACGTACACTTTCTTTGTCACCGCTTCACACCCAGATCTCGTGGAGAAAGTACATATCTTTGTGGTGAGTCTCAGTCAAAGTATACCAAACATCGCTAATTTTACCTTCTTTAGCACCAAAGCTTTCGCAATTACCACCATATATGCGAGCAGCCTCCTTTTGCCTTCCAGGGTCGTGGATGGGGCTCCTTCGACATTAGTGTTTACGTCGTGCTCAAGGAGGCCTGCTATTGGGACCACCCTATGGCACGACCCGTGCCAAATGAGAACGCAAAGCGCATGCTACCGATGTTCTGGGAACTCAACTTTGAACAGCCGCGGACGGACAAGATACACCATGTCGCGATCAGATCAACGTCGACGAGATAAGGGTCGTCATTAGGCCGGGCAATCACTGTGTGATGAATTGGTTATAGGTCACGGAGTCGATACTGGCGGCAAAGCTGAATTGATTAGTATGGTGGGGATACGAGAGTGCTGTCGTTCAGAAAAGATAATGATCTTCTGGGAACACTGCAGGTGCCTGTCCCGAAAACAAGAATAACGCGGGAACCGCGAGACAGTCTGATGCTTGGCTGGGGTAGTGAGGGCGTGATGAACTCATGGGTGAAGAGTCTCTATTCGACTGCCGAAAGGTACTATTTGGAAGTGCAGGAGGCTGGCGAAATGCGGGTCAAATCCCCTGGAGGTACAACACCAGACAAGCTTTCTAGAAGATAGCCGTTCCGTTAACATGCGAACTGACACCAGCTACATCATTCAGTCAGTCAAAATTCAGATCAGTTGAAGAATTGGGTGCACTTACCCGGACAATTCGCTGGTGCAGAAGTAAAGAAAAACGTCCACCTATTCTTCTCCCGACATGTCTGCGCCAACTTCTCCAAATCCAGCATCTCACCCAGCGGCATGCCCCACAGCGCCAGAATGTACTCATGAAGATGGTAATCTGTTCTTGTCAGCCAATTCCCATCACAGTCACGCCTCTGTCTACATACCTTCATGGGTGGGCCACGCCTCAAAAGCCGGCGCATCACCCGCCACACTAGCAAAATAGCAATCATGAAGCCAATCCAGAATCTTCTGCTCCTGACTCACACCCGCATACCTCAATCCGTCCTCACCATCTTTCCCACTCCCATGTCTGAGCGCAGCCTTCGTGCGATCGGCATCGCTCTTGCTATCGTACGTTTCTTTCCAGCCGCTGCGGATGAAGAGCATGTCGCCAGTCTGAATGTCGCCGCCCTGAGCTGCGGGGCGAATGTCGATACCCTGGTCCTTGCCGCACTGGTACAGCTCTTCCCACGAGATGGGGTAGTAGTCGAAAGGGTCGTAGTTGATGCCCTTCTTGCGCGCGTAGCCGCGGTAGTCGAGAAGGATGCCCCGACCGGCGATCCCGTGGTCAGCCCAGTGGTGAATGGAGCATTTATGGTTTGCAGAGGGACCGAGAATGTCGGTGCCTTTCGTCTACAGAATGCGTGAGCAAGCAAATTCGGTACTACTATGGAAGGTTGCGCATACGCCGTTGTAGAAGGATCCGCTGGGCATGTGAGCGAAATGCCGGAAGCCATCCCATTGCGTGCCTGATTGCGTGTTCAGCGTGTACAAGTCATCATACGCGTATCCTTCCACGAGTGGCTTGATCTCATGCTTGAAGGTCTCGCGACCAAAGGCGGGCTGATTCGGGACATTCAGTGGTAGACTGCAGGAATAATCAGCGTGGCTGTGAGTAAGAGTGTTTCATGTGACCTACTTTACAGGCACGATTTCACCAGTCCGGATCTCCCGTCCTGCGGCGGCGACACGTGTTGGTGTGAGAAGATTAAGTCGGCCAAGCTACCTGTACCATGAGACTTATACTTGCGCGACGGACTGCTCTCAACGTACATTGTCATTTTCGCCCCAGACCCAAGCTGCTTCGTCTGGTGCACCAGTAATCTGAGGCAGTTCCTTCCTTGTCGGGAACTTCGTGCAATCTGGGTCCCAAGGGATAGTAGTTGCTGTTTTGTTCATTGTCAAGAAGTCTTTGACTTGAGTCAAGCGCTGGCTTCCCGTGCTATTTTGGTTTACCATGACGTTGTCTCGGTAGTAGTGTGAAGGTTGATACTCTGGAGTCAAATCTGAGCGCCTGCGATGTGAAGACGAGGTGTTGAAGCTCATGTGTTCCCCTCAAGATTTCAAGATCACCCCGCACTTCGTTGCCACCGCCGTTGATGGCGTGGGTAGTTGCCGCGGACACATTGTGGGGTACCTGCGGCACCGCCCTTACTATCACCAATTGACTCGTTCGGTCCAGATCCAAACGTGAAGTTGATCCTCCAAGAATCGGGGTACATATCCGTGGGTTTGATATTCCGCGACATGCGACATCAGCGTTCACATCGCAACAGTGAGATTGGTACTCAATCGCATCGATGACGTCAGTCCATTCGCTACTCTGCGCTAACTCGATTCTGCTCCATTGCCTTTTCTCCTCGCCGTCAACTCAACCCTTGCACGAAGTTGAGATTCATGCTATCCTTGCCCGCCATCCTCTTGTACCCCCTCGACTTCCTCGTACCAAACCACCACAGCACGAAGACAAGCAGATTGAAAGCCTCCAAGCCGGCAAGCGCGACACCGCCCCAGAAAGCAAAGCGCTACAACATTGGTGTCAGCAAATCATCACAGAAGGGGTATTATGTCTGGCTTACCAGTTCAGTGCACATCTCGCTGAAGTCGATGTCTTTGTAGTCGTATTTAGGGTCTGTGTGCGTGCAAGTCCACGAGCTGCAAATGCGTTAGTTGAATGCAATGCACAAAACATAGCTTCGACTTACAGAAGGTCGAAAGCCGTTGTTTTGGTATCCCAGGAGTGGTAATAGGCTGTCACGGTGACCCACAGAACCAGGCAAATGGTCGATGTCACCATCGTCATGACGTTCCCCGTCTTCGTCATGTGTCTGACCTATTTATCTCGTCAGCCTACCCTCCTTTATCAATCGGGTTCGGCCACGGTACCTTCTTGAAGCAGCTCGCGAACAGCAAAATCAGATTGAGAACCGCAGCACCGAGCGCAGCGCCCAACAAGATATACGACGGCCACAACTTCAGACCAGGCGGCCACACGTCGAAGCTCCCACTGCCATCTACATACGGGTTTTTGACATCCTTCGTCCTCTTGTAAACCAGAATTCCAGTGATCAGATAGTATAAGATGGCGATACATGTCGCAAAGGAGAGAACGCGCAAAATCAGCCGCGTCCAGTAGATGCTGCGATACTGTCGTATGTCCGTGTCAGGTCGTCGCTCGAGCGGGTCAGAAGCGAGTAGCCTTTCGGCGTCGGTGTTGTCCATCGCTCGCTCGAATTGCTGGTCGTGGCCGCCGTGGCGGCGTTCCGAGAGGAGTCTTTCAGCGTCGGTGTTTTCCATTGTTAGCGGATGGCCTTGCGAGAACAGCAGAGAGGGAGAGACGTCCTTATGTTTAGGTACATGTGAGACGCCGAGCAGCTGCCCGCGCCGCACTGTTGACCTTTGTCTATGATCTCCAAAAATACTTTGCTGCTTACCATCTTAGTCAAATGCCCAGATTCGAGATGGGGCGCAATCGTGCCGGTGTCAGCATGTGGCACGGCCGTCTGGACCAATGAGGCGTAGGACGACAACTGTGCCACACATTGGAAATCGTCTATTCTTGGACGCCTCCAAACGTTGTATCCCCAGCTTTGTGATAAGATACAACATTGGGCTTGCCGGGCGCGAGGCTATAATGCCGATCGGTTTGTTGAGAGGTCTGTCTACTGCCGCCTGAGCAGCCTCCTGAAGCATAAGGGGGAGATGCTAGCGCACTTGTCGAACAAACATGTGGACCTGTTTTTACAACTTGATCCAATAAATACAAGTCTCGCGATTCAATGCGATAGCGTGTTCCATGATAGTATCTCGATGGTCGCTTACACGCGACGACGCCCAGGGCATCTCGCACTCACTGTGGATCAAGGGGAAAATAAGTAAATGCGCCTCTTCACAACTGCATGCCGCGTCTTGTGTAGGTAGACACCAGGTTTCTATGTCCATGTTTGTTCGGTTGAGGCAAAGTGGAAGGCTATATTAGGTAGCGTCAGATTACGTCAGCAAAACTGTCCTCGGCGGCGGGGACAACAAGACGCGAAGTTCGACGCGTCCGAACTTGATGTTTACCAACCTACCAGCATACTCTCCTCTCACATCTCCTTTGACTACCTTTGTATATCATATGGTCCAAACACATGCCGGCATTGGCGATGACATGATGAACAAACCATAGGAAGGCTCACATGTTGCCACGGCCGCGACGCGTAATCAGGTACCTTGTCGACAGTTTACCGCTTTTGTTTTGCCTGTGGGTGCTGCTGTTAGCTCGACACCATTGGAACATCATGCCATCTTCACCATCTGCGACCGACACTGCAAAAGCTCTCCTTGCCAAAAAAGCCCTGCACTTGCAAAGTCTGGAAGTCATACAATCTCTCTGGGCAGGGTATGGTCAGATATGTCGTCTTACTGCCACTACAGATGGGACACAGGATGCTCAATCATACATCCTCAAACTCATAACTCCACCACCGACGCAAGCCAATGACGAAGGTCACTCCAGAAAAATACTCAGCTACCAAGCGGAGCAGTACTTCTACAGCCACCTTGCTCCTCAGCTTCCGCCGTCGGTACCGGTCGCCAAATGTTTAGACAGCATCAACGAACATCATCCGGATGGCACATCGACGACGGCGATGATATTAAGTGATCTCAAGCAAGAGTACCCTGTCGCAGGCGAGAAGCGAAATGTGCTGTCTAGCATCCAAGTCAACGCAGCGCTTGACTGGCTTTCCGGCTTCCACGGCTTTTGGTGGGCGCGTGTCGCGGATATGGATCATTCCTTGCTTCTCCTTCCTCCGCTTGAGGAAGTTCAGCACGATGGACACGACGCGTCCAAGAAGACCGTATGGCTCAATGGCGGATACACGTACCTCGCAACGAGACGGAAAGAGTACGATATTCTTGTGGAGGACGAGGAGTCTGAATGGAGCATCGCCCTGACTAGTACGACCAAGGGCGATGACCGTTCCATTGCGGAAATCGTTGCAGCTTTTCTGACACCGAGGTCAACGGGCTCGGCACCCATAGTCCGCTACCAGACTCTCATCCACGGCGACGTGAAATCGGAAAATCTTTTCACTAGCAAGTCTGGAGACGAAGTTGCCTTCTACGACTTCCAATACACCGGTCTGGGCCTTGGTGTTTGCGATCTGGCAAAGCTTTTCACGTGCTCGGTACCCTTGAACATGCTCGTAACCAACACCAACGTTCCGCACAAGCTCTCTATGCAAGACGGCGAGAAGCATCTTCTGGCTCGTTACTGGACAAGGCTCGAGCATGTCGGGGAGCAGAAGTATAACTGGGATGAATTTGTGTTCCACTGGGAGATTGCGCTGGTAGATTGGCTGCGTTTTCAAGCCAGTTGGGGCTTTTGGGGTAATACGGAATGGCTCGAAGCTAGGGTGCGACACATCATAAGCGCTCCGGATTGGAGTAAGAAATTGAGAGAGAGTCTGAGTGCTGAGTGAGACGAACACTAGCGCGGGAAAATCTGATGACGAGCTTGGGCATCGGTCTCTCGCAAGCAATCAAAGCTCTGCCTACGAGAAGATCTTCGACAGGGCCCTCGACGCTCAAGCAAACTTAAGTTAGATCCGCGCTTGTCTGTCGACCGCAGATGACCTATATGATACCTACGAAGTCAAAAGTTGCCATGAATGACAATCGCCCAATTGGCCAAGTGGTAAGGCGTCGCACTCGTACATCAATGCACAACATGCGAAGATCGTGAGTTCAATTCTCACATTGGGCTGGAATCATCCTTGTTTGGCATACCTTTTTTTTTTGTTCGAAAACTCAGACTAATTCCTGTTAAAGCAAAATTGTCAAATGGTAATGAGCACAATAACAACGAAGACGACAGCAATAACTAACGACAAATGGAACTGCATCCCCAACGATCGAAATCAAGCCCACCCTGCGATTTAAACAAAACATAACACGCCAACTCGCAAGATCTCGTAACATCGGTCCCTCTGCAATTCCTCCACGATCCGTAAATTACCCATCTTCCGTCCCTCTACTGCGAAAATATACCCGGACAAGTCCCATGCCTCTCGTGACCCACGGCATCTTGAGACTTCACCGCAACTCAGGGTCGAGCTGCGAACGAACGCTTCGCCTGCTCGAGTTCCCTGACTAAGTTTCGTCACGTTGGGTAGCCGCTGCCGTCACCCAATCCAGCCTGTTCTCAGCAGTATTCTCGGTATCAAAGTGAACGTCTAGAGCCTCGTCTCTAGTCGTTGCGGGCATTGAAGGTTGGGTCGCCGTTCCCTTCGCCCAGCACAGTCTGTTTTCGGCCGTGTTCTCAGTATCGATTGAATGTCCAGAGCATCTTCTCTAGACGTTGCGGGCGTGGAAGGATGGGTCGCCGCTGCCGCCGTCCAGGACAGCCTGTTCTCGGCAGTATTCTCGGTATCAAAGTACACATCTAGGGCCTCATTTCTAGTCATTGCGGGCATTGAGGGTTGGGTCGCCCTTGCCGTCGCCCAGCGCAGTCTGTTCTCGGCGATGTCCGTGGTATCAAAGTGGATATCTAGGGCCTTGTCTCTGGTCATCGCGAGCATGGAAGGTGAAGATGTCCCATCTTTCAGGCTTTTGTAC
>Ga0265798_10003792_pt1 | contig 21273 bp, 11 predicted proteins | sample P3T30metagenome_FD_192430 | JGI IMG/M metagenome (GOLD analysis project Ga0265798, IMG submission 192430) | Plant litter microbial communities from East Loma Ridge, Irvine, California - P3 T30 | ecosystem: Environmental > Terrestrial > Plant litter > Unclassified | place: USA: California... | reverse complement strand
GCTTCGCCGCCAGTAAAGGGTTGTGAAATACCGTGCCCCGCCGCTGCTTCGAGTAGACGCGAATTCGCCGCGCCAGACCAGCGGACGAAAGGAAGAGGGCGCGACCCCACCATCGATATCGCCAGTCCCGGCATTTACTTCTTGTCATCCAGAGGTCAAAGCTTTATGGTATGAATTGTATTGACATGTAATCCGCCGGCGCGGCTGCGCTGGCGCCGGTCCTGCGCTACCGACAATATGCCCACCCAATCCTCCATCATGCATCCAGCATTGTCCTGCGCCGGGTCCAGTCCCGCGGCGGGCGCCGATCCGGGCGGCGCCATCTACCGCTTCGGGCAGTTCACGCTGTACCCGGCGCGCAAGCTCCTGGCCTGCGGCGACTGCCCGGTGGTGCTGGGCGGGCGCGCCTTCGACCTGCTGGTCGCGCTGGTGATGCGCGCCGGCGAGGTGGTGAGCCACCACGACCTGGTGGCGGCGGTCTGGCCGCACGCCGTGGTCGAGGAAAACGGCTTGCGGGTGCATATGTCGGCGCTGCGCAAGGCGCTTGGCGAATGTCCGGCCGACCAGTACATCGTCACCGTGCTGGGGCGGGGCTACCGCTTCGTCAAGCAGGTCAGCCCGGGCGCCGCCGCCCGCGCCGACGGGCCGCGCGCCGGCTGGTCGGCGCTGCCGCCGCTGCCCTGCACCTATTCCAGGGCCGCGCGCCTGCTCGGGCGCGACGCCGTGGCGGCCGAACTGGCGGCCTGCCTGGCGCGCGGCGCGCTGGTGACCGTGACCGGCGCCGGCGGCATCGGCAAGAGCGCCGTGGCGCTGGCCCATGCCGCCAGCCAGGTCCGCCACTATGGCGACGGCGTGCATATCGTCGACTTTGCGCAGGCCGGCGACGCTGCGATGGTGGCGGGGGCCATCGGCAGCGCGCTCGGCATCGCGCTGCAGCACGCCGACCCCTTGGGCGCCGTCAGCCAGGCGCTGGTCGGCCTGCACGCGCTGCTGGTGTTCGATAACTGCGAGCACGTGCTGCCCGAGGTGGCCAGGTTCGCCGCGCGCATCACCGCCGCGGCGCCGCGCGTGGCCCTGCTGGCCACCAGCCGCGCGCCCCTGGGGCTGGCCGGCGAGCAGGTGGTGCGCCTGCCGCCGCTGGCATTGCCGGAGGGGCAGCCGCTGCCGGACTGCGACGCGGCGCTGGGATTCCCGGCGATCGCCCTGTTCGTGGAGCGGGCCCAGGCCAATGCCAGCGAGTTCGCCCTCACTTCGGCCAACCTGCCGCTGGTGGCCAGGCTGTGCCAGCAGCTCGACGGCCTGCCGCTGGCGATCGAACTGGCGGCGGCGCGGGTCGAGGCGCTGGGCGTGGAGGGCCTGGTCGCGCGCCTGGACGATATGTTCCGCCTGCTGACCCGCAGCCGGCGCCTGGCCAGCCCGCGCCATGCCGCGCTGGAGGCCATGCTCGACTGCAGCTACCGGCTGCTCGACGGCGTCGAGCGCACGCTGCTGCGCCGGCTGTCGGTGTTCCACGACAGCTTTTCTCTGGAGTCGGCGGTGCTGGTATGCGCCTTCGAGGCCCTGGCGCCGGAGGCGGTGCGCGCAGCGCTGCCGGCGCTGGTGGCCAAGTCGCTGCTGGCGCCCGAGCCGGGGCCGGGCGCGCCCCGCTACCGCTGCCTGAACCTTACCCGGCGCTATGCGGCGGCGCATCTGGCCGCGAGCGGCGAGGCCAATGCAGTGGCGCGCCGCCACGCGGTCCACCTGCGCGCGCTGCTGGCGCAGGCGCGCGCCGAAATCGATGGCCGCCCATTGTCGCAGTGGCGCAGCCGGCACGGCCGGCTCAGCGCCGACCTGCTGGCTGCCCTCGACTGGGCCTTCGGCGAAGACGGCGAGGCGCAGCTTGGCCTGGTGCTGTGCGCGGCGGTGCCGCTGCCGCTGCTCGAGCTTGGCATGCTCGACGGATTCCGGCGCCGCATCGAGACTGCGCTCGCGGTCCTGGCGCGCGGCGCGCTGGCCGGCCCGGCGCTGGAAGCCTGCCTGCTGGCGATCTGGACCCTGGCCACCGCCCATGTGGCGGTGCCGCCGGAACAGCGCGCCGCCATGTATGAGCGGCTGCTGCACCGGGCCCCGGCTGCGCTCGAGCCGGACGGGCGCGCGCTGGTGTGCAGCGCCGTATGCCTGGCCGCCTTTGCGGCCGGCGACCTGGCTCGCATCGGCGCGGTCACGCGCGAGGCGGCGGGCCTGGCGCGCACCCGCGACTACGAGGGCCGCATGGCGGGCCAGGTAATGGGCCTGCTGGCCGAACGCTGGGATGCGCTGCGCCTGCATTTCCAGGGTCGCTACCCCGAAGCGCGCGTTCACGCACGGCAGGCCCTGGAGTCGGTCCTGCCCGGCGGCGCCGCCCATGTGCTGGGACCGATTCCGCAGCCGGTCGCGATCGGGGTGATCCTGGCGCGCAGCGACTGGCTCGAGGGCCGCGCCGACACCGCGCTGGCGCGCGCGCGCCAGGTACTCGCCATCGCCGAGACCGAGCATCCGTTCGCACTGGCGCTGGCGCTGGGCGTGGCCCTGGTGCCGGTGGCCCTGTGGCGCGGCGACGATGCGCTGGCGCTGCAGGCCCTCGAGCGCCTTGAAACGCATGCGCGGCGCCATGCGCTCGGCTTCTGGTGCGAATGGGCCGAGCACCTGCGCCGGGTGCTCGGCGCGGCTACGCACGATGCCCTGGAAGCGGCTCCCGGCCAGGTCGGCGCGCTCCCGCTGATGCGCGACCTGATGCTGAGCGTGCGTCCGGACAGCCTGTCGGAGCCCGAGCTGGCCGCCGCCGAGCGGGGCCAGGACAGCTGGTGCGCGCCCGAACTGCTGCGGATTCGCGCCGCACGGGCGCACGTCCACGGCGCGGCGCTGCTGGAGGTGGAGGCCGGCCTGGCGCGCGCCTCGGTGGCGGCCCAGGCCCAGGGCGCGCTGGCCTGGGAACTGCGCTGTGCAGTGAGCCTGGCGATGCTGTGGCGCGAACAGGGGCGATCGCGCCAGGGCCGCACGCTCCTGGCCGGCGTGCTGGCCCGTTTCGCCGAAGGATTCGACACGGGCGACCTGCGCGGTGCGCGGGCGCTGCATGCCCAGCTGGCTGCCCAGCCCGGCGACGCCAGCTAGCCGAGCGCGCTGCGCGGGCGTCCGGGCGGCGCGACCGGCAGCAGCGCCACGCCGGCGCCGACGGCAATCGCGATCACGGCATACATGGCGAGCGGGCCGCGCGATTCGAGCAGGGGCAGCAGCAATAGCGGCGCGCAGGCGGCGCCGATGCGGTTGACGGCCCACGAGCCGGCTACCGCGCGCGCGCGGCTGGCGGTGGGGAACAGTTCCGAGGCGTACAGGTGCAGCACCGAGAGCGAGACCGTGGCGCACAGCATGAAGCCGAGGCTCGAGGCGACCAGCAGCGCCGGCTGCTGTGCGCTGACGAACACCAGGCCGCAGGCGGCGGCCGCCAGCGAGGTGGCGGCATAGGCGCTGCGCCGGCCCACGCGGTCGATGCCGAACGAAGCGGCCAGGGTGCCGATGATCGGGCCCAGCGCGGCCAGGGCGACGTACAGCAGGGTGTCGCGCAGCGCGAAGCCCTTGTGCGCCAGGATCGCGCCGGACAGCAGCGGAAACGCCACCGTCGGCCATGCGGTCAGGAAGAACAGGCTCGAGACCAGCAGCCAGCGGCGCCGCGCATCAGCCGCCAGCGTGGCGTCCGGCGCCGGCTCAGCGGCTTTGCCTGCGACCGGCAGCGGCGCCAGCGGCGCCATGACGGTGCGCGCAGCGGCCAGCCGCGCGCATCCGGCGGCCGCCTCGGCATGCCGGCCGCGCGCCTCGAGCCAGCGCGGCGACTCGGGCAGCCAGGCGAACATCAGGCCGACCGCAGCGCAGGCGGCGCCACCGGCGACGAAGCCCCAGCGCCAGGCTTCCAGGCCGAGTGGCTGCAGCGGGACCAGGGCCCGGACCAGGAAGGTGCCGGCCACCGGTCCCAGGCTGGCGCTGGCCACCGTGACCAGCACGAACAGCCCGCGCCGGCGCGCCGGCAGCAGGTCGGCCAGGTAAGTAAACATCAGCGGCGGATAGCCGCCGAGGGCCAGGCCGGCCAGCAGGCGCCAGGCGGAGAGCTGCCCGAGGTCGCGGCTGAAGGCGGCGCCGAGCGAGGTCACGGCCAGGAACAGTAGCGCCGCCATCAGGATGCGCTTGCGTCCGACCCGGTCGCCGAACCAGCCCAGCAGCGGCGCGCCGGCGACGGCGCCGACATAGACCGCGGCCAGCAGCAGCGCCAGGCGGGCCGGATCGGTGGCGTGGGGAGGGGCCGAGAACACGGCCGACAGGGTGGTGCCGAGCGTGATCTCGAAGATGTCGACCGCGAAACCGAGCGCGCACAGGGCGACGGCCAGGCAGTGCAGCAGCGTGGCCGCCATGTGGTCGAGCCGCGCGGCGACCGGGGCGGCGGTGCAATCGGGTGCCATGATGTTCCTCCTGGGTAGTGCTGGCAGGGTAACCGCGGCACCGGCCTGGCGGACGCCGGCTCATGCCGGTTCACAAGATTTAAGACGGCGGCGCGGCGCACGCGATTTCACACTTTTTTATTGGTACAGCTGCAATTTTTTCTGGACAATATCCCTATCATGCCAAGAACCGGCACATATTCATCGACCGCCAGGATACGGCGACCAGCAGGGGAAGCGGTGGGAGCCAGGCAGGCAACGCAGGGCGAGCAGCCCGTGTATGTATTCGGCGCCTTCCGTCTGGTGCGGCAGGCGCGCCAGCTATGCCTGGGCGCGGCCCCGGTGCGCCTGGGCGGGCGGGCGCTCGAGCTGCTGTTCGTGCTGGTCGAACGGGCCGGCGAGGTCGTCAGCCGTGCGGAGCTCGAGCGCCTCATCTGGCCCAACAGCATCGTCGAGGACAGCTGCCTGCGGGTGCATATCGGCGCGCTGCGCAAGGCGCTCGGCGAAGGGGCCGGCGAGGCGCGTTATATCGCCAATGTGCCGGGGCGCGGCTACAGCTTCGTGGCGCCGGTGAACGTGGTGCGCGCCGCAGCCACGCCGACGCCGGCGCCGGCCGCCGGCGCGCGTACGCTGCCGCTGCGCATGACCAGCGTGCTGGGGCGCGACGAGGTGCTGCGCCAGTTGCGCGAACAGCTCCCGCGCTGCCGGCTGGCCACGGTCGTCGGCCACGGCGGCATCGGCAAGACCACGGTGGCGCTGTGCCTGGCGAGCGCGCTGCAGGACGCGTATCCGGACGGCGCCTGCTTTGTCGACCTGGCGCTGCTCTGGAACGGCATCCAGATCCCGGATGCGCTGGGCGCGAGCCTGGGGCTGGAGCTGGCCGGCGAGGGCGCGCGCGCCGCGCTCGAACGCTTCCTGGCGCCGCGCCGGCTACTGCTGGTGCTGGACAACTGCGAGCACCTGATCGAGGACGCGACCGCCCTGGTCGAGCGGGTGCTGCGCATCGCGCCCGGGATCGACATCGTCGCCACCAGCCGCGAGCCGCTCGACGCCGAGGGCGAGTGCGTGCACCGGCTGGCGCCGCTGGCCTGTCCGCCCGCCGATCCCGCGCTGACCCTTGAGGAAGCCATGCGCTATCCGGCCCTGCAGCTATTGGCCAGCCGGGCGCGCGCCAGCATGGACACGTTCCAGCTTGGCCAGGCCGAGCTGCCGGCCGCGATCGCGCTGTGCCGGCGGGTCGACGGCGTGCCGCTGGCGATCGAGTTCGCGGCCGCGCGCATCGGCCTGCTCGGCCTGCACGGAGTGCTGGAGCAGCTCGACGACCGACTGCGCCTGCTCGGCAGCGGGCGCCGCACCGTGTTGCCGCGCCATCGTACCCTGCGGGCGTTGCTCGACTGGAGCCACGACCTGTTGAGCCCCGCCGAGCAACGGGTGCTGCGCTGCTGCGCGGTGTTCGCGGGCCCGTTCGCGCTCGAGTCGGCGGTAGCGGTGGCGGGCGGCGCCGGCGTGGCGCGCAGCGTGCTGGCCCTGGTCTCCAAGTCGCTGCTCTCGGCCGACACGCGTGGGCCGGATGCGCGCTTCGTGCTGCTCGGGATCACCCGCGCCTATGCGATCGACAAACTGGCCGAGGACCCGGAGCGGGCCCAGGTCGCACAGCGCCATGCGCGCCATACCGCGGCGCTGGTAGAACAGTGCGAGCAGGCCTGGGAGGGGATCGACGCCGTGTCCTGGCTGGCGTGCGCGAGCGACCTGGTGGGCAATCTGCGCGCGGCGCTGGATTGGGCCTTCGGACCCGAAGGGGATCCGGCGCTGGGCGTGCGGCTGGCGGCCAGTCCGACCGCGCTGGCGTCGAGCCTGTTCGGCGAACCGGAACTGGCGCGCCATGCCGGTGCGGCCCTGGCCGCGATCCGGGCCGGCGCCGAATCCGATCCGCTCGACGAGGCGCGCCTGCAGGCGATGCTGGCCGGCGCCGCGCTGCTCGGGAACGGCGCGCGCCCCGGCCAGGCGCCTGACTGGGCGCCGTTCGAGCGTGCGCTGCTGCAGGCCGAGCAAGGCGGGCGGCCGGCGGCGCTGGCCGAGGCGCTGTACCACACGGCGCGGCGCTGCAACGGCGCCGGCTTGTACCGCCTCGGCCATGGCCATGCGCAGCACATGGCGCGCGTGGCCGAGCGCGCCGGCCTGGCGCGGGTGCTGCCGGTGGCGTGGCGGGTGCAAGTGCACAGCCTGCACATGCTCGGTGTGCATGGCGCTGCCGCCAGCCTGGCGCAGCAGGTGCTCGACGCCCGCGCCGGCAAGGCACCGCTGCGCCTGGCAGGGCCGGTCGGGCCGACGGTCTCGATGCGCATGCTGCTGGCGCGCAGCCACTGGCTGCAGGGACGCGGGAGCGAGGCGCTGGCGCTGGCGCGCGACACGCTGGCGCTCGGGCGCGACGGCGCGCCGGTAGCGCTGGCGTGGGCGCTGGCGCTGGGGGCGCTGCCGGTGGCCCTGTGGCATGGCGCCGACGACTGGGCGCACGAACTGGCCGGCGACCTGGGTGCGCACGCCGAGCGCCACGCCCTGACCTACTGGAGCGCATGGGCGCAGTTGTACCGCCAGGTGCTGGTCGCGCGCGCCAGCCAGGCCAACGACATGTCGTGTGCGGCCTGGCATGTCGATGCCAAGCAGGGCGACCATCTGGCGACTTTCTGGACCGGCCTGGCCGGCGAGCAGGCCAGGCAGCGCTGCGACGACGGGCAGGTGGGCTGGTGCGCGGCCGAAGTCTGGCGCGCCAGCGGCGAACAGCTGCTCGCTGGCGAACCCGGCGCGGCCGGGGGCGCCCGCGCGGCCGAGGCGCTGTTCCTGCGCGCCTTGTCGCTGGCGCGCCAGCAAGGCGCGCGCGCCTGGGAATTGCGCTGCGCCACCAGCCTGGCGCGATTGTGGCAGGGGCCGGGCGACGGTGGGCGCGCTGCGGCCCTGCTGGAACCCCTGGTGCACAGCCTGGGCAGCACCCACGACGGCGCCGACCTGCGCGCCGCGCGCGCGCTGCTGGAGCGGCCATGACGGCGCTGGCGCACACGCGCGCATGGAGCTCCGGCGCCGCGCCGCGCCAGCTGATCGGCCGCGAGGCGGCGCTGGACGCGCTCGGGCAGATGCTGGCGCGCCACCGCCTGATCTCGATCGTCGGGCCGGGCGGGGTAGGCAAGACCAGCCTGGCGCGGGCGCTGGCGCAGCCTGGCCGCTGGGTGGTCGTGCTGGACCTGGCGGCGATGCCGGATGCGCGCCATCTGCTGCCCGCGCTGGCGCAGGCGCTGGGACTACCCGACGGCGCCACTGGGCGCGAACGCGACCTGGGGCTGCGCTTTGCTGCTCTGCTGGCCGGGCGCGAGGTGCTGGTGGTGCTGGACGGCTGCGAACACATGATCGACGCCTGCGCCAGCGGCGCTGAACTGCTGCTCGGCGCGGCCCCCGGCGTGACCGTGCTGGCGACCAGTCGCGAAGCCCTGCGCGCCGACGGCGAGCGGGTCTACCGGCTGGCGCCGATGCTGCTCCCCGCGCCCGACACGCGCGACCCGGCCGGCGCGCTGGCCTCGCCGGCGGTGCGGCTGTTCGCCCTGCGTGCGTTCGGCGGCCGGCCGCTGGCCCCTGGCGAGGTGGGCGCGGTGGTGGCGCTGTGCCGCGCCCTTGACGGGCTGCCGCTGGCGCTGGAGCTGGCGGCGGCCATGGCGCCGCGCCTGGGGCTGGAAACGCTGGCAGGGTGGATCGGCCAGCGGTTGCTGGTCACCGGGCAGCGCCAGCGCGCCCGCCGCCCTGGCCGCCACCTTAGCCTCTCCGCGATGCTGGCCTGGAGCTATGACCTGCTGGCGCCTGAGGAGCAGGCCGTATTCCGGCGCCTGTCGGTGTTTCGCGGCGGCTTTACGCTGGACGCCGCCGCCGCGGTGGCCGGCGCGGCGGGCATGGAACCGGACCAGGTCAAGGAGATTGTGATCGGGCTGGTCGGCAAGTCGCTGGTCAGCCCTGCCAACGAGAGCGGGGGGCGCCACCGCCTGCTCGATACGACCCGCGCCTATGCCGCGCGCCTGCACGAGGCCGACCGGGACCGGGGCCGGGTGCGCGCCTGCCATGCCGGCTGGCTGTGCACCCTGCTCGAACAGGCCCTTGACGCCTGGCTCGCGCTCGAGCGCGACGCCTGGCTGGCGCGCTATTCGCCATGGCTCGACGATGTGCGCGCCGCGCTCGACTGGGCCTTCGCGCCGGGCGGCGACGAGGTGGCCGGCGTGCGCCTGACCGCGAGCGGCTTTCCGCTGGCCGACCAGGCCGGCGCCGGACTGGAGTTCGGTGCCCGGGTCGGTGAGGCGCTGGCGGTGCTGGGCCGCATGGGCGATGTGGATGAAGCGCTGCCGCTGGCGCGCCTGCGCCTGGCGGGTTTTTCCTGGAACGCCGGCAGCGAAGGCGGCGGCCAGGTCAGCGCGGTGCTGCGCGCGCACGCCAATGTGCTGCGCAGCAGCAGCGGCACACCCGCCCAGATGGAAAGCGGACCGCTGTTCGCGCGCTGGTGCTTCGCGTTCGGCAGCGCCGACTATCCCGGCGCACTCGCGACCGCGCGCGCCTTGGACAGCGCCGCGCGCGAGCAGGACGATCCGGTGCTGGCCCAACTGGCCCGCAAGGCGCTGGCGCAGTCGCTGCATTTCATGGGCCGCCACCAGGAGTCGATGGCGATCGCGCGCGCGGCGCTGTCCGGCATGCGCCGGATTCCGCTCGGCTATGTGGCGTCGCCGGTGCCGATCCCGGTGACCATGCGCATCGTGCTGGCACGTATCCTGTGGTTGCGCGCCGATCCGGTAGGCGCGGCCGCGATGTGCCGCGAGGCGATGCAGCACGCGCTGGAAGACTCGCCGATCGGACAGTGCCATGTCATCGGCGTGGCCGCGCTGCCGATCGCGCTGTGGAACCGCGATCTGGAGGCCGGCGCTGCGCTGCTGGCGCAGCTGGAAGAGCATGCACAGCGCTATTCGTTCGGGCTGTGGCAGCGCTGGACCGCCCACTACCGCGCGCTGCTGGGCTGCCTGGACGGGGACCGGGAGGCGGCGCAGGCGTGCGCCGCGCAGGTGGCGGCGCGCGACGCCAAGCAGTCGGATCACCTGGCGACCTTCGACGTGGCCCTGCTGGCGCCTGGCGCGCTGGCGCGGGTCGAGGCGGGCCAGGTCGGCTGGTGCGCGCCGGAGACGCTGCGGGCGCGCGCCGAGCAGCTGCTGGCGCAGGGGCGGGGCGACGCAGCCGGCCCCGACTCGCCGCGCTTGCTGCTGCTGCGGTCCCTGGCGCTGGCCCGGGAACAGGGCGCCCTGGCCTGGGAGCTGCGCAGCGCCTGCAGCCTGGCGCGTCTCGGCGACGGCGCGGCCGCGCTCGATACGCTGCGCGCGGTGCTGGCGCGCTGTCCGCAGGGCGACAATGCTGATCGACGCAGCGCGCGCAGGCTGCTGGAGGGCTGAATCGGCTTCACAGTATTTCACAGCGTGCGCTCGAGCCAGGTCATATGATGACGTTTATTCTTGACCTGGGGAAAAGATGGATTCGTTACCACCAGCGCCTGCGCCAGGCGAAGCGCTGTGCTTCGGCCACTTCACGCTGTTGCCGGCGCCGCGCGCCCTGCGCTGCGGGACGGTCGACGTACCCCTGGCACAGCGGCCACTGGACTTGCTGGCGCTGCTGGCCGGGCGCGCCGGCGAGGTCGTCCTGCGTGGCGAGATCGTGGCCTGCCTGTGGCCTGGCGCAGCCGGCCAGGACGGCCGGCTGCGGACCCATGTGGCGACGCTGCGGCGGGCCTTGCGCGAGGGCGAGGACGGTAGCCGCTACATCGTCAATGTGCTGGGACGCGGTTATGTCTTCGTCGCCGCGGTGCGCCGCGTCTGTGCGAGCGGATCGGGCGTCGCCATCGCCGGGCTGCCGCTGCGCGACGGTCCGCTGCTGGGACGGGAGGACGCGAGCACCGCGCTGGCGGCAATGGTCTGCGAGCGGCGCATGGTGTCGATCGTCGGCGCCGGTGGGCTTGGCAAGAGCGCGCTGGCGCTCGCCGTGGCCGAACGCAGCGCCGCGCGCTTCGCCGATGGCGTGGCCTATCTCGATCTGGCGGATGTGCGCGACGACCTTGCGCTCACCCATGCGCTGCCGTCGCTGTGCGCCAGCCTGGCCGGGCGCCGCCTGCTGCTGGTACTCGACAACTGCTGCCACCTGGCCGACCAGGCGGCCCTGCTGGTCGAGGCCGTACTGAAAGCGGGCGACGGCGTGCATATCCTGGCAACCAGCCGCGAGGCCCTGGCGCTGCACCTCGAGTCGGTACACCGGCTGGCGCCGCTGGCGCAGCCAACCCAGGCGCTCGGCCTGTTCATGCACCGCTATGCGGCGCACGGCGGCGGCGCGCTCGATGCCGCCGGGCTGGCGCGCGCCGCGCGGCTGTGCCGCCTGCTGGAAGGCAATCCGCTGGCGATCGGCCTGGCCGCCGTGCAGGCCGGCCGGATCGGCCTCGACGCCCTCGCGGCGGGCGTCGACGCACTGTTGGCGCCCATGCCGGTCGATGATGCCGCCGGCGCGCGTCATCGTTCGCTTGACGCCATGCTCGACTGGAGCGAGCGGCGGCTGGCGCCGCGCGAGCGCAAGGTCTTGCGCCGGCTGGCGATCTTTCGCGGCGCGTTTACACTCGAGCTGGCGGCGCAGGTCTGCGCCGATGCCGCGCTCGACGCGGCGGCGGTGATGGAAGCGGTGCTGGTGCTCGGCGCGCGCTCGCTGCTCGAGGCCGGGGAGGGGACGGACGCGGTGCGCTACCGCCTGTCGAACACCACCCGCGCGTACGCCAGGCGCCGGCTCGAACGCGATGGAGAACTGCCCGCGCAGGCGCGGCGCCACCTGGACGCGATGCTGGTGCTGTACCGCAGCGCCGATGCCGACCTGCAGCAGCTGGCGCCGGCGCAGTGGCGCCTGCGCTACGCCGAGGCCGACCAGGATTTCGCGGCCGCCGTCGCCTGGGCGCTGGAGCAGGGCAACGACGTCGAGCGCGGCATCGAGCTGGTGGCGCTGTCGTGGTTCGTGGTGCTCGAGACCGGGCGCCTGGACCTCCACCGCGAACGGATGGCGCTGGCCCTCGATGCGCTGGCGCACCTGGCCGGTCCGCGCCCGGACCTCGAACTGCGGCTGCTCGCCGCCTTGAATATGCTGCACGCCCTGGTCGGTGGCGCCCCGCCGTGCGTCGAGCGCGCGCGCGCCCGGCTCGACCTGCTGGCGCGCGGCGCCCATGATCCGCGCCAGGCGGTGCTGGCGCTGCATGCGCTGGTGGCCGAGCGGATGGGCCAGGGCGACTATCCGGCCGCCCTGCGCCTGGCCGAGCGCATCCTGCCCCAGGCGGCGCGGGTGGGTGAGCCGGTGGCGCTGGCGCTGGGCTACCGCTTCCGGGCCCAGGCCCTGCACCACCTCGGCCTGCACAGCGAGGCTTGCCGGACCGCGGCGGCGGTGATCGAAAGCGTGGCCCCCCAGCGCAATGTCCATTTTCTCGGGCCGGCGCCGCGCGCGCTGGCCATGCTGGGCGTCCAGGCCCGGAGCGCCTGGATCGGCGGGCGTCCGGACAGCGCGCTGGAACTCGCCGAGCACGCGCTCGCACTGGCCGAGGCGCAGCATCCGTTTGCGCTGTGCCAGGCGCTGTGCATGGCGGCCCTCCCGGTCGTTCTGTGGCGCGGCGAGACGGTCCGGGCGCGGGCGCTGTGCATGCGCCTGGCCGATGCCATCGACGACGGCGCATCAGCCCATTGGTATCCCTGGCTGGAGGCGCTGCAATGCTGGCTGGACGGGGAGCGCGACCTGCCGCACCGGCTGCCGGCACCGCTGTGCGACCTGCTGACCACGCTGGATGCGCGCCTGGCCGGGCGCGCCAGCGTGCGCCGGGTGCGCCAGGGGCTGGTCGGCTGGTCGGCGCCGGAAGTGCTGCGCGCGCAAGCCGAGAACCTGCGCCGCAGCGGCGCGCCAGTGGCGCGGGTCGAAGCGGCCTGCCTGGCGGCGCGCCAGCTGGCCCGCCGCCAGAGGGCGCGCGGCTGGGAGCTGCGCATCGCCACCAGCCTGGCCGGCTTGTGGGCGGGCAGCACGCGCGAACCGGAGGGCCTGGATGAGCTGGAGCGCCTGTGCGCGGGTTTCGTGGAGGGTGCCGGCACGGCCGACCTGGTCCGGGCGCGCGCCTGTTTCACACCTTTTCACATTCTCGAAGCCTAGGCGCCGCTAGCATGGCCGTTCCAGCGAACACGGAATGGGACAATGGCGATTCCTCCAATCTGCAGGATCAAGTGTGCGGCGCTTGGCGCGGGCGTGGCCATCGCGGTTCCGGCGGCGTTGGCGCAGGGTGTCGACGCCGTTCCCGAAGTCGTCGTCAGCGCCGAACGGGTGAGCGCACTGGCGCGCAGCACGCCGCTCTCGCTCGGCGTGATCGAGGCGCGCGAGATCGACGCCAAGGGTGTGCTCGACCTGCAGGACCTGGCCGGGGTGGTCGCCGGGGTGTCGGTGCCGAACGGCTTTTCGAACATGCCGCAGGCAGTCGCGATCCGCGGCGTCGGCGCGTCGCTGCCGGCCATGAGCCAGGCGGTCGGCATCTATGTCGATGACGTGCCGCTGGTGCGCGGCTACGCGACCGGGGTCTGGGACTTTCCCGATGTGGAGCGCATCGAGGTGCTGCGCGGGCCGCAAGGCACGCTGTACGGCCAGAATTCGTCGGGCGGCGCGGTCAGGTTCATCACGCGCGCGCCCAGCCTGGAGCGCAGCGCCTGGGCCGCGGCTTCGACCGGCAACCGCGGCGCCCGCGAGGCGCGGGCCTACGTCACCGGCGCGCTGGGCGCCAGCGGCCTGGCCGGCAGTATCGGCGTGTCGCGCCGATTCAACGACGGCTTCGGCTACAACGCGGCACGCGCCGAGCAGGTCAACCGGCTCGATGTGGCCCAGTTCCAGGCCAAGCTGCGCTGGACCGGCAGCCCCGGCCTGGACGCGGTGCTGGCGGTGGACGGCCTGCGCGACCGCTCGGACAACAATACCGTCAACTATCCGCTGAACCACCCGCAGGCGGCGCCGCGCGTGACCTTCACGCCGGCCGGCAAGGATGCCTTTGCGCGCTACGCCGGCGGCGGCTCGCTGCGTTTGACCAGGCAGCTCGGCGGCGGCGTCGAGGCCCGCTCGATCACGGCCTACCGCCGCTATCGCGACGATCCGCTGCTGGGCGACTTCGGCGGCCTGGAGATTTCCCGCTTCAGCATCGACCAGGCGGTGGCGCAGCAGACCTTTTCGCAAGAGCTGCAGCTGCAGGGCCGCGGGCCAGCGCTGGCGTGGACGCTTGGCGCCATGCTGGTGCGCGACGAATTCGACTTCGTGCGCCTGACCACGCTGTACCCGCTGGCGGCGCCGGCGCCCTTGTACACCGACGCCGTGACACGCCAGGTCACGCGCGACCTGGGGCTGTACGGGCAGGCACGCCACGCCTTTGCCAATGGCGCCGGCCTGAGCCTGGGCCTGCGCGCCTATCACACGCGCCAGGCCGGCAGCAATGCGTTCTACCGCGCCGACGCCGACGGCAACCGCCAGCAGGAGGTTTATCGGGCCGATGGCCTGCAGACGTCCAGCCGCGGCCTGCTGCCGCGCATCGCGCTCGACCGGCAATGGACGCCGTCGACCTATCTCTATGCCAGTTATGCGCGCGGCGAAAAATTCGGCGGCTTCAACCGCGCCGCCGAGTCGCTCGCCTCGGCGCGCCAGGCCAGCGATCCGGAACGGGTCGGCACGCTCGAGGCCGGGCTCAAGGGACGCTACGCCGGCGGGCGCCTGAGCGTGAATGCGGCGCTGTTCTGGAACGATTACGACGACTACCTGGCCGGCATCAGCGGCGCCGTGATCGACGGCGTGCAGGTCAGCGACACGGTGCTGGTCAATGCCGCCCGCGCGCGCAGCCATGGGCTGGACCTGGAACTGGCGCTGGCGCTGGCCGCGCGCACGCGCTGGAATGCCTCGCTCGAGCTGCTCGATTCGCGCTTCGAGGATTTTGTCAATCCGCGCGGCACGGCGGCGGGCAACTTCGTCGGCAATGAGCTGCCCAACGCGCCGCGCCTGGCCGCGGTCACCGGATTGACGCACGTGCAGCCGTTCGCCAACGGCGCTGTGCTGACGCTCGACCTGTCGGCGCGGTATGTGCGGGGTCATTACTCGGAAGTGTCGAATGCGGCGGCGCTGGCAATCCCTGCCCAGACCTATATCAACCTGGCGGCCGTGCTGCGCCTGCCCGGGCGCGACTGGAGCATGGCGCTGCGGGTAAAAAACCTGCAGGACCGCGCCTATCCGACCCTGCGCAACCGCATCGCCCCGCTCGGCGTCGACTCGGCCTACTTCAACCCGCCGCGCACCGTGCTGCTGACGCTGCGGCGGGATTTCAGGTAAGGATCAAGCGTCCGTGATCTCCGCGGTCGAGCGCATGGTGGCGTAGGCGAAGCCCAGCGCCGCCATGAAGGCGGCGTGGGCATGCGCGGCCGGCACCGTGACGCCGTCGAACGCTAGGTCGCGTGAAGCGCAGGCATCGTGCACCACCGTGACCTTGAAGCCGAAATCGTTGGCGGCGCGGGTGCAGGCGTCGACGCACATATGGCTCATGGCGCCGCAGATGATGACCTCATCGGCATTGCAGCCGCGCAGGAATGCCAGCAGCGGCGTTTCGCGGAACGAATTGATGTAGTGCTTGAGCAGCACCGGCTCGCCGTCCAGCGGCGCTGCGGAAGGGTGGATCGCTGCGCCGTCGGAGCCGGGTGCGAAGAAGGGCGCGCTGGCGGCGTCGGCGAATTCGTGGCGGATGTGCACGATCGGCGTGTCGCTGGCGCGGTAGTGGCGCAGCAGCCGGCCGACGTTGGCGGCGGCTGCCTCCATGTTCGCCAGTTCCCAGCGGCCGTTGGGGAAATAATCGTTCTGGACGTCGATGACGATCAGGGCTTGCTTGCTCATGATGGCTCCTTGTTGTAGAGATGCGGGGGTGAAGGGGTTATTGATTGACCTTGCCCGGCAGCGTCAGTTTCCCGGACGCGATCTTGAACACGTCGGCGACGCACAGCAGCGGGCTGTGGACGCTGGCATTGACCCGCAGCGCCGCCGTGACGCCGTCGAAGCTCGCCGCCTCGACCACGCCGATATCGTCGAACGGAACCTTGACCTCGAGCGCGTCGCCCTTGAACACCGGGCTCCAGCCGGGGCTGTCGAGCAGGATCGGAAACCCGGGCCAGGTCTTGGGCAGGCGCGGCTTGGCGCCGGGTGGGATGTCGACCACCTTGAGCGCATCCTTGCCGCAGGCGTCGTCTTGCGTGAGCACGACCCAGTGCGAGTGCCACAGATTGCCGTCGTTGCCCAGGTCGCCGTCGCCGTTCTCGTCGTACAGCGGGGTGTCGTCGAAGTCGGGATGCGAGGTGACGGCGAAGGCGAGGATGCCGGCCTCCCTCTCGAAACCCACCACATAGGGATCGATGGTGGTCGGCCAGACATACGAGAACACGCTGCTGCCGCCGAGCTTGCCGGTCTTGGTGGGATAGGTCTTGCCGGCCTTGCCCGACACGGCCACGTGGAAGGTGGCGATCCGGCCTTCGGTGGTGATTTTGGTATGGACCAGATCGTAGTCGGCCCTCACGCCCTTGGCGGGGGTCGACTGTATGCCGCCGGTGTGGCGCTCGTGGGCGCCGGCCGGACTGGCGAAGCAGGTGGCGATGACGAGGTGGGCGGTGAACATGGCGAGCTTGGTGCGGGGCTTGGTCATAAGGTCTCCCAGGTTGGCGATGGATGGGTAGTGCTGCCACCGAGCTTAGGCGCGGCGTAGGGCCTTGCCTGTGAAGACCTGTGATGAAGCGTGCCGCCAGCGCCTCCCTGCGTCCAAAGAGAGAGTTGTAGCCCTTGCGCTGGATCGAGTGGCACGCAGTTTCACAAGGATTTATACGGCGCCTGTCCTGTCTGAGCTTAGGATCGAGGCGAGGCCGGGACTGATCCCGCCCCCCGTCACCGGAGGCACGCATGAAGGTCAAGGATTCCGTCGTACTCATTACCGGGGCCAATCGCGGGCTGGGCCGCATGTGGTCGCGCCTGCTGCTCGAAGCCGGCGCGCGCAAGGTGTATGCCGGCGCCCGCGATCCGCGCAGCATCGACCTGCCCGACGTCATCCCTCTCGAGCTCGATATTACCAATCCCGGGCAGGTGCTGCGCGCCGCCGGGGAATGCAGCGACCTGACACTGTTGATCAATAACGCCGGCATCGTGCGCGGCGGCGCGCTACTCGACGACGAGGCGCCGCACCGCCTGCGGCAAGAACTCGACACCAACCTGTTCGGCACCCTCGCCATGTGCCGCGCCTTCGCGCCCATCCTCGGCGCCAATGGCGGGGGCGCGATCGTCAACGTGTTGTCGGTGCTGAGCTGGATCAGCGTTCCGGGCGGCGCCACCTACAGCGCCTCGAAGGCGGCCACCTGGTCGATGACCAATGGTTTACGGATCGCGCTGAAGGAGCAGGGCACCCAGGTGATGGGCGTGCATGTCGCCTTCATGGACACCGATATGAGCGCCGGCATCGATGCGCCGAAGGTCGCGCCGCACGATGTGGTCTTGCAGGCAATCGCCGCGCCCGAGGCAGGCCAGCATGAAGTGCTGGCCGACGAACTCACCCGTCAGGTCAAGCGCGGGCTGTCGCTCGAACGCGGCGTGTATCTCGACGGACCGGCTTGACCCTATTATCCAAGAGAGAACCCATGCCCACAACACCCCGGTCCCCATCCCAACAGTCGCGGCGCCCTCAGCCAGCCACCGAGCAATCCGGCCAGCCGTCGCGCCAGGATACGCATGAAGAAAACGCGCTGGACGAAGCGCTGGATGAATCCTTTCCGGCAAGCGACCCGGTAGCGGTACAGATCAGCACGGCAGTCCCGGCGAAGGAGCCGCGGCGCAGACCTGCGTAACCGCAAACGTGCGCCGTCCTTGCACGGCTGACTCTACACTTGGTAAATCATATGAAATAACCAAGCGGCAGCGGTCCGGGGTCTGGCGGGCGGTGGCCGGCCCACCCGAGAAGGAGCCTTCCCGTGTCGACGTCCATCACCATCAATGGCAATCCCGTCCCGCTTCCCGACGACCCGCGCGTCTCTCTGCTCGACTTCCTGCGCGAGCACCTGGATCTGACCGGCACCAAGAAGGGGTGCGACCAGGGCGCCTGCGGCGCCTGCACCGTGCTGCTCGATGGCGAGCAGCGCATCCTGTCCTGCCTGGCATTGGCCGTGCAATACCAGGGCCGCGCCATCACTTCCATCGAGGGCCTGGCCGCGGACGGCGAGCTGCACCCGCTGCAGCAGGCCTTCATCGAGCACGACGGCTTCCAGTGCGGTTATTGCACCCCGGGCCAGCTATGCTCCGCACTGGGCATGGAAGCCGAGCTGCGGCGCGGTGTGCCGAGCTACGTTACCGAAGACCTGGCCGCCGAGTCGATCGGTTGCAGCGACGACGAAGTGCGCGAGCGCATGAGCGGCAACCTGTGCCGCTGCGGCGCCTATAACGGCATCGTGGCGGCGGTCAGGGAACACCATGTGCACCTGCACACGAGAGCGGCTGCCAGGGAGGCATCATGAACCCGTTCACCTTTGCCCGGGCCACGGACGCCCTCGATGCCGTGCAGCGCGGCGCGCTCGAAGGCAGCCGCTATCTGGGCGGCGGCACCAACCTGGTCGACCTGATGCGCGAGACCATCGAACGGCCGGTGCAGCTGGTCGATGTCAGCGAACTGTCGCAGACGATCGAAGAGCGCGCCGACGGCAGCCTGCTGGTCGGGGCCGCCACCAGGAACACGGCGCTGGCCGAGCACCGCGCCGTGCGCGAGCGCTTTCCGCTGCTGGCGCGAGCAATAGCGTCGGGCGCCTCGGGCCAGATCCGCAATATGGCGACCGTGGCCGGCAATATAGTGCAGCGCACCCGCTGCAGCTATTTCTATGACCACGCGGGCGCGCACTGCAACAAGCGCAATCCCGGTGAAGGCTGCGACGCCATCGAGGGCGTGCACCGCATGCACGCTGTGCTGGGCGCCTCCAGCGCCTGCATTGCCACCCATCCGTCCGATATGTGCGTGGCGCTGGCCGCGCTCGACGCGCTGGTCCACCTGCAAGGGCCGGATGGCCGGCGCCAGGTCGCATTCAACGACTTCCACCTGCTGCCCGGGGATCACCCCGAGCGCGAAACCGTGCTGCGGCCGGGCGAACTGATCACGGCGATCGAGCTCCCGGCGCTGGCCATGGCCGCCAACTCCACCTACCGCAAGGTGCGCGACCGCGCCAGCTACGCGTTCGCGCTGGTGTCGGTGGCCGCTGCCCTCGAGGTCGAAGATGGCGTGGTCAAGGATGTGCGCCTGGCGCTGGGCGGCGTCGCCCATAAGCCCTGGCGCGCGCGCAGCGCCGAACAGATGCTGCTGGGACAGCCGGCGACGGCGGTGTACGTCGAGGCTGCGGCGCGCGCCGAGATGGCCGACGCCAGGCCCCTGCGCGACAACGCCTTCAAGGTGCCGCTGGCCGAGCGCGCCATCGTGGCTGTACTGGGCCAGCTCGCCACCGTGCGCACTTAGGGAGAATGCCATGAAGATCGTGCAAAGTATCCAGAAGGCGGGCCAGGCGATCATGCAGAAGGCGGTCGAGCTGGCGCCGGACCGGTATGTCACCGGCGGCAAGCCCGACCCCGTCGCCTCCAGCGACAATCCGCTGATCGGCGCGCCCATGTCGCGCGTGGACGGCCCCCTGAAAGTCAGGGGCGAGGCGAGGTATGCGGCCGAGTTTCCGCTGGCCGGCATGGTGTACGCCGCCATCGTGCACAGCACGGTGACCAAAGGGCGCATCGTCGCCATCGACAGCGCCGAGGCGCAAGCCGCACCCGGCGTCGTGCTGGTGATGAGCCACCATAATGCGCCGCCGATGGCGTCGCCGGGCGTGATGATGCGCGAACCGCTGGGGGCGAGCGGCGACGCGCTCCCCGTATTCCAGGACGACCGGGTGCACTGGAATGGCCAGCCGGTGGCCGTGGTGCTGGCCGAAACCCGCGAGCAGGCCGACCACGCGGCGAGCCTGGTGCGCGTGCGCTATGAGGCCGAGGCTGCGGTCACCAGTATGGAAGCGGCGCGTGCGGCCGGCATCCGGGTCGCCGAATTCATGGGCGAGCCGCTGCAGGACATCATCGGCGACGCAAAAGGCGCGCTGGCAGCCGCCCCGCAGCAGTTCGACGCGGTCTACCGCACGCCACGCCACAGTCACAACCCGATCGAGCTGCATGCAGTGACGGTCGCCTGGCAAGGCGATACGCTGCGCATCCATGACGCCAGCCAGGGCGTCGGCAATACCGCCTGGACGTTGGCCGAGGTATTCGGCATGCCGCAGGAGCAAGTGCACGTGACCTCGCCTTTTGTGGGCGGCGGGTTTGGCTGCAAGCTGGTGTGGCAGCACCATTTGCTGGCTGCAGCCGCCGCCAAGCTGGCTGGGCGGCCGGTGCGCATGGTGCTGTCGCGCCAAGGCGTGTACCGCATGGTGGGCGGGCGCAGCAGCACCGAGCAGCGGGTCGCCATCGGCGCCGGCCGCGACGGGCGCTTTTCTGCCCTGATCCACACCGGCGTGGTCGTCAAGACCGAGAACAACGCGTTCCCCGAGCCGTTCATCCACAACGCACGCTGCCTGTACGCCGCCAGCGCCATCAAGCTTGAGGTGCAGGCGGTGAACATGGATATGGTCGCCAACACGGCAATGCGCGCGCCGGGCGAATCGGTGGGGGCCTTCGCCCTCGAATGCGCGATCGACGAGCTGGCCGAGCAGCTGGACCTCGATCCCATCGTGCTGCGCCGGCGCAACGAGCCGGTGCAGGACCCCACCAGGGGCACGCCGTTCTCGTCACGCCACCTGATCGAGGCCTACCGCGCCGGCGCCCAGGCATTCGGTTGGCAGGAACGGCACGCCAAGGCCGGCATGCGCCAGGAAGGCGAGTGGCTGGTCGGCCTGGGCTGTGCCAGCGCCGTGTTTCCCTACTACCGGATGGACGGCGGCGCGGCCCGTATCGTGCTGACCCGCGACGGCGCGGCGCGGGTGACAGTCGCGGCGCACGAGATGGGCATGGGCACGGCCACCGCGCAGGCCCAGTTGTGCGCGGTGCGCCTGGGTCTGCCGTTCGACAAGGTGCAGGTCGGCTACGGCGATTCAACGATGCCAGGGACCATCATGGCCGGTGGCTCCCAGCAGACCGCCGTGATCGCCGCCTCGGTCAAGGCCGCCCACGAGGCGCTGTGCGCCGAGCTGCTGGCACTGGCCGGACGCGACTCGCCGCTGGCGGGCTTGAGCCCGGAACAAGTGCGTTCGCGCGACGCCGGCCTGTGCCAGGTCGACGACGCCGCGCGCTGGGAAAGCTACGCCGCCATCCTGGCGCGGGCCGGACGCGACGAGATCGACGTGACGGCCGAGGCGCCGCCGGCGCAGGAGAGCCAGCACTGGTCGATGCACTCGTATGGCGCCATCTTTTGCGAGGCGCGGGTCAATGTGGTCACCGGCGAGCCACGCGTGACGCGCCTGCTGGGCTCCTTCGATTGCGGCCGCATCCTCAATGCCAAGACCGCCGCCAGCCAGTTGCGCGGCGGGATGATCATGGGCCTGGGAGCGGCGCTGATGGAAGAGACGCATTTTGAAGAACGCAATGGCCGGATCGCGAACGCCAGCCTGTCCGACTACCACGTCCCGGCCCATCTGGACGTACCGCAGGTCGAGGTGATGTGGCTGGACATTCCCGACCCGCATGCGCCGGCTGGCATGCG
>Ga0265798_10003791_pt1 | contig 21275 bp, 31 predicted proteins | sample P3T30metagenome_FD_192430 | JGI IMG/M metagenome (GOLD analysis project Ga0265798, IMG submission 192430) | Plant litter microbial communities from East Loma Ridge, Irvine, California - P3 T30 | ecosystem: Environmental > Terrestrial > Plant litter > Unclassified | place: USA: California... | reverse complement strand
GCAGCCGCGCAAGTCCCAGTACCGCGCCTCGCGCATGACAACCAGCCCGGTATCGTTCGGGAACACAACTTCGTCATAGTCTGTGATCGTTGGCAAGCACGGTGCGCTGGTAGGCTGAGAGGCTTGCGCTACCTGTCCAGTCCCATTGCAGGCAGTACAGCCGTCAGCATCTTCGCCAAATCCCCATCCGCCCGCGCCCTCGCAATAGTCGCAAACCTGGTTGCCGCCGTCAGCCTGCGCTGGCGTCAGCAATTGCTCTATCAGGATCGCCGCTGAATCAAGCGTGCCGCTGACCTCCACAAACCCTGTACCTGGACGCACATCGAAACCAGCGCCCCGCATTACCGCAGCAACCTCGTCGCGGATATCGGCACTCGGTGCCAGTGGGGCAGGCTCTGGCACTGCTGGGGATGCCTCAACCTGATACGGCAGCATCGCATCGACTTGCGCAGCGGTAGCGCTTTCCGGATGGGCCAGCACAGCGAGGATGTGTTCCGGTGCATCGTGCCAGCCTGCTATCTGATAAGCGAAGGCGATGATCTTTAGCAGGTGGTCGCGGGCGGGCACTGCTGGCGATGCTGGGGTGGCGAGAACTTCATCGGCGATCTTGACAAAAAGGGGCCAGCCTTTGGCGAATGCGTCCTTTTTGTTCAGCACGAGAAAATAGGCAGCATCCTTGATCTTCTGGTGATCTACAGTCACCGCATCCCGGTCTACCGCTGGCTCGGTAGGCGCAGGAGCGCGACGGTTCCAGTTCTCGATAGCTATGGCACGCAGCCATTCCATGCCGCGAGCCATCGCCTTATCGGTGCGCTCGACACGGCAATCCATATTGGAGCATTTCACCTGCACGGCGCGGGTTTTCGTGTGATCGTTGCCAATCTCTCTCAGCGTGGCCGCGCTGCCGCAAAAGGCGCACGGCAGCAGTTCATTTGCTTGTTCTTGTCTCATTTTTATACCTTCTGGTGTATCATTTAGGGGTGATTCTTACTTATCGATACCGCGTCAAATCAATGAATGGCGAGCTTAATAGGCAAGCTATGGCGATTAATTTCGTCTGGAATTTTTGCAATGACCGCCAAAAAGATGCGATCCGCTTCGGGCGTAAATGGCTGTCTGGCTTTGACCTCAATGGACTTACGGCTGGCAGCAGCAAAGAACTAGCCATTCATTCTGGAAGTATCAATGCCGTATGCGAGCAGTACGCAACGTCCAGGTGCCAGAAGAAAAAGCCTTATCTCCGATACCGAAGTAAAAAGTCCCTCGGTTGGGTCCCAGTAAAAGGTCGCGACATCAAACGGAACGGCGATTCCTTTCGCTTCGCTGGCAACACGTTCCGGGTATTCCTTAGTCGCGAACTGCCAATTGGTAAAATCAAGGACGGCACCAATTTCTCGCGCGACAGTCGTGGCAATTGGTTCTTCAATATCGTTCTGGAGGTTGAGGACGCGCCAGCCAAAGTGCGGCAGATTCAATCCGGAGTCGGCGTTGACCTTGGCTTGAAGGAATTTGCTTCGCTGTCCGATGGCGTGAAAATAGATTCCCAAAACTTCTTCCGTAAAAGTGAAGTCGCTCTGGCTGTCGCGCAAAAAGGTAAAAAGCGCCGCCAAGTCGTGGCGATTCATGCAAAAGTTAGGAACCAGCGACGAGATTTCCACCACAAGCTCTCGCATTATTTGGTTAATCGTTTCGATTACATCGCTGTCGGCAACATAAACGCTGGCGCGCTTGCAAAAACTACGATGTCCAAGTCCGTTCTGGATTCTGGATGGTCGGCATTTAGGAAAATGCTCACGTACAAGGCTATTAAGCATGGCGTGGTGTATGAAGAAGTGGATGAAAGTTTCACCTCCCAAACCTGCTCGGATTGCGGCGCTCTTCCCGATTCGAGGCCGAAAGGTATCGCAGGCCTTGGAATAAGAGAGTGGATATGCAGTGATTGCGGAGCAATTCATGATCGTGATGTAAATGCTGCGTTAAACATTCTCCGTCGCGGACGTGCGACGCTAGCTGTAGGAGATTCAGCCAACCTGGCTGAGTAGACGTCAATTGCTTGTTGGTGTGTCATCCCGCCTCTCCCGAGGAAGAATTAGCGAGCATGGCGGCGCGGAACCACTCAGCACCGTGCTTGAACGCTACGCAGCGGCGAGTGCCTTGCCGATGCCCAAGCTTTTCGGCGGCGTCAACTAGCGCGTTGTAGTCGATTTCCGGCGCTGCATCCTTTTCGACATCCCCCGCGATAGGGGCAGGGGCGGGCTGGGCGGCGATGGCGCAAGCTGTGCCGTAATTGCAGAGCGTGCCGACCAAGAACAAGCGTTCCCCGAGTGGGCCGATCCGGTCAGCTTCGGGCAGCGGCGGCTTGTGCCCGGTCGGCTTCGGCGTCTCGGCTGGCGCACCAGCAGCGAGGGGTGATCTGATGCCAGCGAGTGCGATGGCGCGGTTGATGAAGGCCACGTTGTCGGGATGGCCGACCATATCCCGAGCCATCAGTAGCGCTTCGCCTAAGTGCTGGATAGTGTCGATTAGTATGGTACGGTCTTTTTTTGCCGCCACATTAGCGCCTACCTTGGCGGCAGCACGGTCAGCGATGTCGGACAAGGTGAACGGCTGCGAAACATATCCGTTTGCTTTGTCGTCCCACGTCAGATCTATCGGCAACGGTATCGCCACGCCTGTTCCTGGCTTGGAGGAGGCGGCGCGGGCCTGCCAGCCAAGCCAGGCGACCTCTGTGTTTCCGAACTGGTACTGCCCTGTCATCGGGAAAATGTCAGTGATGAAATTCTCTTTCTTGGCCCATGTTTCAAAGGCTTCGCGCTCGCTGTCAGCGCCAGGGATGGGATGGGTCATGGTGCGTCCTTGTTTGCTTGGGCTACTGCCTTGTCGATCAGTCGAAGTTGGCGCTGCATTTCGGCGTTGCAGATGGCAATGATTTTCCGCTGTGCCGCGCATTCACCGGAGATCGTTCCACCTTCCAAAAGTGCCTTGACGCCACCAAAAATATTCAGGTTGCTGCTCGCCTTCATCGCGGCTTCTACGGCCTTCGATGGGATCGGGTAATCTGCCATCACGCCCCCTTCGTGGTGTCGGTTGGCTGCGCGACTGGGGCAGCGTTCAGGTAGATCGCGTATGTCGTCTCTGGACGCGCAAACTCTGGCATTGCGTCAATCACCTTGTGATCGAACTGAACGTCCCAATCGCCAATCTCATCGCCTTCCAGATCGCCAGTTGTGATCGAGCCAATAATGACCGGCACAGCCCCTTGTGCAGCCGGTTGCGCGGCAGGGGGTGGGGTGCGGTACAGGGGAAACCAACCGGCTCGTTGCACGCGGCTCAACTCGACAGTCCCGAAGTCATCGTGACCCCACGCAAACGGCTCCCGCCCTTCCGGCACCGCCTGTGCAGCATCGACCAGCTGGGGCGCGGCAGCTAGGCGATAAAAGCCCCCATGGCCGCCGCACGTCGGGCAATCCGGGTGATCGCAGCACGAACGATAAGCAGCCTTGCTCGGGGCGCCGGCAGCGCGCAACGCCTCCACTTCTTCGATAATTTCGCGCACAGCGCCGGCCGGCACGCTGAGCAGTTCATTGTCCCAGCCGCCGAGTTCGGTCAGCATCTTGCGCCAGTCCTTGTGAGGTGCTTGCGGGCTCGGCGCAGCGGCAGGGGCGCTGGCAGGGGCGCTGGCAAACAAATCGGTCAGGCCGAGGTAGATGTGCGGGAAGCACAGCTGCGGCGCCACGCTCGCGTTTTTGCCCACCTTCGCCGCCATCGTGGTCGCGATCGACGTGATGCGGTCCTTGCTCATACCGACGGGCACGCCCGCCATCGCCGCCATCAGGGCCGCATAGATCTCGCCGGCATCGGTGACGGCCTGGCCTTCGACGGTCAGGCCAGTGGGGCTGATGGTGACGTTGCCGATCACCAGGCTGCCCTGCACGGTACCGCTCCCAATCCCGGAAGCGCTCGCGCCAACGTCTGTCCAGGCACCGTTTGCGGTTGAGACAGTCAGCGGCATTTCTGGCAACTCGCCGACGCGGAACATCGCCTCATCTTTCATTTTGCACATGATTCTGTCTCCTTTGCTGGCGTCGCCAGAGTGATTTCTGAGCTATCAACTGCACCAGGCACCCCGGCCAGGTACACGTCCATTGCGATGCGGCCACCGGCGCGCCGCGCGGACAGCACCTGAATAAATTGCTGCCGGCCGTCGTGCATTACGGGGACCGCGAAGTGCAGCGCTTTCAGCAGGATCCGGTGCTGCAGGTAGGCCGCCGGGTCCAGCGGAGCGTCGTCTGGCGCCGGCGTGGGTTTCGGCTGCGCGCTCACGCGGCAATCCTTTTGAACTGGACCACCCACACCCATGGATTGGCCGCCCAGCTGCCGGCGCCGTTGATCGATTCCCACAGCCGTCGATACGAAGCTTGGTACGACCACACCGCATCTTCATCTGGCGGCGGCGCATCAATTCCTTCCTCATAGCCTGCCGCGCCCTCTGCGCGTGCATCCGCCTCGCTGCAGTCGTTCAGCCGCTCGAGGCGCACCGCCACAATCTCCAGCAGGATGCGACTGGCCCAGCGCGGCATGTGAATCGATGGCTTCCAGAATTTCCCTTCTGGCGATTCAAATGGCTGCTCACTGTCGGCGCGATAGAAAAGCGCTTCCCGCGCGCCCGGCACCTCAAGGTATGGGCCAGCCTGGACGCGGTAGTCGTCACATACCCAGGTCTCGCGCACCCACAGGCGGTCCCCGGTCTGGCCGTATGGGCTTTTCGTCACCAGGGCGGCCAGCTCTCGCGCCGCCGTTTCCGCGCCGTGGATCTTCGCATCGATCGCATACAGCCCGGTCTTTGCGACGCGCCGCGTCTGCGTCTTCGTTCCGGCCAGCAGGGCCCGGACCATCGGCGCCGAGAAAAGGATGCCGCGTTCTTTCATTGAAATCTCCGGATGATGAAGCGCGCGAACGCGCAATGTGCGGCGTGCGGCCGGCCCTGCTGGCTGCCGCAGCCGACACAGCGGCAAGGGGAGCGGGTGATCATGTTAGGATTCCTTCAACTTTACTGGAGGGAAAATGCGAAACATTGAGCTGCTTTGCTGGGCTTTTTTCGGAGTGTGCTTTGCAGCCGATTTCCATTTGCTGGTAACTGCTTTGGTACAAGAGCACAACTGGATTCGGATGGATGCCTCTGCCTGGGCCGCTTGGGTTCAGGCCATAGGCTCGATAGCCGCGATCATCGCGGCAATTTGGTTGATGAGGCACCAGACCGACGCCGCGGCTAAGCTCGTGGCGAAAACTGAGTTGCTCGCGCAACTGCGAACGGTGAGGACGCTTGGGGTAGCTATCGAACAAATATGTATGGAGCTTGAAAACGCGGTTGGTTATCTCGACCGAATAGGTTTTCAAAACGCGGAGGATCCGGAGCAGCATCTCAATTTGGGGCGGGCCCAGTTTTTTACTTGGAATCGGGTAAAACGTGCTGCTGATGAAACAAAAAACCGATTGATAGAAATGCCGATTTACACGTTGGATTCCACTGAAATGGCTGTTGCAATCGTCAAACTCATCGGATACGTCACGGACCTGCAGCATCTCACTGCATCGGCATTCGAGATGATTACCCCGGAAGAAATCGCGGCGGCGGCCGTCCTGAACCAGCAACTCCACACTGGTAACATGATGCGACTTGGTATTTACCGATCCGGAATAGCCAGAGCCAGAGAACAAATAGCGGCCGCACTTGTCGAGTTCGACGAGAAGTGCAGGCGCGCACAGATTTAGTTCAACCGAAGCTCGACGCATCCCCCGGTTGCGCAGTTGCATCAGGTTGTTTTTCGCGCGCTGCCGCAAAAACGGGAGGATAGAGTGGTCCATGATCAGGCGGCCTCGCCGCCCAGCGCCTCGACGATATCGGCCAGCATCTTGGCCAGTTCGCCGGTCATCAGCATCATGTCGTTGTCGAAGCGCTCTTCGTCGTTGCGCGTAGAGGTATCCTTTTCGGTGATCACGTCCAGCGGCTTGACGCCCTTGATGGCCAGCGTTTCGTCGAGCACGAAGCTGATTTTGTCGTTCCAGGTCATCGCCAGGCGCTTGCACTGCTTGCCGGCGGCGATGTGGCGGCGAACGTCATCCACTTCCAGCGCGTGCTTCACATAGCGCACTGAGGCTTTGCTCTCGCCGGTGGCCTGCATGATTGCGTCCTGGTCGACCGTGAAGCCCACAGGGGCCTCGTCGGTTTCCAGCCAGGCGGTCATCACGGCGACCGGCGAGCGCTGCACCCGCAGGCTTTCCAGGGGCATCCTGTCGATTGCCTTGAGCAGCAGCTTGATCACGTCGTCTGCCTTGCTCGGGCTGGCTGCGTCGACTACCAGCCAGCCGTTGACCGGGTCGATCCAGCAGAACGTGTTGGTGCGCACCGAGAACGCGCGCGGCAGCAGTTCGTCGGCGACGCGCTCCTTCAATTCCTTCATTGCCTTCCGGCCGGGCGCGAAGCCTTGCGCCTCTTCCAGTTCGGCGGCCTTGGCCTTGGCGACCTGGTTGATCACGCTCGCCGGCAAGAGCTTCTTCTCGGTGGCCAGCAGGATCAGCATCTGGCGGTTGACCGTGTGCACCAGGCCGGCGCCGCGCGGCGCGTCCCAGCCTTGGCGCAGCAGTTCGTTGCTGCTGGCCGGCGTGAACATCTGGCGGCTTAGGGCGGTCGCCATCTCGTCCGGGGTGAAGGCCCACGGGGCGGGAAGACGGTAGACCTGGAGATGTTTAAACCACATGATGTTCCTCAATTAAAAGTTTTGGCTTCGACGCGCCGGTTTGCTTCGATGGTCCGCCAGCATTCGATCTTTGCTTGCGCGGCAACGATCATCCAGCGGTAGGTTTCTTCGGTTTCGACTGCGGCGCGCAGGCCGTCGAGCAGGGCCATGTATTCCGGGTGCGCGTAGGCTTCACGTTCCTGTGCTACCGCTGACTTGGCGCCGGCTATCTCGGCATCGCGCATCAAAAGCGCCTTTTTCGACTTGCGGAACTCTTCCAGGTAAATGCGCTCCGACTTCGCTTTCGCGTAAATCGGGGCGTGGTCCCGGATGAAGTCCAGCGACTTAAAGATATTGATTTCGGTATCGGCGTGCAAAATCAACTCTCAGTCGTCGACGTCGCAAAACACGCTGCGCATCCCATCGGAGTTCAGCAGGATCGGCTCGCCGTTATCCTTGAAAGTCGTTGTGCTGTAGCTGCCGCCGCCCGGAAGGCGCAGGCCTGGAACCGCGCCAGGCTCCGCGATGTGCACATACGGATGCACCTCCGCCTTGGGCTTGATGTGCTTGATGAAGTACGAGCCGACCGACTCGGCGGCCTTGAAGGCGGCGAACTGCTCGGCGGTGAAGTTTTGGTAATGGTAGAGACTGCCGGGCCCAGCCTTGCCGGCGAATTGGACGGCTAGCACGTTCGTTTCGGGGCAATGGCCAATGCCGGCGATCTGCGAGGATTTGACGGCGCTCAGGGCGATAACAGCGTGTTTGGTGGTCATGTTGATCTCCAGGTTGTTTAATTTGCTTCGACTACGGCGCGCGCGGCGCCCAGGTCGATCAGTTCAATGCGGTCGACGGCCGCCAGCATCGTCAGGCCAAAGGCATCGGCGACTGCGCGGACGATCTCGCTGTCGGCCGGGCCTTCGTCGACGTCCAAGTCGGCTATAGCTTCGGCGCCCAGCGCGCCAACCGGCAGCCCAGCCGCACTGTTGAACATGGGTTGCTTGCTGGCGGCGTTCATGGCGGCTTAGGCTGCCTGCTTCGACTGGATGGCGCCCAGGTGGCGGGCCATTGCAGCGCAAATGCTTGGGAATTCGTGCTCGTGATACAGCTGCGCTGCCTTGTCGCGCGCGGCCGGTTCGAAGCCCAGGACGCGCAGGCCTTCGACGCTGATCGACATCGGCGCGATACGCTCATTGATTTGCCCGAGGCGCAGCGCGGGGGGCGTGGCCGGCGCCGAGCGCAAGGCAGGCGAGCCGGTCGGCGCTGGCCAGGCTGTGGCCGGGTTCAGAATCTGACGCTGAGCTGGTTCTGGCTCAACAGGGAGCGTGGCGGCAGGCGCTGCAGCCTGCTCTGGCACAGGTTTTTCCGCAGCGCGCTGAGCGGCGATGCTGGCAGCTTGCTCTTCCAGTTGACGTTTCGTGTCAGCCTGGACCCGGGCGCGCTCGGTCGCCGCGGCTTCCTCGGCCTTGCGATCTGCTTCCAGTTGAGCGAGGCGAACAGTTTCGGCGGCTGCCTTCTCGGCCTTTATGCGCTCTTCCTCGGCGATCTTGGCCCGCAGCGCTTCGGCTTTCGCCGCTTCGGCGCGCTGGTGGTCGCCGATGCGCAATTGCACCAGGGCGGTCAGGTCGTCCGGCGCCTTGAGCACGATCTGTGGCGTATCAGCAAACAGAAAGGGGAAGTCGGCCGCCAGTTCGCGCAGCGTCCCCAAGTTGATCTGGACCTTGTCGGCAATCGCATTTGCCTCAATTTTGAAGCGCGCCAGTTCGGTATCGGCCGCGTCGCGCAGGCTGGAAACGGTCTTCTTGCCCTTCATGGCGGTAGCGAAGTCAACGGCGACGGCTGGCATGTACGACTTGCCGAGACGAGCATTCAAGGCGGTGATGTGCGCTGCAGCCTTGTCTTTCGCCGCTTGCTGGATCTCGACGCGGATCGTTTCCTTGCGCGCCTTGACCATCTTTTCCAGCATCAGGCGGGTCTTGCGGGCCAGTTCCTTGTAAGTGGCGACGGTACGGACCATCTCGTCGACCGTGGAAATTTGGCCCAAGGCCGACGCTTCGGCCGCGCCCAGTGCTTCCTCGGCGCGCTCCATCACCTTGATCGCCTGCTCGGCGTCAGCGAATGCCTGGTCGTCTTCCGGCGTCGTGTTGATGTCGGCGATGAACTTGGTCAGCTTGTCCCCAAAAACGACCAGGTTGTGATTCAGCGTCAGCGCGCCGTCAACGCGGATCGACAGGGCAGGGAGGTCCTGCACCGGGGCGGCAATGGCGGCTGGCAGGAATTCGACGTGCTCATAGGCAGCTACATCCAGGTCAAATTGCTCCCAGCCAGCGCGGATGCGGCCGAACCATTCGGCATCTGGATAGACCCACATCCAGACCATGTTCTCTTCGGTGCCGTCAGATACGACGAAGATCAGCTTTTCGGCGCCTGTCACCATGAGTACCTGCTGGCACTGTGGGGCATGCTCTTCCGGCAGTTCGCCAGCACCGACGGAGGCGGCCAGCGCCGCAGCCCACTGCTTGTGCTCGAAGGCGATGGCCTCGGACATGGTAAGACCGTCGCAAGATGCGCTCAGGCTGCCCAGCGAGCACGTCACGGGGTACAGGTCATCGGAGATGATCATCTCGACCAGTGGCCGAGCCATCGCTTCAACTTCATGCCCGTAATCAAGGATATTCGCCTGAACCCAAGCGGTGAATTCCTTCGCGATGCCGGTCGCCTTCATGCGGACCAGTTCGGAGCGCTTCGTTTTCTTCGATAAGCCGAGCATGGCGGCGGCCTCGCTCGCACCGTTGTGCTCCAGGCGGAACTGATGCCATTCCTCACTGCCCTGCACAAGGTCGTGAATCTGGCGCGTCAAAAAGTTTTCTCGTTGCATGATGTCTCCTTGTTATTTCGTATGTGCGGCGCCGATTACGCTTCTTCGGACCAGCTATGGATGGTCAGTTCCTGATCCTGAGTGAGGGTCGACCGTGTTTTGATGGTGGCGATCAATTGCGCAGCGGTCTTTTTCTTGTCGATGATGGTGGCGCGCCACCCTGCCTTTTTGCTCTCAAATTCTTCGTCACTGAGGGGCGTCGGCTGCTGGCGCGCCGCCGGGCTGGTCTGCGATGATTGTTCGGCGCCGGCTGCATCCAATACCTGGCTCCCGTCGTCCTGATCGGCCAGGACGACAACCTCCCCATCAAACGTAAAGTCCTTGCCGCTATCGGTGGCGTTCGCGACATCCATGGCACGCTGGACTTCGACGGACTTTGGCATGTACTTCAACACCTGCAGCAGCGCTACTTTGCGGCCATACATTTCCATGTTCTGACCGTCGTTGGCCAGGGCGTAGTGCTTGCCGCCGACCTTGTTGTACTTGCTCAGGTGGCGAACGATGCGGTCCATGGTCCAGACTTCGATAACCGGGTACTGGCTCCCGTTGACGCGGCCGATCGCGTACACATGGGTGATGTCCTTCCAGCTGTCGCCGTCGCCGGCGGGCTGATGCTTTACGAAAGGGTTGTCACCCAGCGCCCATTCAAAATGGTCGCCGCGGTACACGGCGCCGGTCCAGACAGTGGCTCGGCCGGCGCGTGACACCAGGTCAACCAGCCCTTGCCAGCCCGGGACAAAGGTTGCCTTGCCCTTATAGGGAACCAGGTAGCCTTGCCCGCCCACGCCGATTTCGAGGCCCAGCTGCGCGGCGATGACGACGGATGCGAAGATGCTGTGCATGTCGCATTCCTGCAGCGCTTTGTTTTGGCTGAATGACGTCATCGCAAGACGCACCATGCGGTCGGCGCTGATGTGTTTTGGCAGGGCAAGGGCAATCTGTCCCTTGTACTTGTCCATAAAATCGCTCAGGCTCTTGGCAGGGCTAACTGCAAGCGAGCGGTTATCGGTACGAGCATTCATTTCATTCTTCCATTTCAGAGTGATGATTCAGCGACAGGTCGTCGCGGCCGTCGATCTCGGCGCCCAGGGCGAGGAACGTGACGGTGAGAAGCAGGGCGATTCCGATGCGGCGGATCACAGCGCGCTCGCAATCAGCAGCAGGACGGCGACCGCGGCCAGCATCAGCCCCTGGTTGCGGTCGGTAGCGCCGATCCCGCCCAGCAGCAGGAGGCGGATCACAGCTTCACCCATGCGACGATGGCGACCAGGGCGATGAGGGCGGCGCCGCAGATACGCATGCTGTTGACGTCGGCGGTGCGGGTGATTTTGCTGATCATGGCTGCGGCTCCTAATGGTTTATTGGTTATGCCTCAGTGCCAAAGCCGCCTCGTGGGCGGCGATGGTTCGGGGTGGGGCGGGAAGGGTTAGTGGTGCTGCGCCGCACACTGATACCGAAATGCCCAGTTGCGCAGCGTCTCACTGTCAGAATTTTTCACGTCGAGGTAGTTGCCGAGGTTCTCCAACTGCCGGGCGCTAAACAGCGTCGTGATGTTGTGATCCGTGCCGGTGACCTTGATCGTGCGAACCTGGTGGGCGCCTTCTGCGTCGAGCTCGCCGTACAGGTCAATGTTCAGCGTGTCGTCGTAGACGTAGGCCGCCATCAGCGGAGCTTCCGCCGACAAGGCTTCTTCTGGGACGCGCGCATTCATGCTGGCACCGCCACGCGGGCCAGGACTTTGACGGCCATCTGGTAGTAGGCAGGACCGCAGTTCGCTGCGTGAGAGTAGGTCGCCCGGACTTGCTCAGCGACCGCTACCAGTTCTGCCAGCAAGGTTTCCGCATCAGCGCAGCTGCCGGTGGCGTGAATTGCGTTCTGTTCTGCTCTGCCCATTTCGTTCTCCATCGATGTGCTTGTTCAATGAACGTATATTAGTCCGACTAATCTATGCGTGTCAACAGTCGGACTGATAACAACACAAATAAATTTTCCGGGGCCTGCTTTCGTATAGTTCCGTCAACAATCAGTCAAGCATCGAGACGTAAAAAAGCCCGCGCTTGGCGGGCTGAGATGCGGCAGGGTTGGGGCTACCCGTAGCCGAATCGCTAGAGGCGGGCTAGAGAAAGGACTCCGCAGCGCATTAGGAGGAGGGTGCCTCGTCAGTTTTGCAGCGAGCCACCCAGTTGGATTCGACGAAGTAGGAGTCATCTTCTTCGATGCCGACGCGGTCCTGGGCAACAATAAAGCGCCGGAATCCCACATAGCCACCCATGCGATTCTTCGCATTGATTTGGCCGCACACTGCGCCGCGCCGCGGTGAGATGAAGACGTCGCGGAATTTGGCCGAGTCGGGGTCCGTTAGCCCGCGCGCCAGTCTGGTCTTCGCCGCATCGGTCATCTGGGTGTCAGCGGCAAGCTGAGCCTCTTCCGGCGAAGGTGCTTTGGGCTTTGCTTTCGAGCCGACTGCAAAGGCTGCGGAGACGGCGAGAAGCATACAAACGGTAGCGATAATCAGTTTCATAGTTCATCCCAACGGCATGTGGCGTGCCGGCTCGCCTAAAACGGAAGGGTATCCGGATCTTCTGGAAGCGTTAGATCACGCCACACGAGAGCCGGGTCGGAAAGAATTTCGATGGGGCAGTATTCGCCCTTTACGCGTATGCCGTGGTCTGCTTCCCAATCGGGCGTTATGACGCTGACTTTCATCATGAAATGCTGTTCCAGGCGAGCGAGCAGTTGAGGGAAATTCCCGTCATCAAAATACGCCGGGTCGACCTCTACCACCACAATCGGCCCTATCCACTTACCAACCGCAGATCGCATCAGGAGCCGCGCCCGGAAAACACTCGTCCTGGCTGGTAGACAACCTTCCCGATAATGTCCGATTCCGGCGCTCGGTATGGTTTAGGTGGGAAGTTCGGATTAAAAGACCGCAGCTGCCATTGATTGCCCTCCAGGGCGAGCTGCTTGACGACCGGCGCCCCCTCGCAATTGACCGCGTAAACTTCCCCAGAAACCAGCTTGCGGTCAGCAACATTGATCACAATGGTGTCTCCATCGGCGAACACCGGCGCCATGCTATCCCCTCGGACTTTTATCGCGAGCAGGCAATGAGGACTCCAAGATTGCCCCTCGACCGCCTTGCGTGGAATATGGATCACGCCGCCATCTTCGAACTCACGGTCAGCATCAAAACCTGGGAATCCTGCCTGAACTCTAATGTTGACCGCCTTGATGGATATTAAATCACTGTCTTCCTCGTCGTCGGTCGAGACCTGCGACGCACGACGGGTGAAGCGTTGTCGGTCCCGGTCTTCGTCGACGAGAAGCTCGGCCATATCGTTAGCAAGACTTGGGCTGAAGTCGTAGACCCAACATCCCATCAGCTCCGCAAATTTTTTGGCAGCCTTGATGTTTAGGGGAATTTTCCCGTTCAGGTACTGGCTCATCGAGCTTTGATTGAAGCCCAACAATTCGCTGATCGCCTCTTGAGACGATGGAAGTCCAGCTTCGCGTTGTTTTTTTTGCCACGCAACGAACATCTCCTTCAGTCGGAAGGAGTCTTCAAGTTGGGCGGATGAGAGTGGTAGGGCGGGCATCAGGGGAGAATATAAGTGAAACTAATATAAAACAAATGGTCCGACTGTTGACAATGCAAATCAGTCCGACTAATATCCTAGGCATGAACAGAATTTCTCAAATTCGGGCACAGCTCGGCGTGACCCAACAGGCAATGGCACACGCGCTCGGTATGTCTCAAGGGAACGTGTCCTTCTACGAGAACGGGCAGACCATGCCGCCGTCCGTCGCCGACAAGCTCATCAAATACGCCTCCACATTTGGTTTGACGCTGACCTACGACCTCATTTACGGCGAATTCGGGTCCGATCCTCCAGCTACGCCATCTATTCCGGGCCCGGAGGTAGAGCCCGACCGGCCGCGCCGAAACCCTCCCAGCCCGGAAAAGATGCTCACCGTCCGGCAAGCCGAATAAGCAATACCAGCACCACGTTTCAACATTCCCTCACCGGAGATATTTATGAATGACACCACCCGCTACCTGCTGCACAAGGTCTATGTCAACGAGGCAGAAGAAAGCGTCATCGCCGAACACTGCCTGGCCAACGGCATTACCAGGAGCGAGTTCTACCGCCGCACTGTTTTGCGTGAGGTTGCATCGTCAAAACCGCAGCAGCCAGCGCATCGTATCCGTCGAAACGTGGGGCGTGAAGGGCCTAAGTTGGGCCCACCGCGACTGCCGCGCACGTTTGCGAAGCGCCTCGGCGGCGCCCCGGTTCCACTGCGGATTTGACTGGAAAAGAAGTAGGGCATAGCCCTGGAAGGAGTGGCCCATGAGCATCAAGCAGAACTTCGAAGATGCAGCAGTCGCATACCACCAGGCCCATAAAGCCTGGAAGTCGGCGCCGGACGGGCCGCTGAAAGTCGAGACGAAGAGGGCGAGGGGCCAGGCGCTCAGCGCCTTCATCGCGGCCGGCGACCTGTTCGTGCCGCAGTACAAAGAACCGCCCGATCCGCCGTGACGGAGCACCCCACATCTACACCTTAATCCAGGCCGCGTCTGTGGCTTTGACCCAGCGCAGACGCGCGCTTGACCTGACACAAACAACCTGAAGGAGGCATCAATGTCCAAAGAAACCAAACCCACCCCTGGCGCCAACAAGCTGCTCGACATGCTGCTTGATCGCGGCAGTCTGAAAAACGATGCCGCTCTGAGCCGTGCGCTCGAAGTTGCTCCGCCGGTGATCAGCAAGATTCGCCACAACAAGCTGCCGTTCGGCGCCGCGCTGCAGATCAAGGTGATGCGCGTCTTCGGCCTGTCGCTCAGCGAACTCGACGCGGCGCTGGCGTGACGGCGCCAGTCGAACCAGGCCATGTGATGCCCCGCGACCAGTGGGAACGCATGAAAGCGCAGCAGAAATGAAAAAAGCCGCCTTGCAGGGCGGCTCGGTACAACGTTAGAACTGGAGAGCTAAATGGTATCACATGTCAAAACCCGCGCCAAAGGCGTGAAGCCAGCGCGTAAAACGGCCCGCGTCTCGGATCGCACCCCGCCGGCGGTTCGCCGCCAGCAGTTGCTCGACCAGATGACATCTGCTGGCCGCGCCAGCGCGGTGGATATCGCGTCAGCGCTCGGGATGAATCAACACACCGCGCGCGTGTATCTGATGGCGCTTTGTGCCGACAACTTGGCGAATTTCGTCGTCGCGCGCCAGGGCAAGGGCGTACGCGAGCGCCTGTTCGACGTCGGTCCGGCCGCTGACGAGCCGGTCAAGGCTGAGCGCGAAAAAGACGAAGACGCTATCAACGACGCCCCTATTCGCCCGCGCCGAAGCGACTGGGCACCGTGCCATATGCGCGATCCACTGGACTGCTTCTTGTTCGGCTTCCCGGCTGTGCTGCTGGAGCAGCGCGCATGACGGCCGCCTACATCAACGAGCAATTTGCACGCGAGATCGCTCAGCACGAAATGAAGATCATCCGCAACGATGACGTTCATCGCCACATCCGCTTTTCCCGGCCCGGTACGTCGTGCATGCACTTCGACCTGATCACCTGGCCCGGCTACCTCTGCTACACAGGCGACATGGGCACTTACGTGTTCTCGCGCTTGGCGGACATGTTCCAGTTCTTCCGACGCTCCAAACGTGACTACGCAATCGATCACCGTTATTGGGCAGAGAAGGTCGAAGCTGCCGACCGCAGCGACGGCTTGCGCAAATTCAGCGTCGAGAAGTTCCAGGCGTACGTCAACACCTGGATTGATGAACGTGAGGCGGACGAAAAGCCGGATGCGGAAGACGAGCCAGAGGAATTCGCCAAGCATGCCGCCGCCTTCGCGGAGTTGCGCGCCGCCGTGCGCGAGGATGTGCTGAGCGCAGACGACAACGATGTCCGCTGCTATGACGCGATGAACAACTTCCGGCACGAGGGGGACGCATGGCGCGCCTTATACGGCGATAAGGCTGACTTCGAGTTCTATGACGCCTGGGATGGCTGGGACTGCTCAACGCATGAATACACGCATCGCTTCCTATGGTGCTGCGAAGCGCTGGCCTGGGCGATCGCCAAATATGACGTCGAGACGGCGCCGGCTGCGGCAGAGGTGCCCGCATGAAGCGCGACGACTTCACGATGTCCCTCGACCTAGGCACAGAGTTGATTATCGACAACTTTGCAGGCGGCGGCGGAACCAGCACCGGCCTGGAGCGCGCCTTTGGGCGCCCGGTCGACATCGCCATCAATCACGACCCCGAAGCGCTGGCCATGCACGCCATCAACCACCCGCACACCCGCCACTTGTGCGAGAGCGTCTGGGACGTGGACCCGATCAAGGTCACGAACAATCAGCCGGTCGGCCTGGTGTGGCTGTCGCCGGACTGCAAGCACTTCAGCAAGGCCAAGGGCGGCAAGCCCGTTGAAAAGAAGATTCGCGGCCTGGCTTGGGTGACGCTGCGCTGGGCCGCCAAGTGCAAGCCGCGTGTCATCATGCTGGAGAACGTCGAGGAATTCAAAACCTGGGGCCCGCTGATGCAGGACGAGGCCGGCGACTGGAAGCCGGACCCGGCCAAGCGCGGCAAGACCTTTGAAAGCTTCATCCGCCAACTGCAGGGGCACGGCTATACGGTTGACCACCGCGAGCTGCGCGCCAGCGACCATGCCACGCCCACTATCCGCAAGCGCTTCTTCTTGGTAGCGCGCCGCGATGGCCTGCCTATCCTCTGGCCGAAGGCTACCCACGGCGCACCCACGTCGCCGGGCGTCCTGGCTGGCAAGTTGCTGCCGCACCGGACGGCCGCCGAGTGCATCGACTGGTCCATCGCCTGCCCGAGCATCTTCGAGCGCAAGCGCCCGCTGGCCGACGCAACGCTCCGCCGCATCGCAAAGGGCATCATGCGCTATGTCGTCGACTCGGCTCAGCCTTTCATCGTGGGGCAGGGCGGCCCGGTCTATTCTGGCAAGCCGGTCTCGGCGAACCAGCCGCTGGGCACCATTCCGACCGAAAGCCACCGATCTATCGTCGTGCCCAGCATTGTCCCCGTGACGCACCAAGGCGGCGACCGCAGCGAGTCGATCAACGAACCGTTCCGGACGATCACCGGTGCGCAGCGCGGCGAGAAGGCCCTGGCTTCGGCCACGCTGCATCCGATCTCGAAGGCCGACATGGTCAGCGCCTTTCTCAACGAGCATGCCAACGCGAGCAATCAGCGCGTGATGCCTGCTGACGAGCCGCTGCGCACTATCTGCGCCCAGGTCAAGGGCGGGCATTTCAGCATGGTGTCGGCCGCGCTGGTGGGTGTCGCCGGGCGCGCCGGAGACAGTCGGCCGCGCGGGGCCGACGAACCGGCCGCGACCATCACCGCCAAGGGCGATACTGCCATTGCCACGGCATTCCTGGCCAAGCACTACACCGGCGTCGTCGGCTCCGATCTGACTGATCCCATTGGGACCGTGACGAGCAGCGACCATCACAGTCTGGTGACAGCGCACATCACCAAGTTCCGCACCGGGTCGACCGGCAGCGAAATGACTGAGCCGCTCCCGACAATCACTGCCGGGCCGAAAGAAAACCCTGCCGGCGCCCCGCATGCGCTCGGCGTCGTGACTGCGCACATTCAGCGTGACATGGGCAAAAGTATCGGTCACGCCGCCGACGAGCCCCTCGGCACCGTCACAGCCGGCGGTGGTGGGAAATCCGCCCTGGTGGCCAGCAGCCTCATAAAACTGCGCGGCACCAGCACGGCCGCCGCCACCGACGAGCCCCTGGGCACGATCAGCGCGCAAGGCCTACACCATGCCGAGGTACGCGCCTTCCTGCTTAGCTATTACGGCGTGGATCAAGACCCGCGTATCGGCGGCCCGCTGGCCACGGTCACGAGCCGCGACCGCTTCGGCCTGGTCACGATTCACGGCCAGGACTATCAGATCGTCGACATCGGCTTGCGCATGCTGGCGCCGCACGAGCTTTATCGGGCTCAAGGCTTCCCGGCCGACTATGTAATTGGTGAGATTCCCGACCCGGCGCTTCTGTTCGTCGACGGCAAGCAAACCACCTCCAGCCCGCTGTCACTGCCACGCATCCCGCTGACGAAGTCGGCCCAGGTGCGCATGTGCGGCAACAGCGTTTGCCCTCCACTATCGGAGGCGCTCATTCGCGCCAACTTCATGCACGAGCGCGAGATGGGTTTGGTGGCAGCATGAACGGCGCCGGAACCACCACCAACCGCCTCACGTCAAAAACGTGCAGTCCGGGCCTTTACGCGCCAATGAAGCGCTGCACCGGCGAGTGCGGCCGGCGCCGGTCGATTGCGCAGTTTCTGGCTGGCGGGACCGTTTGGGCGGAGGGCAAAATGAGCCATCGAAAATCAGCGCACGAATGGCTTCGACAACTCCATAAACCGGCGGTGCTTGTCCTCGATGTCGCGCACGAGTGCATTCAGGCTTTCATCCGTGTCCGCTCCGGACTGGACCATCGCAAGAATACGCGCGTCGAAGTTGCCAGCGGCTTCGCGGTACGCCGAGTGGGCAGCCTGGAAGGCATCGTAATTCGACCAGCGGTCAGCGTCGGATTTCAGGCTCATGTTGTTCCTTGTCAAAAAGGACATCCTAGCATGAGCTATGGAAGTCGGCTAATCCCTGGGCGATGCGAGGCGTCATTCCGACTTCGACATGTTCTCGTCGATCCACGCCTTGCCGCGCGCGTGCGCAGCGATCAACGCCTGGGCCTCTGTCCTGAAAATGACTTCGCTGGGCGCGCCCACGTGTTCTGTAACAGTTCCGCCCCCGACGCGATCCCGAAGAACAGCAAATCCATCGCTCAGACGCGGCCGGGGCGCGCCGGGGCTGTGCACAATGACAAAGCTGCCGTAGCGGGCGCCGTGCTCTTCGCGTTCTCCCATGTGTTGCCTCCTTTGCATGAAAGGGGATCCTAACATGCTGCGCCGCACTGGGATCAACCGCGGCACGGTGGGCTTCAAGCCACGCACGACGACCATGAAATCGGCCGCTTTCGCACGCGTGGCTGCCAAGGAGGCTGGCGCCGTGTCGAAGCTGCGCAAAACGCTGACTACATCGCGCCCAAAGATGACGCCGATCAGGCGAGCCGCGCGTGGCCAGGACTGCACCCTGCAGTTTCCTGCCGTGTGCAATTTCGACCCGGCCACGACTGTGCTCTGCCATTCGAATTACCTGGCGGACGGGAAGGGGATGGGCTTGAAAGCGCCGGACGAAAAGGCTTGCTTCGGCTGCGCGGCATGTCACGACGTTCTGGACGGTCGCCGGCCGCGCCCCGATTGGCTGAGCTATGACGCCATGCAAACGCAATTCCACTATGCCGTCGAGCGCACGCACCAGGTGCTGCGCCACCTTGGCCTTATGGCCGCGGCACCAACCAACATCGAAACGGAACAATCATGAGCGCATATAACGCTGACGAACAAAAACACCTGGCGCAGGCCGCATACGGTCAATTCCTTCGCGACAAGATCAAGCTGGCGCAGCGCAAGGGCTTCGATGTGCCGCTGGCCGATATCCACCCTGGCCTCAAGCCGCACACACGCGACATCGTGCGCTGGGCCCTGGCCGGCGGCCAGCGCGCCATCTTCGCCTCGTTCGGCCTGCACAAAACATCGACCAATCTGGAGGTGATGCGCCAGATCGGCATTCACCGGCCGTGCCTGCGCCTGATCGTCCTGCCGCTCGGCGTGCGCCAGGAGTTCATCCGCGAGGCCGCGAAGCGCTTCACCGGCGACCAGGCAGTCACCGTCCAGTTCGTGCGCACCGATGCCGAGATGGACGATCCCAGTATCATCTATCTGACGAATTACGAATCGGTCCGTGAAGGCAAGATTAATGTCGCGCGCGTCGGCGCGGTCGGCCTCGATGAGGCAAGCGTCCTTCGCAGCTACGGCAGCAAGACCTATCAGGAATTTCTGCCACTGTTCGAGCGGGTCGAATTCAAATTCGTCTTCACGGCCACGCCGAGCCCGAACCGGTTCAAGGAACTTATCCACTATGCCGGCTTCCTGGGCGTGATGGACACTGGCCAGGCCCTGACCCGGTTCTTTCAACGCGACAGCGAGAAGGCGGGCAACCTGACGCTGTACCCACACAAAGAGCAAGAATTCTGGTTGTGGGTGGCGAGTTGGGCGGTTTTCATCCAGCGCCCGAGTGACCTGGGGCACTCCGATGAGGGCTATGACCTTCCGCCGATCGAAGTTCGGTACCACGAAGTGCCGAGCGACTATGACACGGCCGGCGCCGAGAAAAACGGCCAGGGCTTGCTGATTCCGAACGTCGCCATGGGCCTGTCGGCTGCCGCCGGCGAGAAGCGCGACAGCATGGCTGCGCGCGTTGCCAAGGTGGGCGAAATCCTGGCTGCGGCGCCGGATGATCATTTCCTGATCTGGCACGACCTCGAAGACGAGCGTCACGCCCTGCAGGCGGCGCTGCCGAATGTGGTGAGTGTATGGGGCTCGCAGAACCTGGACGAGCGCGAGCAGCGCATTGCTGACTTCTGTGACGGGAAAATCAAACTGCTGTCGACCAAGCCGAGCATCGCCGGATCCGGTACCAACGCGCAGGCGCATTGCCACCGCGAGATTTTTACGGGCATTGGCTTCAAATTCAACGATTTCATCCAGAGCATCCACCGGGTCAAGCGCTTCGGCCAGACCAAGCCGGTCATCATCGACATCATCCACACGGAAGTGGAACGCGAAGTCCTGAAAACGTTGCTGGAAAAATGGGACCGGCACGATGAAATGCAGGCCAAGATGGGCGCGATTATCCGGGCCTATGGCCTGGACCAGTTGTCAATGCAGGAATCGCTTGCGCGCACCATTGGCGTCACGCGCCGCCAGGTCGTCGGCAAAGACTTCGATGTGGCAAACAACGACTGCGTGCTGGAATCGATGGAGCGGCCCGATAACTCGGTCGGCTTGATTGTCACAAGTATACCGTTCGGAAACCAGTACGAATATTCGCCCAGCTACAACGACTTCGGCCACACGGTGGACAACTCCCATTTCTGGCAGCAGATGGATTTCCTGACGCCGCAGTTGATGCGCATTTTGCAGCCCGGCCGCATTTACGCCTGTCACGTCAAGGACCGCATCAACTTCGGCAACGTCACCGGCGCCGGCCTGCCCACAGTCAGCCCGCTCCACGCCGAGGCGATCTTCCACGGCGTCAAACACGGCCTCGACTACTGCGGGATGATCCAGGTGAATACCGATGTCGTGCGCGAGAACAACCAAACGTACCGCCTGGGCTACTCCGAGGTGTGCAAGGACGGCACGAAGATGAGCGTGGGTATGCCGGAATACATCCTGCTGTTCCACAAGCCGCAAACTGATCGCTCCCGCGGCTACGCCGATACGCCTGTTACGAAGGTGAAGCCGCTCTGCGTGAATGAGGCCGGCGCGCGCGTGCCTTTCGACCGCAAACTGCCGCCGATCCCCGGTACCGGCTATAGCGTCGCACGCTGGCAGGTTGATGCGCATGCTTTCTGGCGCTCGAGCGGCGACCGCCTTCTTTCCAGCGACGAGCTGGCCAGCTTCGGCCCGGCCAAATTGGCGAAGATGTTCACGGACCTGTCGCTGGTGAACGTCTACAACTACGAATACCACGTTGCGGTCGGTGAG